>Ga0126342_10021441_pt1 | contig 10773 bp, 7 predicted proteins | sample Cyp1metagenome_FD_92528 | JGI IMG/M metagenome (GOLD analysis project Ga0126342, IMG submission 92528) | Coral microbial communities from Lord Howe Island, Old Settlement Bay, Australia - Cyphastrea 1 metagenome | ecosystem: Host-associated > Invertebrates > Cnidaria > Coral ... | reverse complement strand
ATCACGCACAGCAAGAATGTAACTAACTAGAGCAGCTTTGAAAACGGATCTCCAAGAAGTAATGTTTTTAAATGCAATCCTCCTGTAAATCTTTGTGACGAATTTGCACACGAAAACCTGATCATAATCCCATGTCCCGATTCAGCTGGGGCGCGAAAGGGCGCGAAAGGTTCGCGAAAGCGCGGCGTAAGGGCAGTTTTCGGGTACCATAATTTTGAACAACCCCCATATATGTATATATATATATATATAGAAATATTGTGTTATGATTATTTTGCTTATTTTAGTTGTCCTTTGATATTGTTGGGCTATTTTGGGACGATGTTACGATGTTGGCTACTTTTGGGTTATTTTGCTTTATATTTTTATTCTTGGCTCGGCCCAAATTTTTGGGGTTTGCATTTTGACCCATACTCCCATGATCCTACACTGGTAGTGGGTCAAAAGCAAGTATGGCAAAATTATTGCGAACCTTTTGCTGGACAATCCAAGTTTTTCTCTGTTTGGGATGTTTACTTTGATCCACCCAAGTGCCAGTGTCAAAATCTTTGATTTACATTTTTTTGCAGAAGCATGATAAACACCACCCCAAAGCCCTTGGGGAATTTACTGGACTTGTTCATCATAAATCACACGTGGTCCCATCATATAATTGGTGACTTTTGGAGGATAGGATTCTCTATCCGTCTATCCCCCAGTTAATTCCGAATTGCGACACTTTCGCAGGTCACAGTGGTCGACTACCCTGCAGTCCTGCTAGTGCTATTCTGCACCCTCTTGTTGGCTAATGGCACCAGGGCATCCAAAGTCTTCACCAATGTTAGCACAGCTGCGACTTGCTGCAGATAGCCTCTCCCCAACTGGCTGATGGTTTCAACTATTTAACTATTTTTTAGTTTCAACCATATTGGGGATCATGATCCCCCGTGAGTAATTTTCAGATGGGTTGAAACCGCCAATCAGTTAAGAATTACGCCCCCTAGATGAGACTTCGTTTGTATCTAAGGGTGTGTTTTGAACCCAGAGTATACAAGTGCCCCGAAACAGCAATTTTGATGGGGAAACATATGATAACCCCTTTTAAATATCAAACACAGCCATATGATTGGGTGGAGGGAGCATATGATGAAATTACTAGGTGACATTCCCTTACTGCCATGCCGGAGATTCACGGGATGGCTCCCGGCCATGCTCAGATTCGAATCTGGAAGCCTTGATGCCTGGTGACCTGCAAGGGTTTTCCATCATTGTTCTGATCCCAGCTCTAGCAGGTCAAACGTCTCCAAGTTTCTGACCTGTCCCTGTATCATACTATATATAGCCACTTCAGGATCATCACGGGTTCCTGTATTTCCCTTTTTCAAAGGACTGTATGTAACATCTGATTAACATCACCTTTTGCTTTTTTTTCTCTGTGTCTTCGCAGAGGGAGCCTCTTTCGCCGTCCTTTACAAGATGACCTTCCCACGAGAGAAAACTCCAAGTTTCCCAGGTGAAACTTGCTCTGATCCTCTTCATGATCACTACGGCACTCGCAGCCTTCGATGCTCAGAACTTGCAACCCTTCATCCCTGAGGACGATCCCCAGTTGGAAACCTGGATGACCGTCCCAGTTATCGATGGTGAATTCGGTATACATGGTTTCCAGATGGTATACCTAAGCTTGTTCCCCTTGAACAGTTTCAAAACTGCCAGGTGGTTGAGGATTTTAGATTCATTGTACTCTCCAATTTATCTTGGAGGCCTATATCAATGATTATGATTATCACTATCCATGATTGTCCAAGAAACTAAACCAACCATTCTTCATATCTTGGGAATTTTCCATGGTTTTTGCTTCCAGGACTACGGTCTTGCAGGAGTCTTGCGGGGCGCCACCGACTCCTTCTTTGGATTCCTGGGTTTCGATGCGGTCTGTGCGCTGGCCACTGAGACCAAGGACGATGGAGCTGCGGAGATGGGCCACGTGACCTGATGGATGGGTAAGATTAGCTATCCCCCAATATCAACATAACTAACATGACCTTATTTCGGGTTCGTGAAGTATGATAATTCAGCCAGAGGGTTTTGAAATTGTGAAGATTGAAGATAAGACACAACTCTCATGTAGATTTGTCTGGAAATAGGGTACCTCTAAATCCATTGATTCATCATTTCCTTCATTAAAAGTACCAGAAGTACCATGACTGGGGGTTAAAAAATCATGTTTTCTTAACCAGTTGAACCAGCCCCACAGGATGCTCGACGGGTGGTTCCCATGGCGCTGTTTCTGGGCTTAGTGATCTCTGGTGGCCTTACCTGTTTGGCAGGCGCGGTGGGTGCCCCGGAGTCCTCTAGTATAGCGACCTGGAAAATGGATGAACATGGGCCGTTGCAGGGGCCATTGATAAATGATTTGCCGAAAAGAAATTATGATTTCCATAGCTATGTGAAATTACCAGAGGGTCTGTGACGTTATGTAAGTTACAAAGATTGGGATTTGAGCAACAAGACTGTGAATTCAATTAACAAACCACATGTCACATGCCAGATAAAAATGGGCATAATCCCCACCCCGCTAAATTAAATAGCGCCGACATGAGACCCACACTTGAACAGATCCCATGCTGAATCAATCAGCATTTCTCGTTTTCATTTTTTCAATAGCGGGATCATACGCCTTGATACATACGCCTTGGCTGATCAAGGAAAATTTACGTGGAGCCGTGGCCCCCGAAAGTCAGATGTGCCCGAATCAAGCAGGGTTGTGTCTCTGGCGTTTTTTCGACATTCAGATGCCACCCAAATGGCCGACTTCCGATTTGTCAATTGTGCAACTTTAGTACAGGGTTTCAAGGTGTTTCAAGATGTTTCAAGCTGATTACACTTGGAAATTAACCTTCATGTAACTGCCGTGAATGGCTGTTGTTTGGCCGACCGTTTTTTGGGCAAAAAACCCTGAAACCCGCAATAGCCTGGCAATGTGGAAGTTTCTGCCATTTCTAGAGCTTTTTCCAATACCTCAATTCATAACCATCTGATCTAGGTAACACTCACACCTAGCAATGGATAATCCCCAATCAAGCTTGATGTTTTTGTACTTCCCTTCCTACCCTGACTTGTGATACGTATGAGTTTGCCATGTGTATGTATATATAATATATAATTATATCCATTTGATTGATTTCGTCTATATCCATCCATCCATGTATCTGACCACCTACCTATACCTATCTATCTCAATATGTTTCCCTACACATAAGTATCTTTACATATTACACATCTATATACATAATAATATAATCATATATTCATACACAATAACATATATATATATTTATATGTATATATATATATATATATATATATATATAAATATTACATATGCATATGTGTGTATATATACATATATATTAGAAAGATACATGTAGAATTTTTGTACCTTCACTGGCCACGTTTCCCTCCTCCAAGTCCAGGTTTCGCCTTGGTTTCCTGCGTGGCGGCGCCTTCGATTGACCCCAGCGCCGGCTTCGTGTCGGCCTTCGAGCGCTTGCAGCTGGAGCTCCAAGCGCGGGTGGTCGCGGTGGCTTGGCGCCACCATGGGGTGAGCCATGAAGAAAATACCCATATCGTACGGGATTTCATAGGGAAAACCCATTGAAAATGGTGGTTTAATGCTGTTTAATGGGATTTCATGGGGATACGAATTCTTAAATATAACTGACCAATCAATATAGTTGGTTGATTGGTTATTTTTTTGGGACTTATGCGGCCGAATTTATTGGGGATTATGATAACCCATAGTAGGGAAACCTATCAACAGATAACCATCCTTGTTTTTGGGTTAAATTTTGGCAATTACGTTAACATGTAATCGAACCCGAAACATCCATCAGGGCACATGGGATTTAGCATCAGTTTTTCGGGTTAAAACTTATTAATTTCATTCAGTTCCTGCAATTGAGTAATTGTATTTTGTTCGAAGGTAAATAAACTGACATTTGCAAGAGGTATAGGGTAGCCCTCAAAAAGTGTTTCCAGGACGGAATGGATGACGTTCAGTTTCAAGGTTTCCGACCTTGCATTTTTTCACGGGGGTTGCCATAAATCAGAGTAGTTCCCCATTTGTCGTGCTTAAATTCCATTATTTGTTCGTATGTGGAAGCCCTGAAGGTGGGAAATTGGCAAAAAAACAGGATCGAAACTTATAGAAGCAACATGAGGACTTCAAGCAAGAAAAATGGTGAGTTGCAACCAACAAGATGGAAAATTGACCGGATAATTCTACCATCAAAAAAGGTGTGAATGCTGGTACCTTATTGGATGATTCTTGGCGACGTGGCCGACAAACAATGGCCATCGCATACATGCCCACATATGGATACATATGGTATGGTATGTATTCGATGGTATCAAAGATAGAAAAAACTGTAGACTTTGTGCCAACCAGACCGTAGATTGGACATTATTCTTGTTCACCCCCCATGTGCCTTTGCAGGTGATTTGTTTTCTTTCACTTGTCACCTGACGGAACCATCTCCAGCCATCAGCGCAGTGACCAAAATCCTTATTGTGTAGTCAGTACTTATTGTACTATCGTACTACAATAAGGATTACATTTTGCTTCAGTACTGACTACACAATAAGGGTTCATCGTACTTATCGTACTACTTGTTGCTTCAGTGGGGATTCTTTCAACCAGAAGTTATTGGGACCCCAGTCTCTCAGTTCAGAAGGTCATCATCCAGGTCACCCATCCGAGGTGGGGGAGTTGTTGGTCCTTCCAGTGGTGGCCTTTGGATGTTTGCTCCCCTTGGGCCGATTGCTGTGCTGCCTCGCCGAGGCGTTGGGGTTTTCCCATCCAGAGTGTTGGTCAGTTTTTTTTGGGAAACCCGTGGGGTTGCTGCCGTGGTTAGCAGCCATTTCTTCAAGTAAAATGGGATGATAAACAGGGGTACCATGGGGTACCCAACTTTCAGAAACATTTGTTGATTCTTACTTGCAAGAACCTGAATGTGATTGGGTTGATGGGTAGTCAATAGTATACGGGCCCCAGCGATGACATTTGGGTATAGCTCAGAATTATGGATGGCTCAAAACTTACTGGTGCTTAGCAGGGAATGAGGGAATGATCCATAATCACTGGTAATAATCACCCCATTCCCCCAGTCCTATCCATTCCCTACTAAGCACCAGTAAGTTATGGATGACTAAAGATCCAAAATATGACCAATTTGGTGGCACCGGGGTCATTGTTGCCCACACGATTTGACGCTTAGCCAAAGTAGTAGGGGCTTGTGTGATGATACACTTGGGTTTATCCAAAAACGATACGTACCCGGGTATTTGTTGCTTACCCCTCATATCAAAGATGGCCATGGAAATCCATCAGAAATCCACCTTTTTCAGATGATTTCTCTCCATTTTGTTAAAATTTTCAATTTTTTTCCTCAACTTTTCCAATCTTTTCCCATGGAAATGATGGTGATTTACCATGATTTCCCCTGGAAAGCTAGGACGACTTCCTTCCCTCCGTCCTGGCACGGCGTCGGGATTCAAGCAGCGAGCCGTTGCTTTGCACCCTGCTGGGTGGAGCGGTCACCGCCATCTGTGCGGGGCTGGTGCCCTTTGAGGACCGCGACCCGAAATCCAGGGGCGTTCCTATATGGCTATGGATCAATACCTTGTACCCCTGTAGTTCACATCAAAATAGCTGGGATTTATGGATGTGAATCCCCCTAAAAATGGTATGTATAGGTATTGATCCATAGCCATATCATCAACAAAATGGGGATATAACCGACAGAAATGGTGATTTAAGGGTGATGATTATATGTATATATGATGTCAATGGGGGCTTAACCATTTCTTCATAGGTTGTTATTGGGTGATTTAATGGTTGTATAAACGTGGTATTTATTATTTATTGTTTATTTACTTATATATTGATTTGTTTATGTATTTAATTATATATATATAAACTTGATAAACGATATATATATATATGTATATACATACAATATGTATACAACATATATACACACATTTACAGACATTATAGATTTAAGGTAATTTTAACCAATAATGAATGGATATACCATATAAGTTTAATTCATTTACTAGAAAGAGCGGGATTATTTGACCAACGCACATGTTTAAAGATCCCATGGGGCCGCGATAAGTTATACTGTAACTCTGAATGCCCATCAAATAACTCAACAACTCACGGAATGTGAGCCACTTGGATGATCCATGAAATCCGTAGCGGATATCACCCAGTCATTCACAATCTGTCCTGATTTCAAGGATCACTCAACGTACACTGTTCACTTGTGGGTGCTTTTGGGATGTTGGCTGTTTTGCTGCGGGGTTCAGGATTTGAACGACATTTGCAGCGCAGCGGTCCTCACGTGTTTCATCTTGGCGTCTGTGTCGGCGGTCACGGCACGGCAGTCGCCAGGTGAATGTGGATTCATGTCATTCTGTAGCCGTCAGCTCCTACTAGATATAGATGGTGGTTATCACTACCATTACTGGAGTTGACTAGGAGTTGGTTGGGATCTGTCATACGCCCATTCTGACCATTCTGAATTAGTGAGGGAACATGATTGTGAACTGGACTGTTGGAAGAAATGCTCATGATTTGAGCTCCTATCTTGGTTCAGGCAATGTTCAGGCTCAGGTGCAGGAGAACTTCTGCAATCTAGAGCCGGTCTGAGTTTGGGATGAGAACCAGTATCATGTGGTTCACGTGTTTTCGCAATTTTGTAGCATCATAGCAAATCTATCCTGAAGTTGCGCGAGGCGTGCAGCAAGCTGAGTTGCGTTCATTGCTGGGCTCCTTCGTGGCATGTAGCTTCGGGTCGCTGCTGCTCCTCTCGCCCCACTGGACCTCCGAGGCTGCCCTGGCCCCAACGCTGCTGGCCGCGCTGTCAGCGCTTGGGCTCCGGGGCTTCGAGGCCGTTGCCTTTCCCTTGGCGCTGGCGGCTGTGACGTGTGCCTTGCAGATCCAGCAGCGCACCCTGGCGGCCGACGGTGACCGTGGTGGCCGTGGTGGCCGTGGTGGCCGTGGGGCCTTCGTGACGCCGGGCGGGGCGGCGGTGCACCTGGTGTCCATGGTGACGTCGGCAGCGCTGATCACAACCCTGCCGGCCTATAGCTTGACCTCATCGGGTCTGCTGGTGACCATCCTGGTCCTGATAACCTCGTGGGGGAAAATGGGCCGGAGCGTTGCAGCGGTGGGAAGTGATGTGCAAAGTCAGCATGGAATAGGAATGCGAAATGGCTAAATGATATATATATATATAATATTCTGTGCGATTCTGTCAGCTCTAAAGGATGACACAGATTCACTCACTTGAAACTCGAGATACTGTAATCAATCAGCTCCAGTCGAACCCCACAGAACCAGGCGCGGCGCCAAGCATCCCTGCTGGCGCAGCAGCAGCGGCAAAACAACCAGCAGCACAGACGCGTGGAGGAAAAGGCTTTGAAGACTGTGGAGGCCTAGGGTGGCAGTAAGAGAATGGATGGGATTGGGGCTGTGCTATAGTAATTTCCGAATTCCTGCAGCTAAAGGTCGTCCAACCAATGGTTCGCTGGTGTTTTTTTTAGTGACTTGGAATCGAAGGATTTCCAGAAAAAAAAAGAGGTTTTGGATACAGAGGAATCCCAAGCATCAAGCGACGCCAGCAGTATACATAATCATTGGTTGATAGGGGCCGCCCCAAGCTCAAGGAGGCGCCAACAAAATCAGGTTCGTGCAGAGCTGGCGGCCAAGCGTGTGCAGCTTCAGGGACTGCTGAAGCTCAAGGAGGCCGCAGTTTTTCGCGATGGGGTTATGGGAATGGCTGGGGGATCGAGGAATGATAAGAGCTTTACTTGACCTTAGATTTTTTTCAAACAAGCAAACAAGAATTGGGATGAATTTTGCTTAAGAATCAAAGATGGTGATATTTGTGACACTAGAGGGAATTTACAATCTTTGGGGTTGTCCAAAAAATGGGGGGGAGACCCATTTTGATGGAGCCAACGGGCAAATCAGAACAAACAATGCGATTTTGGGGCACCGCATTTTCAGACGAACCCGTAGTAATCCCTCAAGCATTTGGGTCCATGTGAGGTTTTATATGCCTAGTAAAAACTCATTGGTTCATTGTTGGATTTGCCATATGAATCAAAAATAAAGAAGATGCGGAGAAGAGGGGATGAAGCAACGAATCTGGGACATGGGGCCCACCAAAGGTTTTTTCACGCGCTGCAGGAACGGGCGTCGTGGTTTGTCCAAAGATGGGGTGTGCCCTAATCCAAGGGTTACCCGGCCTGGTAAACGTTTACATAGCTATGGAAAATCACCATTTTTAATGGAAAAACTCACTATAGATTGCCATTTTCAATAGCTATGTTAAATTACCAGAGGGTAATCATCATATTCCCCATGAACAATGGGAGTTGCGGGATGCCGGTCCACATTTTTTCAGACCTGCCCGGGAGGATGATCTCATTTCAATGAGATTTTCAGGGAGGTTGAAACATGTTGAAACTTTAAACATCACAAGAAAAATGGTTTTAAACTCAATAATTCCGCATTTTTATTGTTTAAAACCACATTTTTGTTGCTTAAATGTCCATGGTGTTGCTGGTTGAACCTCCGTTTTTCATCCTCAGTACAGGCCTGTGACCAGGAGAAGAATGCCATGGAGTCCGCCCGCCTTCGGCAGGTGGAGATGGGGGAACCGGACAGGTCTCTGCCCCCCAGTGATGTTTGCTAGTTTAAGCAGGAGTAGCATGTAGGTAGCATGTACCTAGTAAGTAGGTCGTCTAAAAGGTAGCATGTACCTAGTAAGTGGGAGGCTGGTAGTCAGAATCCCTGCAAAAACCTAGCAAATACGAGGCTGGACCTCAGAAATGCTGCCAATAGCTTGCAAATAGAAGGAAAGGGGGGGTGCTACCTGGGGACCCATCCCATTGGGGGGGGACCTCGCGGTCGGAAGGCGGGATCATATATATTATTATATATCATATTTTTCCTGGATTTCAAGAAGCCAGTTGACATATTTTTTTTGAGGGGATATTATTTTACCACATGTACAGAACTAAATATATACACTCTATATTCAATCGTTAGGCTACTGATAAACTTACCTATCATGTGCGGGACCCTTCCTATAACCCCGAATTCAACAAGGCTTGCACATTTTTGGGCCATATTGAGAGTAGAGCCATCACAAGTCACCTTTGAGACCCCATTCTTGAGGTTGTGAATTTGGGGCACCTCACAAAAAGTGAATACTCAGGGGTGCAGGTAAGGTGACTTTTATGGGTATAACCATGGCGATGTTCACCCCCATAAGTTGGGATATAGCCCATATAACTATAGTCATATATCCACTTGGATGAATTTTGGGTTAATGAGATGCCCAATGGGTTTTAACTTCCAGGTGGAAGATGAAGCACGTCGTTGCGCAGCAGAAGCGCTGGAGGCGGAACGACAGAAGCAGGACGACACGTGGAATCTGGGGTTCTGGGGCAGGATGTGTTTTTTTTGGGAGCCATTGCATCATCCACTGTTGTGGCTGGAATATATTTGAATATATAATCATGTGGTAAACCCAATTTTCACAAGCCATGCCCAAAATCACCATAACTATGCGGGATTTAACCATCCCCAAATGGTAGGTTTATTATTGGGTTGCCCACATTATTATATATTCGAAAGTGCACTGTGACTGTGGGCACATCTTTGAGACATGCGTGCTGGAACTGCAATTTGGCGTGGTTTTACCTTCAAAAGTTGTGACGATCATGCTGGTGGTATCAGAGGCTTTGCCCAAACGGTGCACTTGTAACATGGACGTTTTGGGTTCCTCATTCGATTATTTTTCAGAGAACATGGGTCATTTTGGCCACCTTCAGGATATAGTAGAGAGCTTCAGCTAAGAGGAAAGCAGTTTCTTGACGATTTTGTGTGAGCTCCCGGACACACAAAAATTGCATTTTTTGGAACTACAATCCTCATTTCTTGGGGGGGGTATCAGATTGGCAGGATTTCCCTGCAATAATATTCGGACTGAAAAGAGACCAACGACAATGGGCATGGTGACATGTGATCTTAAATAGTAGCAACCTTGCAACAATCTGGCCACAAGTGCTGGCTAATCTTGGGTCAAACATCAAAACAGGCCCTAGAAGGATTCTGGTTGGGGATTTCAGACCAGTTCTTCTATGTACTGTATATATAACTGACTCCTGATGATTCTGTCTAATGTTATGTAGAATCTAGATATGATCATTTGACGTCAGATTATTGTCATTATATTCATGCGTATATATATATATGTATACATACATACATACATGCATGCATGCATGCATGCATGCATGCATACGTACATACCTACGTACATACATACTCACATGCATACATACATACATACATTACATTACATTACATTACATTACATTGCATTGCATTACATTACATTACATTACATTACATACATACATACATACGTACATACCTACGTACATACATACATACATACACACATGCATACATACATACATACATACATACGTACATACCTACGTACATACATACACACATGCATACATACATACATACATACATACATACGTACATACCTACGTACATACATACGTACATACCTACGTACATACATACACACATGCATACATACATACATACATACATACATACGTACGTACATACCTACGTACATACATACACACATGCATACATACATACATACATACATACATACGTACATACCT
>Ga0126342_10021440_pt1 | contig 10774 bp, 10 predicted proteins | sample Cyp1metagenome_FD_92528 | JGI IMG/M metagenome (GOLD analysis project Ga0126342, IMG submission 92528) | Coral microbial communities from Lord Howe Island, Old Settlement Bay, Australia - Cyphastrea 1 metagenome | ecosystem: Host-associated > Invertebrates > Cnidaria > Coral ... | reverse complement strand
TGTGTCCTTTTGAGAAAAAATGAGAAACTGAAACGCATATTTTGGTATACACATATTATAGATTGTTGTAGAATAATGCTTTTAATGATTGGATGATCTTCAGAAGTCACCTCGCCAAGCAAACAATGAACACAATGAACATCCAACAAAATCCAGCCAATAGAATGGTGAACGTCCAAAATAGGCACAAAACTCACTTGAATAGATTATGTTCGGAAGTCAACCCATCTAGTAGTTGTCTTTCCACTTTGTCCAAGTTTCACCAACCGTTTCTGTTTACTTTTTCTGTCTATGTGTCTGGTTAGCAGTTTCAAACCCTCTAAACATAGTAATTTGGAATCAGCATCCCAGGCAAGAATATTCAAAAACAACATGTTCTAACCAAAAGCCAGTTGCATTATGTCTATATATATATATTATATTATATTATATTATAGTGCTCATATACAAATATATACTTTCGAGTGCATCGTAACCCTAGGGATGTGGGAAAAAAATCAAAGTTGGGTGTCACCTACCAACACAGATGATCAGGTTGGGACTTGGCATCACTGATTCTGGGATATCCAAAGAGGCTGGACTCACAAACCACAAAGAGCTGTACAGCCAATAAATGATATCTTCCAAGATACCAATGATGAAGTGTTGTTAATACTTAATATATAATTCATTATGGGTGTAAAATAGTTTTTTTGTGTTGCCTCAGGTTTGGGACTTTTTTTTGGCTTTCTTTCCCGGTACCATTTGCCTTGTATTTGCAACAGTTTGGAACTAGAACCTGTCGTTTTGCATGGTATTTGCTACATTTTGGCATGGCAACTTTGCATTTTCCATGGTATTTGCTATATTTGGCCATGTTTGCCTTCCGTTTTGCATGGTATTTGTCATATTTTGGCATTTCAACCTCTCATTTGCATTTTGGTGCTTCAAACGTTCATGTGGGTCTCTTGAGGGTTCTTTAGGCTTTCATTTAGGGTTTCATTTAAGGTTCATTTAGGGTTTTATTTAGGGCTTCATTTGGGGTTTCATTTAGGGTTTCTTTAGGGTTCGGGTTTCTTTAGAGTTTCATTGAGGGTTTTTTCCGGTTTCATGTAGGGTCTCTTATCAGGATTTTTTATCAGGAGTTCAAAACGTTCAAATGGGTTTCTCTAGCGCTTCTTTAGGGTTTCATTTAGGGTTTCTTTAGGGTTTCAGTTTGGGTTTCATTTAGGGTCGAGGCTTACCGATCACAGCATGTCGACCTTGACAGCTGTGGCCTCGTAAATGGGAAGGCTAAGACATGCTAAGACATCCTAATCACCAGTTAGTGGCTTCAATCCATCAGCTAGTTCGATGATTTCCCAGTAAATCCCATTGAATTCCATGAAAACCGGAAGTTAGTCGTCCTCTGCCTGACCCAGATTCTTCATCTCCAACAGACAGACACTTTCCGCCGGAGACTGCAAGGCCTCACCAAAGAGATACTGCTTGGTGGTGACTTAACCATCTTGAAAAATGTTAGTCCTTGGGAAGGATTGCCCTCTGGTAAATTAACATAGACCCTGGCAGATAGGGGTTGGAAGATTAGTTTCCATTACAAATTGGTGATTTCCAAGGTCTATGTTTATTTACCATAGGGTAACCCATATATATATATATCCATATTGTTATGGAAAATAAAAAATGTTTGAAACCACCAGGATAGGACCCTGGTTGCGCTTCTGATATCTTCGATCTGGGAGGAGTGGTCATGATGCAGTTGCAAACCATGGCTGTCATAAAGGACCCCCCCAACAAAAAAACAGGTTGGTGGTTGACCTACCCCTCTGAAAAATATAAGTTCGTCAGTTGGGATGATAACATTCCCACTATATGGAAAGTCATAAAACTCATGTTCCAAACCACCAACCAGAAAATCTTGGAGTCAATGTGTTTTTCAAACATGTCCAGGCGCATAAATCTTGAGACGGAATCGTAGCATCATCGTCTTGAGAACTCCGGAACTCCGGGACGGATTGGGATGATCCGATGGTACTTGGAGCAGCATCTAACTCGATGGAACTTTCGTAAATGGCACAAGTACAGGAATCAGAGACCAACAAAAATCTGATTGGTGGTTTCAATCCCTCTGAAAAATATTAGTCAATTGGGATTATGGGAAAATAAAAAATGTTCCAAACCACCAACCAGCACAAGTACAGGAATCAGGGACCAACAAAAAATGGAATGACCCCCAAAAATGGATGCTTTGCTATGTGGTTAAGTGAGAAGGAGCCTCCACTGGCTTTAACTCCGACCCTAAAAAATCCGACCGTGTAGTTCTAGTTGCTATTCACCAGCTACATCCAGCTAGTGGAAAGTCCACACTCCACACTTTACATTCCACACTTTACACTCTACATTTTACGCTCTACACTCTATACTCCACACCTTAAACTTTACACTGTACACTCCTCACTCCACACTATACACTCCACACTTTACACTCCACACTCTACACTCTACACTTTACACTCCACCCTCTTCCGCATTCCACAGTCTACAGTGCACTGGTACGGTAACAGGGGAAAAATGTAGACTGTTCAAATGACTTGTTTCACAATAGTGTTCTACGTGACTGCATTCGAGTTCGTGGGCTGCATCTTGTTTATGTGTTCAACAGGCAACCATAACTTGACCGACACAAATCGCCTAGAAATGATTGTAGAATTTCCAACTCAGAAAAGTTTGGCCTTGGGTTTGTGGTCTTCTGAATTGAAAATCAATTAGATTGGGTAAAAACAGAAATGTTTCACCTTTGGTTGATCTTCCCAAAAATCCAAAAATCAAACACATCGAAGATCATCGAACAGCAGTTCAAAAACAATTTCAAACATCCTTTCCGGATCATTGTTTTCCAAAAAAAGTCCTAACCATTTTCAGTTCTCCAGGTCATTTTCCCTCTTTTCCCTCGGCGTCCACCTGTGCACTGAGCTGTTTCAGGGGTCGTTCCCGCTCCAAGGAGAGGATGCGGATGGTGTTGTCCACCCCTGCCGCGAAGGCGGGACTTTGGGAATTTCCATCGGAGATGGGATTTTTTTATATTTTTTTCAGGGATTTTTTCATGAGGAATGAGAATCTCATGGGATATCACTGTGATGAAAAAAAACGACCACAAAGGCAAGTGGGGGTATAATGGTTGATCTATATATTTATGTCTGATTGGTGGTTTCATGTGAAATATATGCTTGGAAAATTGAGGATCAATCAAAATATGATCATATGGTTGAAAATCAAAGATACCGGAAATCACCAACCAGGTTTGCACATTCCCTGTGACTCCTAGCACATCATGATGAGATGTCGAGGTATCTCAAAGCTATACTATTCCACATTAAGATGATGAAACCAAATACCAGATGAACATCAGACATCATCAATCCAAATAAATATCACTGTGCAGTGTCTCGACTTTAAACCTTAAGAATGTTGACCCACCTCTCGCCCACCCCTCGGTATCATGTCACTTTTAAAAAGGCGCTGAAGCAAAGTCGAGTGGCTTGTCATCTTGACATGGCCTGACTCTGGTCTCCCCGTGCCACCAAGGTGCCAAAAAAAAAACAGAGGGACAACACCAGCTGTTCCGTAATTGGAGGGTCCCAGCTATTCCACCAGCAATGTTGCCACCATCATTTGATGTGGGAAAAATTTCCAGGGACCATATTAGTATATGTCAGCTATATCCCCAGTTCATGGTGGTTATCTCTCCATTTTAATAGTTGCTGATTCACCATGACAGTTGACAGTATCCAACATTGACTACCTCCCCAAGTCTTGCTACTAATCCCTTCCCCATGATAGTAAATACCCCCTTAGAAACCCTGCTTTAGTATCATTGGATCTATTTATTCCAGGGCCATACCAAAAATCTAACATTAGCGGGGATGGGAGTACCAAGGAGTACCCGCGCTCCTTAATCACTCCTTCAACGGTCACTTGTAACACACCACAGGCCCTCCACTCCCTTTGGGAGAGACATTAGCGGGGCACAGGTACACGGCGAGCGGTAAATCATCGCAGCAGGGAAGTTTGGATGTTCGCAATTTCACCGTGAACCGTGCACTTGCAACATTCAACATTCTCCAAAGTTCAAACAATGGATATGCAAAATAGCTTTATCAGAAATAGTTATTTAGATACCTCTAATGACTGCATTTATCATAGTGTCTTGAAGAATCAATGACTTTATCGCCAGCTTCTGGTGAAGGCTGAACAGCCGAACCAGCCTCTGCCGGGGAAAATTACGCAGCCCGCCGCAGGGTCCGCAGGGTCATCGGCCATAAACCGAGCGGACTCGGGATGGTTTACGGCATTGGGTTTACCAGGTTTACCACAAAAAAAAGCCCGTCAACGAAACCAGCAGCCATTCAGTCCTTCAAAAAACATGGGTATTTCCTGACCTACATACTCAATACATATATATATATATAGCATTATATAGGGGTTTCCAAAATATGGTGGTACCCCCAAGTCATCCATTCATAGATGGATTTTCCATCACAAACCATCCAGCGAGCTTGGGGTATCCCCATTTATGGAAAACCCCCATATGAGAATAAGTAAGTTAATGGAATTTATACTTATGGCAAATCCCCATTTATGGAAAATCCTCATTTATGGTATAAACCCCATATACCATATGCCATAAATACTTAAGTAAGTTAATTCAACGTCGATTCCATTCTATTCCTATGCTCTTAGTGTTCATGTGCCCTGCCGGGTCCGATCCACCAACCCTCTCTGGGGATGTTTTTTGGCCTCACCTCTGGTAGGAATCCATGGGTTTTGGTACTTGGTTGGAAAAGGTGGACAAATTGTACCCCAAAGTGCTAACAGATTTCATGATTTCATGGCCTATTTGTTCAAATGAAAATCTGTGGCTCCTGGCTTCTCCCCAACCACTGTCCATCGATGACAATCTTCATGGCAATCCATGACTGTCCACGGTGAAATTGCCGAAAAAAACAATGTTTTGCTGTGGCATTGAAAACCTCTCAAAGCAATATGTTGATTTAACTATAGATATATAAATTAGATGTAGATTCGATTAAGTTTTAGATTTGATCAGATAGATAGGTAAATCAGTATACATCACATATGTTTAATAATGTTGTTGCTTTCCGAAGTCAAGGTTGTCAAGGGGAGCCAATGTAATAGCTACAACCCAGGTCAATTGGAGCCTTTCGATATGGATTGGTTCTTGGAAACTGGCTGGTTGTTGGTTGTTGCTTGTTGCAAAAAAATCTGGCGCCAACAGTTTTTGCGTACACCCAATGCAGAAAAAAAGGTTTGTGAATGACCAGTTGCGCCAAATGGTTTTGAGGCCGGTGCCATTCTTCTGACCGCAATTTCATGGTGTTCTAGTTGTTTTTGAATGGTTCCCGTAATGGAACTGCGAATTCAACATAGTTATCATATGTTATCATGGGTATAAAGAAAATACTATGGTAAATACCACACTTCTTTGCACAAGTGTCTTGGATGCAGTAAACAGCCACGCTTCATATGTCTTGAATGTCTTGTCGCTTAAATTCCCATTTTCGTTGTTGAAATACAAGTCCTCATTACATCCCCAGAATTCTAATACTTGGTCATTGAATCAATTTCTTGTTGCTATAGCATCTGCAAAAAATACCTGGTTATATCTGAGTACTCCTACATCCAGTTGTTCATCATCATCTCGACTACAAACAATTGACGTAGCTTCAAGATAATGAATCATTTTGAGACAGACCCATCCTATCAGTGATATTTCATTGTGTTGGTGAAGTCCCATTTCAACCCATCATATCCCTGTGTTCTACCGTATATACCCATTATATCCAGACTTTAGACGGTTTTTGGGCTAAACTGTTAAGGTAACCATGTTATCCGGCTGATATCAAACAAGAGTTCAATTCACTAACCAGAAAATAGTTGTTGTCACACGGCCGACGACTGGGTAATGATTCAACTTACTCATGATTCCACTGACGTGGAAAAGATGAGGTCATTGTAATCTATTCTAATTCATCCAAATATAGTTCATTATATCACCATGAAATTTCCATATTTGCTAGGTAAATCCCATAAGATTACCATGATATCTATCCCATTAAATCCATATAATATTGTTGATGGCTAGATCACCATCAAATCACCATATGTTTTGGCTAAATCCCCATTAAATCACCATGTTTCTTGGCTAAGTCCCCATTAAATCACCATGTTTCTTGATTCAATTGCAGTAGAATCACCATGTTTTTCTTGGCTACCCTCTGGTAATTTAACATAGCTATGGAAAATCACCATATTTAATGGGAAAAACCACTATAAAATGGCCATTTTCAATAGCTATGTTAATTTACCAGAGGGTAAATTCATTGAAATGATGCCATGAAAAATCACCATTTCTCCGAAATCCCAAATCGCCCTCGGCCATAGCTCGGCTAAACGATGCCCAGCTGAGTCCTCAAGCGACAGAGTTTCTGGTCCTCCGCGTTGGGCAGGTGCACGTCCTCGGATGACCAACGACTGTCGTACAGAGGTGACGAACTAAATAGATGACATATATTTATATGTGTTTGACAATATACTATTAATATATATGGTTAATATATGGTTAATATATTTATCATCTGGTTGGTGGGGTAGGTCAACCCCAACCGAAAACCACCAACTTTTTAGTGGGTAAATCAACTATAAATGGTTATTTTCAATAGCTATGTTCAATAGCTATGTGTGTTTGACACTATATAACATACCATTGGTTGGTAATATACTATTAATATTAATTGTTAATATGAATGGGTAATTTGAGCTAGCACATACTCACTGGTTTTATCACTATATCTGGTTGGTGGTTGACCTACCCCTCTGAAAAATGATGGAGTGAACGTCAGTTGGGATGATGACATTCCCAATATATGGAAAAAAATGTTCCAAATCACCAAGGAGATACTGGTTGATTTATAATCATATATCTATAAATAGATGAGTTATATATAGATATTCGATTACATATGTGTACTAGATATATGAGTTATATATAGATATTTGATGACATATTTATCTGGTTGGTTGTGCAATAACCATCTTGAAAAATATGAGTTCGTCAATGGGAAGGATGACATCCCATATATGAAATGGAAAAAAAAAACATGTTCCAAAGCACCGACCAGTTATATGTGTTTGACACTATATATATCTAGTACACATCATATCTATTGTATGTGACAGATTTTTGTGTCATCAAATATATGTATTTCAATGTGATCAGAATGACTAACAAGAGTTAAGAATGGTTAATGTTAACTTATACCAACCTTAACCATTCGCCTTTTTAATGTTAAACTAACATTAACCATTTCAATGCTAGGGGTTAAGAATGGCTAATGTTAACTTACATCAACATGAGCTTATGTGGTGGCCTGGGTTGGTGATTTGGGGGTTAACAATTAACAATGCTTGATGTTCAATAAATAATCGTCAACCCCCCAAAAAATAATCATGAATGATAGTTGATGATAGCTAATGATACTTAATAATAGTTAACGGTATTTAAAGATAGGTTAATGATAGTTAATTATAGTTAATGATAGGAAATAATAGTTAATGAAAGAGAATGAAAGTTATTGATAGATAGTTAATGATAGTGAATGATAGTTAATGATAGAGAATGATAGGAAATTATAGTTAGTGAAAGATAATGATAGTTATTGATAGATCATGATAGTTAATGATAGTTCATGATAGTCAATGATGGATAGTTAATAATGGTTAATGGTAGTAATGATGAATGATGTCGACATCAGAATGATTAAACACGGGTTGATAATGGTTGATGTTCACATATGTATAATTAAATATGATATATGATATATGATATATGATATATCATATATGATATATGATTATGATTCTTATGATTATATGATATATATATATATATATGTTAATGATCATGTACATGTCATAGTAGTGATCTAATTCACATCCCCATTTCACTGCGAACTCCTGATCTGTGCTGATTGCTCCTTCAATATGTTCGTTTTCCGAGGCTCGCTGGATAAGAATCCCGCGTCGTTTTCCTGCTTCCTCGCCAGCAGCTTAGGCTTTTCGTCCCACCTGGGGTTATTTTCGGTGAGGCATCGACCATCGAAGATGGAAAGGAGGTAGAAGCAACAAGAAACACTCCAACGAATATCCAATGGGTAGAAAAATAAACCTGTGATATCCGGATTGATATCATAATAGATCCTCATATTAGTGTGGTTTCATGGCGGCAGTGTATTTTATAGCATGGTTTCTGGGAGGAGTAAGAAAATGGTTCTTAGAAAAAAAAAAACAAAAAAACTCCGAACATTCCCTTAAAAGAATATCTGAAGCCCTTCCCCCTAAAAGTTTTTAGGCCCAGCCAGAGTCCCAACAGCCAGGGAAGTCACAACCGCCAGGACGCTGATGCGCCAGTAGACTAGCGCCAGGTTAGTTGAACATGGAGAAAAATCATGCTCCCTACATAGAGATAGGTGAACAAATTGATATGATAGATGGCAAACTAGCATCAATTAACTATCATTAACTATCCTTAACTATCCTTATAACTTATAGCTATCATTAACTATCATTCACTATCATTAACTAAGGATTTCCTGCTGGTGATGCTCCTGTCCTTGTCAAACTCGAGCTGTGGTTTGTCCATTTGGAGCATCCAAAGCCATAGATTCCGAGCGTGGGCTAGTTTTGGCTAGCTGCTAGCTGTGTGGTTCAAATGTTTGATACCATAAATTTTACCCATTAAAAATGGTGGATCTTTCCATAGTTATGTGGCTGTTTACCAGAGGGTATATAAGGTTATTATCATTACTGTACTAGACCACAGTCCCTGGTTGGTGGTTGACCTACCCCTCTGAAAAATATGGAAAGTCAATGGGAAGGATTCTCCCATATATAATGGAAAAACAAATGTTTGAAACCCATTATTCCAATATATGGAAAAATCAAACATGTTTGAAACCACCAACCAGATACGTATAAATTTCGCCGGTGAGAATGGAATAATTTGAGTCAGCTAAATATCCTGCCGGAAGCCCCCTGCAGTTTATCCCCATGTTTGTTGACCCCCTCCAGTCTTTAGGACTTTAGGATACTTTCGGCCATCGGCCATGTCTGGTGTAAACCCCATTGCCATGGACATCTACAAATTCAGTTCCCTATGGTTGGTGATTTCCGCCATTTCTAGCATCTATCATTCTCCACCTGGCCTCCAAGGTTCAATGAGCTGTAGAGCGCCTGCACCCGGTGCTTTCAGCCGTTTAGATGTCACAAGTAGGTGGCGGTGATTAAGACATGGGCAATTCAGCGCACCGAAAGAATACTCATGGGACTTTCACCGAGAAAAAATTGGACCCAAAACAAACAAATTGGTGATTGACCTACAAAAAAAATCAAAAAGGTTGTAGTTTTTTTTGGGAGTGTCTCTTGAAAAAACACAACCATCACCGAGGAAAACATGACGCCGAAAATCTGGCAAATACAAGCGATATGAATCTATGAAAAGTGTTTTTTTTCTAGCAAAAGTGGGTGTCTTTACCGATGAATCAGGTGTTGAGATCCCATGATGACCATGATTTGTCCACCACAAAATAGGACGACAAAACGCAAATTGAAAGTCAACCCTTGGGGGGTTCAGCAATCAAAATACAATATTACTGATGCATGTACTTCAATTACATAACCAGCAAACAACGGTGATTCATTTCTCCAACCAAATATCGAACTCGTGGTTTTCCAATGTGAAGGCCGCAACTATTTGGGTTGTACCACCTATCTTGGGCATAAAGCACAACTCTACAGTATCTCTAGACATTTCGAAGTGAAATGCATGTCCCCAAGGAGTCTGCCCTTTTGTTCAGGGCGCTGGGTCGTGCAAGCACAACAAAGAAAACACCCCCAGCATCAACTGTTGCGGGCACTTGGCGCAGTAGGCCTTGTGCTGATTTACATGTTTGACACCAGTTTCCCTTGTTTAGTTCCCCACGTCTTGGTATGGGGTTCTTGTTTTTGGTTCTGCACTCCCACCTCCGGCCCTCCTCCTCCTGCCTCCTCCTCCTACAACTTGCCCACACACAACTTGTCCACACACAATTTGCTCACACACAACTTGTCCACACACAACTTGCTCACACACAACTTGTCCACACACAACTTGCTCACACACAACTTGTCCACACACAATTTGCTCACACACAACTTGTCCACACACAATTTGCTCACACACAACTTGTCCACACACAACTTGCTCACACACAACTTGCTCACACACAACCTGCTCGCACACAACTTCTTCACACACAACTTGTCCACAAACAACTTGCTCACACACAACTTGCTCACACACAACTTGTCAACACACAACTTGTCCTCACACAGCTTGTCCACACACACACCCTACACCTTGCCCACACACACAACTTGTCCACACACAATTTGCTCACACACAACTTGTCCACACACAACTTGCTCACACACAACTTGCTCACACACAACTTCTCCACACAACTTGTGCGCACACAACTTGACATTCACCTTCACTTTGCGTGGCAGGCGTGGCACTGATGGCGCTGGCGCGCTTCGTTCCCAGATGACGCCGTGGACGCCGCGGCTTTTTGCGTGGCAGGCATGGCACTTGGCGACATCGACGTGCATCCTGCGTGGCAGGCGTGGGACTTGGTGACATCGACCGTCACTTTGCGTGGCAGGCGTGGCACTGATGGCA
>Ga0126342_10021439_pt1 | contig 10776 bp, 11 predicted proteins | sample Cyp1metagenome_FD_92528 | JGI IMG/M metagenome (GOLD analysis project Ga0126342, IMG submission 92528) | Coral microbial communities from Lord Howe Island, Old Settlement Bay, Australia - Cyphastrea 1 metagenome | ecosystem: Host-associated > Invertebrates > Cnidaria > Coral ... | reverse complement strand
GTTGAGGTCCAGCGGTGCACACTGAGCTGGGAAGGTCCCCGGTTGAGGTCCAGCGGTGCACACTGAGCTGGGCAGGTCCCCGGTTGAGGTCCAGCGGTGCACACTGAGCTGGGCAGCTCGCAGATTGAGGTCCAGCGGTGCACACTGAGCTGGGCAGCTCGCAGGTTGAGGTCCAGCAGTGCGCGCTGAGCTGGGAAGTTGGCGAAGAGCTTGGCGACGAGTTGGCAAGGTTGGCAAGGCGGAAGTGGAGGTGGAAGAGGCGGAGGCGAGGAGGAGGGCGAGGAGGACAGCTAGCCGAGGAGGAGGAGGAGGAGGAGGAGGAGGCGGCGGGCGGGCATGCGCTCTGATAAAATCTAACAACCCTCACCTGGCAGGTGGGGAACTAATGACTGTATAGTTTCTTCCATATAGTATGTAGGAGCGACATGTTCTAGGTATGTGATGTGTAACATAGAAGCAACATGTTCTGGTGAACACCCTAGCAGCATACTTGAACATAAAATCCTTCCCGTCGTTTGACGTCGTACAGAATTCCGTGGTATTTACGCTATTCTGGGCTTGGGCAAACCTCAGGGTCTGTGTGTAGTAGAACAGTTAATTTCACACTAGATGTGATACCTGATAGTGTTATTACTGTTGTCAAGTTACCATGATTATTGTTATTGCTATTAGCACATTGCTATTAACATAGTAAGAATATATATATATATATATATATAGAGTAGTAATAAACATATTACTAAAATAAAGGGATTATTGCCGTGATTATTATTATTGTTACCATTATTACTACTGCTATTGCCGTTATTATTAATGTTACCATTATTACCACCAGAATTGTTATTACCATTATATAATTAATTATATATACTATTATAAATAACACTACGTATAATAGGAGTAGTCATAAATGATATACAACATTATGGTTTACTGTTACCATTATGGATGATCATGTTTACTGGGATTTTTACTGACATCATCATCATTGCTATTTTTCTGATTATTGCATAATAAATAACTTTACCAGTGCAATTAACTTTTCATTCGTTGCCAGTACAATAATTGCTATTACCTACTTTCATCATTGCTATCATCATCATTGCTATTATTGTACAATTAACTTTTCCATACCCCTTTGAATTCCACTGGTACCTCGGGGAGGTTGATAAAAACAACTGATGTTTAAAAAAATGATGGTAAGGAAAAAAATGTTTCAACAAATGCTTTTAGAGACCCCAAGGGTTTTGATTACCATTATTATTACCTTTACCATGATTGTGAACCATTATTAACATTGTTAGTACCACGAAGAACTTGCAATTCTTAGTTATAAAACCATTCATCATTATAAACCTTACCACTATACACATCCTAATCATATTAAAATCATTATTCTGATTACCTGTAGAGTCTACCATTATGCATATTCTTATTCAGTACCATTAGTTCTTTAATACCATTCATGATCAACACTAGTAGCATGATCTCATTCATACTACCATTAGTATGGTGTTACAACTAATTCGTATTGTAACTAACGGCTCTAGCATTGTTCTAATATACCAATACTATTACCAACTAGATGATTAGGATTAGTTGTTCTATTATTATTGTGGTAGCTTTAAATGGTAACTAATTGTAATAATACCATATTATCATTATTAGTTACCATTAGTTAAACAGTTTGTTTAATCATTCATTGCCAATTTTTAATCATCAATGTTATCGTTGGTTACCGTTAGTTTACTAGGATGAATATCCATTATAATCACTCATGAATGAATATCATTAGTTCATTAATATAACCATTATCCATGGTAATAAAAGTTAACCTTATATATATTATATATATATATATCATAAATAGTAAAACGTTTCCATTCTCATTAGTACCATAAACTTCACCAAATAACCCTTTAATGGTTACTAATCATTATCACTTTAATTGTTTAGTTAGTAATCATTATCCGGGTTACCATTATATTATATTATCATTATTAGTTACCATTCTTGTTAGTTGCCATTAGTTACCACCATTATCATTAGTACCAATTATCATTAGTTTCCATTAGTAATCATTAATCTGGGCAAATTATCATAATTCACTAACCTGAAAAAAGGCCATGTTGCCATGATTTCCCTTATTAACCCATGATTCCAGCGAGGTCGCAGTGAGGTCGTTATGATTAGTTACCATTAGCTAAGCCTAATCATTATCATTACATATCATTACCATTATCATGGTACTAACGATTATCATTATCATTAACCATGATAATCTGGGTGGTGGTTGGCCTACCCCTCTGAAAAATATGAGTTCGTCAGTTGCGATGATGACATTCCCAACTGAATGGAAAGTCATAAAATTCATGTTCCAAACCACCAACCAGCCATTAATATTCCATTACCAGAGTGTTAATCACCATTAATATCACCATTAATATCCCCATTAAACCACAAAAATATGAAAGTCAGTTGGGATGATTATTCCCAATATATGGAAAAAAAATGTTCCAAACCACCAACCAGTAATCATTCGTAACCCTGTCAAGTTCACCCTTACCTCGGAGCCGCCGGCGAATGCAGTTCGGTCCTCCAGGTCCTGCTTGTGACCAAGAGAACTGGTGGTTTTACCAGCAAGAAATGTGGGAAATATGTGTGAAAATGTGGGAATCATGTGCAAAGATTGATCTTTGAGCAAGCAAAGATTGATGCAAAAAAAAACATCGTGATTTTGCCAGCAAACATATGCAAAGATAGTGGTTACAACTTAAAACTTGAATTATCCGGTTCGAGTGAAAATGCGGATTCAGGCAGGGACTGTCACCAAAGATCTGGGTGTCGCCTTGGACGCTTTTTGACTTGCTTGGTCAGTGGACTTGGTGAACCTCCGACAAAAACAAATAGCATCAAACTACCCATCCCAAGTTTTCCCGGTACACAACCTTGGATCTGCTCCAAAGGGGCCAAAAGAAATCCAGAGATTTTCCTAATCACTACGGATCATATTCCCTGTACTTGGTGGGTATCCCACTAAGATGTGTTTCTTCAAGTCACATTAAGAACATCCAAGAAATATACAATATACAGTCCACTTTGGATTGTTGAATATCCCGCATGATGCTCCATATGGGGATGTCTAAAAATGGGTATCCTCAAACTGTAGGTTTCAAGACTATAATAATTATAATGGTCGTCTAATGGTTTGCATGATTTGGGGGTATACCCATGATTAAGGAAACCTCCAAGGAATTTCAGCCTCGGCCCAGCGGTTACGGGTGGCCCTTGGATTTTCCGTCCTTCGGGTGTGGGGCTCTGCTATAGTACGCGGATGAGCTGGAATAACGCCCTGGGAGGGGATGAATCTGGAGAATTCAATTCCAAATAGATTGACATTCGACAACCTAGAAACTATGAAGCATCATTTGAAACATCCTGAAAAAAACGGTTCTATCGATTTTGGGACCCAGCTTTGTGTGGTAAACCCAGCAAGAAACGATTCCCAGATTTGAAGAGAAATTGGTGGCATGTTAAACACACCGTCCTTAGTTGGAAGGTTTGTCAATCACTAAAAATGGATCCAAAACCAACCGGAATCTTGTCCAAACCCCAAGCCACGCAACCAAAATCTAGTTTAAACATGGAGAGTTCAACAAACAAATTCATCAAAGATTTGGGTTTCGACCACCATGAAAAATGACATAGGGAGTTTTCGTCATCGATCAAGAACCTGATTCCCATTTTGATGGTTCCCAAGATGTTTGAATGACATGCAAAGTGCCCTAATCTCCATCCCCTGATCCCTATTGAACTACGTGGTACAAACCCGTTTAAGAATCTTGCATACAAACAGCAGGGACTTTGGGCACTGCTGAATGGGTGAACAATATTGGGGTATTGCATTGCAAAATATTGGAAATAATAACAAGAAAATGACTGACAGGCTGGGAAGGTTTTCTTTCATTGGATTTGATGTATAGATCCCAAGAACGTTGTGATTACCAGCATCACGCCAATGAAATCAACAAAATTTAAAACATGTGTGGAGAAACCTTGAATTTTTAGAATTAAAATGATATATATATATATATATTGTGAATTTCCAGGCGTCATTGGATGTGATTCGTGATGCCGCTGCATATCGGCTGGACAGGCCTTGAGCCTCTATTGCTGGATGGTAGAAAACAGAAAGTTGAGCGGCAGTTGTGAGGTCATAGGACCTGGGAGCTAGAGGTAGATAGCCCCATAGCTGTTGGGGCGCTACCCGTGCTTCCGCATGGTAGTGGAGCCCTATAGGCTCCAAGCCAGGGCATCCGTGCGCCAGCGCTGTTTGCTGGTGAATTTGGCCATCAAGGTCAACACGTGCAGCACCTTTGACATTTGTTAGAAGGACTCTGGATCATTCAGAGATCTTGTCTTCGATGGCAGACCTGGTAATTATCGAAAATTCCGGAGAAAGACAATTCTTGCTGTAGCTGGTTTAGAGGAAGAGCATGTGCATTTAGCTGGACCAAGGTTGCTCACGAGACTTCAAGGAGAAGCCTACCAAGCCACTGAACACTTAGCAGTGTCGGACTTGCGCCGTGAAGATGGTTGGCTGCAGGTCATTCGAGCCTTGGATACCCACTATGCCTTCTTGCCTGAGACCGAGTTGCATGAAGCCATAGATAGTTTTCTGTTTGATCTGCGGAAGAGGCTGAAGAGGCCCCATGAAGGTGCCACAGCCTTTGCATCGAGGTTCAAAACAGCCTTGTCCCGAGTTCAAGCACTGATTGCACAGGAACGTTCAACAGCCAAGACCAAGAAAAGCAAGAGCAAGGGTTCTGTTGCCAGTGCTGAGCCTGACAATGGTAGCATAGAACTTAGTGATCAGAGTCTGAGCCGAGATCAATCAGTCCTGGTAGGCCGACAGCCGCCCCACCAAGTACATTAAGTACATCCGCCGAAGCATCCGGCCAAGCAGCTATAGTGTGCCGCCTGAACCCCCTGCACCAAGAGCTGCAGCCTCACCACCTGGTGACGCTGATGAGCAGAAAATTGCCCGCAGCCGTGAGACATCCGACCATGGACGTCGCTGTCATAGCAGCCGAGGTTCCAGAGGTACACACTCAGGTGACAAAAGAAAGAAGAGCTGAAAATGGCAAGTTATGAACCATAGAGGTTGGCCACACCAAGCCTTCGCCGATCTTTCCATCTACTGTTTTGGGCCATGCCACTGGCGGTTCATCCCGCTTTGCAGAAGTCGAGAGGATTCTCCGTGCCTCCGATTTTGATGAACCCCGCAGCCGTCAAGATGAAAGACGCCAACACACACACACACACGCCATGGCAGTTCCCGAACTCCCCGACGGGAATCATATGCAGTTGCCCACCGTGAGCAAGAAGTGCATGCCATGGAAGATGATTCATCTGATCTGCAAGGGCCTTTGACACGTGGTTCAGATTCCGATGACGCATACATTGCTGATCAACCTGCCGATGGTCCTCCTGACCATGATGAGAATGATTCCGACTTGGAGTTGCAAGAAGCGTATGAGTTGAAACAAAACGCCAAGAAAGATTTCAAGAAATCATTCAAAAACATAAAAAGGGAGCCTAAGAAGGGTCAAGGAGAGCAAGAAAGCAAGAAAGCAAGACAGCCATACTACCCAGTAGTTGCCTTGAGTCAGCCAGGTGGCAGCAGCGCCAGCACTTTGCAGCCTGCCAATGCCTCATCTGCACCCAAGCAACAAGAGTTCAGGTATGACAAGTCCAAGCAGCAGAAAATGTTTCCGCCAAAGCGTCAGCCACGGAAAGAAGATGCCCATTTCACCACTGGGACCGTAACGACTGACTTTGCATACATGAATGTCACACAAGAGTGGAACAATGAGTCATCTGATAGTCCGACCTTGGATGTTTTGTTGGCCTCCATGCCTGAGGGTTGTGCAATCATTGACACTGGATGCACTACAAGCGTGATCAATCTTGACACTGCAGTTCGCTACCAAAAACTCTTCGAGCAGAAGGGCCTTCCAAGCCCTGAAAAGTGCACTTTGCCAGCTGTTGAGTTGAAGGGCTTTAGTGGAGACCGCAGGATCACCACATATGGACTGAGATGGACAGTGAAGATTGGTGAACTTTGGGGAACTATCACAACGTGTGTGGTCAATGGCCCTACACCTTTCCTTTTATCGAGGCGAGTCCTAGAAGGGATGGAAGCCAATCTGGATATGGGAAAAGGGACAATCAGCAGTGCCAAGCATGGAGTGAAAGATGTGCCTTTGAAACATGCTGCAAATGGCCATTTCCTCTTGCCGTTTTGTGATGAGCCTTCCGAGTTTGAACCCACATGCCCGCGATCCGAACAAAGTGCAGGCGTAGCCATCACTGATGCCGACGATGGTTCACCTGATGTCGTCCCCGTGTCAGAGTCCGAGACTGCTGGATCCGAATCAGCAGTGCCAAGCAATGAGCCCAATGACGCAGCAAATGCCACAACATCCAGTTCCATGGAGAGGCGTGACAAACCGCCGTGCCGTCGAACTAAGAAGCAAGTTTTGCAACATGTTGTGAAGAACACTAGAAAGGGTGTTGTAAATGTTCATAGGTTTAGAAATGAGCTTGTCCAGCTGTTTGGAAGTAGAGCCTCAAAATGCACGCACGCCTTTTTGGCATATAGGCCACGGTTAGAACGTATCCCTGAAGATGCTGAGAAGCAGCCATACTTGAGAAGTATTGCCACTCAGACCAGTGAGGGTGACATGTCCATACAGCCTTGGAACACCCGTGCCGCAGGCAGTGAGAAGGCCAGTGTTGTACAGACTAACATAGGGCTAACACTCAGGATGCCACTGTCTCTGCTGCAGCGAGGATGTTGACCCACGCATGCAACCGTCCATACCGGATGGGCCTGGTTAGAAACTGCTTATGAAGAAGTTGATTGGGTTAACTGTAACAGGGGTAAAGTGGAAAAAAAACGGGGGATAGGCTAGGAGTAAGAAGAACATAAGGTCCATAAGAAAACTGAATACCCAGGTAATCCTTTCCCGGCTTCATGATGAGTATGATCAGGTTCTTGAAGAATTGAGAGATTGGTTAGGTCCACAAGCTTCAGCCTTAGAAAGCCCAGTTCACATGATCGAGGTGTTCACTGACCATGCACCACTTGCCAGGAAAGTTTCCGAACGTACTGGTAAGAGCAGTATCATTTTGGGTTTGAACCATGGACAGAACTTCAACAGACTTCAGGGTCGCCGCTGGCTCATGTACCTCATAGCTGTTGTTAGGCCAAGTCATGTTCGGTTTTCTTTTCCATGTGGTTGCTGGGGACCTTGGAGCCGTTTCAACATTGCGGTGGCCAATCAGAATCCACAGTTTTGCAGCAGAGAAAGGAAGCGTGCAGTTTCTGAAGCCTGGCAACTCCAACGTTTGCTCAGAGGACACTGTCATGCTCCTCTCACTTCAGAAGCATGGTCTGAGATTTCTGTAGGTGAAGTTTTCGATGTCCGCATAGACATGTGTAGCGTAGGTATGCGATGCCCCAAGACAAATATTCCAGTGAAGCCAACTAGGATCATGATCACCATGAAGGAGCTTGCTGATAGGTTGTCTTCATGTCGTTGCGATCACAAACATGGCCATGCTCACTTGGAAGGAAAGTTATCCCAAATAAATGTGTCGCATCGTTGCCGAAGTCATAGCCCAATGGAGCATGGACCCACTCATATCATATGATGTGTTGTTTGATGAGGATGATGATGAAATGGAACAGCAGCAGCATGATGAAATGGTTCCACACCAAGAGGGCGAGCCTCAGCCCTTAGCAGTTAGCCAAAAGATCAAAGCAATCGTCCAAAAACTTCATGTGAACAGAGGTCATGCTTCACCAGAGCAAATGTTGCGTTTAGCCAAGCGTCGCAAGTCCTCAGCCGAAATGCAGACAGCCATCAAGCAGTTCAAATGTCCAGTTTGTGAAGAGCTTGAGGTTCCACAGAGCCGTAGGCAAGCCACCATGCCCCATGCCGAAAATCCTAATGACATAGTTGGAAAAGATTATGTCCAGGTAGAACTTAATCGTGAAGATGATCAAGGGGTAATGAGGGCGATAAAACATAATGTCCTGACATGTGTTTGCCTTGCCACCGGTTTTGCCCAGCAAATCATATGCCCGACAGGCCACTCCATGGCCGAAGCATTCCACAATGTATGGGCTCGACCATATGGCCTTCCAAATACTGTTTACATGGTCCCTGCCATGGCTGATGTCAGTAATGAGTTTCAAACTTACCTTGCACAGAGTGACATCAAGCTTGTGCTGGCTGCTGCAGAATCCCACTGGCAGAGTTGGGTGGCAGTTGTGAGGTCATAGGACCGAGGAGCTAGAGGTAGATACCCCATAGCTGTTGGGCCGCTACCCGTGCTATCCAAGAAGTGGAATGGCCAGCCTGCGCCGCACATCAAAGCAATATAATTCAAGCACATACTTTATGGTAAACCCAGAATGTATTATTTGGATGCCCATGGACACCAGCAAAGACCGCTTGTAAGATTTAAATCATACCCGAGGTTTTCCGGAAGAAACCGAGGTTTTCCCTAAGAACCAGGGAATACCCGAGGTATTTGAGCGCCACCTTGGAATTTTCCAGGGTTTGGTCTAGGTATATATATATATAATTATATATATATAATGATATATATAATTATATATATATATAATTATATATATATAATGATATATATAATTATATATATATATAATTATATATATAATGATATATATAATTATATATATATAATTATATATATATATATATAATTATATATATAGTTCTGGATCCTATGAAAAAGTGGGTTTCAAACGCGCGCCCACAATGGGCTTTGAAGGGGACAAACTATTGCCCAAACTACTTATTTCTACCATGTGAATGTTTCACCAGTTTAAAATTCGGATTCATGCTGCAAACTCTTCTCGGGTGGCAACCCATGATGTTTGAAGATGATGATGTAGTAAAACAAACATTCAATTGGGTCAAAAGCACCAATTTTTTTTCAGTGGTTGGTTGGTGGGATATGCTACATCACCCCGGTCATCATTGATTTCCGCCACATTCCGCCACATTCCCTCTCTGATCCCCACACTCAGCATTGATATCATTCATCTCTAATGCTCAAATGCCTTCATGTTGCTTACCCTCTGGTGAACTAACATAGCAATGGAAAATCACCATGCTATTAATGGGAAAATCCACTATTTCAATGGCCATTTTCCATTGCTATGTTAGTTATTGTTAGTTCACCAGAGGGTATGTCGGATTCATGTTCTGGTTCTGACCGCAAGAATCATCATGACAAAATTGTAAATCGCCCAGGATTCTGGTGTTGCGATATGGTGAGTCGCCACATGATGAGTGATGATATCACAATGGTGAATATCTGTAAATATACATGTGTTATCATGTGTTCATTATTGTCGAAATCATGATGTTTCCTCAAATAATGGTGAAAACTAAACATGTGGTGGCTAAAACCTTGATTTTTATGGGGCAACTACCCAAATTCCACCGGTTGAAACCTATCTTTCTGGAACACTTCTGCCAAGCCAACAGCCAGCCTCTGCATTCGATCCCTGGGAAGCCTGCAGTGCCTGCAAATCAGCATCTTAGAAAATCATGCATATGTTTTAATGAATGTTTTAATGTTTTATGTGTCTGCAAAAAAACGTTGAACATGTGCAAATTTTGCCCAATCTTGCCAAGTTTTCCCCCGAACAAAACAGGGAGTTCCAAACCCCGGATCCCGTGGATCTGGTGCTTCATTCCCGCAGCCTGGCCTTATAAAGTTCCATAATTCGTTGATCAGACAACTGGGACACCTGGCAAGGGAAGAAGACTTGGGATGCGAGAGATGATGGTTCTTACGTATCCAAAAAAATCCAAAAACATGTTACTGCTAGCAATACATAGCAATACTATATCATCAAAGGTTGATACCCAATGTACATTAGCCATTTGATGCAATTTGATTGTCTGACCCCGGTAATCTCAGATTATCTCAGAGGATCCCTCGATTTCAGCCACGTGAAAACTGGAAGGCTAACTGGACCCACGACTTGCGGCTGGTGGCTTAGTGGCACTGGGTTCAGTCCCCTGGGAGTAAAAAAACACGTAAAAACACGTGCGACTCGAGATCTTAGCAGGATGTCACTGTTCAACGTCTTTATTTTGGGACTATAAATAAGTCCAAGATGGTAGAATATAACGACTACAGTATGCTTGCTGACAAACAAACAGTTAATTGATGTTAATTCCCCCTATCCCATCTCATGTTGGTTGATAGGTATCTCTGTTATGGGTTATAATTATAATGAGTATAACTATAATGATATACTAATATGAGTATAATTATAATATCCCAATATATAGTATCATTATAACTATAGTATATAATTCCCCCTATCCAGCTATCTCCTATAATGATCCCCAATAAGCCCAGTAGTATAACTCCCTAGAAGAACTACTCAGCCAAGATATTTTTCAAAAAAGGATCATTTCCATTGCCCAAAACCGCCCATCTACGATAACATCCCAGTTTTAGAGAGGGTAGATACTATATTTATAAAATTCCCCACCTGCCAGGTGAGGGTTGTTAGATTTTATGTCAGTTGCCTGGTCCTCCTCGTCCTCCTCGTCCTCCTCCTCCTCCTCCTCTCGTTGTCCTCCTCGTCCTCCTGCTCAACTGCGACTCGCGATCCACAGTGTTCTCTGTCGGACCTCCACCACGACCATCCACGCC
>Ga0126342_10021438_pt1 | contig 10776 bp, 9 predicted proteins | sample Cyp1metagenome_FD_92528 | JGI IMG/M metagenome (GOLD analysis project Ga0126342, IMG submission 92528) | Coral microbial communities from Lord Howe Island, Old Settlement Bay, Australia - Cyphastrea 1 metagenome | ecosystem: Host-associated > Invertebrates > Cnidaria > Coral ... | reverse complement strand
TTGTTGTTGTTGTTGTTGTTGTTGTTGTTCTTGTTGTTGTTGTTGTTGTTGTTGTTGTTGTTGTTGTTGTTGTTGTTGTTGTTGTTGTTGTTGTTGTTGTTGTTAATGTTGTTGTTGTTGTTGTTGTTGTGGTTGTTGGTGTTGGTTGTTGTTGTTGTTGTTGTGGTGGTGGTGGTCGTCGTGGTCGTCGTGGTCGTCGTGGTCGTCGTCGTCGTTGTCGTGTTTCAGGAAAACTGGCTGGAGAATGGTTTTGGACAGGCTAGTACTATCTGGAACTCAAACATGGCAATGGAATATCGTCGCCTTGGACACGTAACTCATCCACAGATGGGTGATTTTGCATTGGCAGATTAGATTCTCTATACCTCTTTTGTTTTCCACAGACAGGATAATTTTTGAATCCGAAAACATGGACAATACCGAGAAACCCTATATGATCCGTTTCAAAGAAAACAGAACTTGATGGATGACTCAAGTGAGTTATACGGGGATAATGAGCATCGCAACCCCAAGAGTCACGCGAGGTGATGGCTCTGATCCACAGCGATGCAAAAAGGCGCCATTTAGGGAGCGGTTGGGGAGTGGGCTGAAGGGAAAATGATGGGACATCATAGATTCTGGTGAATGAAATCATAGATTCTACTGAGTGAAAATATTTATGAAATATCAATGAAACGACATATTTATTTGATGACACACAATATTAGGTGAAACCATCGATTTCATTGAGTTTCCAGTAAATTCACCTGTAATAAAGTATTTTTTCCAGGAAAAAAATCATGGAAATTCTCCAAGTCAAAAATTGGTGCTCATAGTTTCACTTCTTGAGAGTGCCTGATCACTTTGTGGGTGCATCGATGCTACTATTTTGAGATGGCGACATTAAGATGTTGCAATACCCAGCAAACACAGCACAAGGCTGGTGATTTTTAAATTTAAATTTGGTGCCGACTTTCACAAACCTGGTAGAATGTTCTCATCATTAAAAAATAATAGTCTAGCGAAATATCTTCGAATCCGTTCGTCTCAAAGAGCAGAATACCAAATTTTACAAGGACCATTTTTGTAAGTCACTAGATTTTGGGTTTTCCCATGATCTTCGGACTAAAACAGCATCCACATGGGTCTGAAAATGGAGTATATACCAGTTATGCCAGTTATGGCTATTTTAAGTGGGCCAGTTATGACAATGATGTGGGCATCTCTGGCCAGGATGGCTGCGGGGGGCGAGGTCCCAGCGGATTTGAAGAGTGTTGGGAGAGCACAGTTTCTCCATGGGGGCCGGGCCGACGCAGGGACGATGGTCAAATAGTGGTTTGTCTGAAAATAGTGTACCCCTACACCCAATGGTTTTGCTGATCATTATCCCTACTTTTTATGGCTATTTCATTGGGGGTATACCCCATTTTCAGACATACCCATAGTGATTGATTTGAAATTCTTCCCGAAATAGGCTGAACGGTTCAGGTTGGTGAATGGTTGGACTTGGTCATGATATGTCATGATCCATCTGGGAAAGCCAAGTGTCGAGCTTTCAAGGGTTTGCATCTTGCAGCTTTGCAGAATCAAGCTTCAAGCTTTGTGGACTCTTCCTGTAGCGTTTTTGTCCGGTGACTTTCCATGAAAGTCTGCGAGCCAACATCCACTGGCTCTGGTGGTCGACCTTGGAAAGCTTCGCATTGCAGATTTCGGGGTGCCATCGGCCAAATTGGGCAAATGCAACAAACGCATTTTCCTGTGGCTTGGCTGAGGCAAGTCACAGTGGTTTTTTATCAAACCGGGCTTTGTGTCCCAATTTTTGGCATGATTTTCACGAAGGGATAGGACGAGATGATTTTTTTTCAAGTTATTTGCCTTGTGGGTAAGGTATGATGGTCCACTGCAAGCTTTGGTTTGGCTGATTCAGGGACCAGCATGCTTGTGGTCTTATGCTTGAATGGTTTCTTACGATTGCTGGGTAGACCCGTTTGAAGACAAGGTACATAGTTTAAACTTAGCGACAAGTGCTGAATATTTGATGCCCAGCAAGGTCTCTTGCAGGCTGATGTCAAGCCTGGTTGAAATCGGGCCCCAAATAGTGATGTCATCTTCCATTAAAATGATCCCTGTCAAAACAGAAGTCCATGGCCCAGGCGTTTAGCAAACATCTGAGGTTGACATGATCCAAGATCAGCCATGCACCAAGGTTCACGCAGATCACTCGTTTCCCATGGCATGTTGGCTACTGGCACCGCAGGCAGAGATTTGCGGATCAGGTTTTTTCGGAAGATAGGCACCACCCGCCAAATAGAAATCGTAATCATGGATGAAACAGTAGGGACTTAACAATCTTTTTGAGGACCCCTGTAAGCTTCTTGAGTGTGTTTAGAGCTTGTAGTCAGTTATTGCAAATTTTGAAGTTGAAAACTTTTTCTTCCAAGGCAAGAGGCTGGAAGGATTTGAACATTGGCAGTATTTCACCCCTGAATGTCACGAGGATGTCAATTAAGATTTCACATCGCTTAAGGGTATTTGAGAATAGATCAATGTGAACATTGTCCTTTGGTCTAGTCCCACTCTTGGTTCGTGGGGCTGAACTTGTAAATCACCTTCGAGATTCAGAGGTTGTCTGGCTCAGAAGCAAGCTGCCAGGGTGCGCCGGGCTGTCCACTGCCATGTTAGGATCGGCGTCGCGTTTCGGTACCGTGAGATCCCTCTTCTGTGCTCGTGTGCCTGCCCTGGTACCAGGGCCACGTTGCGCAGAGGGTGACTTGACATGGCTGCGTCTCCAAAATTGGGAGATTGTGTGTAACTGGGATCTGGGATGTAATGGTGTATTACCCTAAAACCCCTAGAAGGACATGTTATATAAAGATTTCAGAGGGTACTTTTTTTTCGGAACTTGCTGACAAGTTCAGCTTGAAAGATAACTTGCGCCGTGCGTAATAAATAATTCGCTGGATGAAGAAGAAAACTCCTTTGCCAGGCAAAAGTCGTCGTTGATGCAGTTTTTTGTTGTGCATTATGTAGTTCAAAATAATCTACATGCACAGATTGAATATAGATATAACATTTGCTATATATATATATATATCGTACTCCCCTCTGGCAAGACTAATCATGTTGGCATACCCCATGCTTCGCTGACATTGCCTCATTGCTTGCTGTGCGCAGAATGTTGGGTTCCTCTGAGGCGGTCAAATCTGCAGACCACATCAGGGGTATCCGGGGTATCTACGATGGTCCTCTTCGAAGGGGGAGGACAGCTTTTCCCTGGAGGATGTGGTGGCATATGGCACTTGGTGGTGCAAGACAAACATGGGCCAAAACATCAAAGAAGACGTGCTGCGCTCTGCCTTGAGGACACAACTAGATGTTCTGGAGGAAACGGATGCGGAAAACATCGCCTTTGGAAATGTGAAAATCTGTTTGGAAGAGATGGAACATGATGAAGAGATCAAGACCTGTATTCCGTTTGATGAGGGATCTTTGCAAGACTTCAGAGAAAACCAAGCTGATACAGAAGGCGAAGAAGATGGACAGGCTGAATTTGAAGCATTTGCAGAGTTTGCAGAAGCCAATTTGATGACCAGCAAAGAGGTCTTGGCTTTTGCCGAGAAACGCGGGGCACGCGTGGAGGTGGTCAATTCGGCAGCAAAGATCACAGGACACAACGGCGTTCAGGTGCTGCGACGGGCCGGGCTCGTCTCTGTTTTGTAGGCTGTGGGTCAACATGCCACCTCCGGCCAAGAAATTGGATCGTTCATTCCAGATCCCATTTAGCCACTCATGGCCCCAAAAAATTGGACCCCCACATGGACTGATTTGTCCTATTCCATTTTTTGTTGCGAGTGTTTCTTTCTAGGGAAGGGATTGCTAAGAGTTGGTTTGTCCCTCAATGGCTTCCCACACCCATCAGCATTTTGGGCTTCGTTTTTCCCACGTGTTTTTCAGGTGGATCGGATCCAGTGCTTCCATTCAAAAGCATGGAACCCCCGCAGTGGAGATGGGAAGAGAGTTCTGCAGAAGATCTTTGAGATGGGTCTCCGGGAAGACATCGCAGATAGTGCTCCCCCTGAGTACTGCAAGTGGTGCAAAAAGTTCCAAAGTCCAGAGGAAATCCAGTCTTGTACATCAAACCAGAGAGACTGCCGGCGCTTAGAAAGTGACAGCTGGAAGATGAAACTCTGAGTGCCCAAGAGTGGCAACTTGGAAGTCTCTCCCAGACTAAACGAACCAGATTTGCCTTTTGCAAAGCAGAAGGTTGGTGAATCAATTGAACGGAAATTAGATGCAACCTCGTGTCAATATTGATTTGAAGGATTGGTCACCGTTTTTTAAGACTGTTGCAAGGCTTTGAAGATGTTTGCGCTTGCAGGCCCAAGGCAACCCAATGAAGATGAAGGCCATCTTGAATGTACAAGACACTCAGAAACGAACGGCTAGGTTCAGGGTCTTTATATGTCAGGCCCTGGATGTTGGATGTGGCTTCTCTCCATACCCTCGCATAATGTTCTTTGCAAGGAACACACAATGGAGTCACTAACAACACCAAGTGGGAAGCAGGTTTAATCCCATCCAATCTATAGAACCGAACGTGAACAGATATGATTTTAGTATCTCTATGTATGTATATCTATACATGTAGGTTTTATTTTTGTGGGAAATAATTCCTGTGTAGGCCCCACAGCATCTCAGTTGCAATGTAGATTTCATTTTCGTTGCTAGACCAATTTCATTTCTGTCTACCAAGATTCCTTGGAAAGCAGCACCTCTGACTTACCCTTTTGTTGATACATTGTATATTTACATATCTAGATTATATGTATTGCATGCAGTGGACAGATACATAATATACATGAATATGGATACAGTATACACTTTTTTTTTTGTACCTGGACTTGGATTCCTCTAACTTTTGACCCTTAACAAAATCAGGTTGTTACGCACCAGCCATTTAAAAGAAAGGACCGTTTTGTGGTCGATATCTACCATCCTTGGACCTACCCAGATGTGGCCAGGGCCGTGATTCGAAGGCATCTTCTGAGAGAAGGCAATGCTCCACTTTTCCTCAAACAGGCGAGGGAAAACTCCTTGAACATTGCGAAAGGCGAACGCTCGTTGCATCTCTTGGCACCGTTGCACAGGTCACTCGAAAGTGGAACGCTGTTCGATGTCGACCAATGTCCAAAAATCGCTGCAGCTTCGACAGTTGTCACCGACCCCGGGGCAGTATCAAACATGATCGGCCCCCAGAGTGGATGGCTTCAGGTCAAAAAGAAAGACCAGCCAGTACTGGTTTGGTATTTTGAATGAGTTGCCTCACAGATGCGAGCGGGAAACAAAGCGTCTCCTGATGAAGATGGGAAGTGACAACCCAAGAATAGCCGGAGATCATGCATGGACATTCATTCCACAAAAACCCATAGGTTCAGATTGATGTTTTTCTGAACTCACGCTTGTCAGTGGATTTTCATATTTTCCTCATTAAACATTATTAAACTGTCACTAAACTGGCAATTTCGGGGTGTACATTCAGATACTCAGATAGATCCAATGACAGGCATGTCTCTGCTTCTTCTCTTTGCCATGCGCTTGCGACTTCGTCGATCACATGCCAACGGACCATTATGGTGGCCTCCTACTTGGAGGGTCATCCCTAACCAGTTGAGAAGCCTCGGTGACCCAGGTGGCAGATCGGATGAAGAGCATCCGAGCTCCGCCCAGGGGAGGCTATCCTGCAGCGCCCAAGGTGGGCACTGGTTGACACTTGACACAAAAAATCTGAAAACTAGCATCAATAGAACAAGCCAATAGTAATTTTTCCTCGAATCATGAGCTTCTCAATATATGTATATATATAGAATATATATATATATTAATATAGATTCGCTATGATGTATTCTTTCTGCAATTGGACTGTGCTGGGTCTTGTTTCGAGCGTAGGCTGCTGCGGAGCCAGAAGTCAAGTGGAAGGCACATGGAGCCGCGGAGCTACACAGGTCGATTTTCATATATGTATATATATATATATATGTACATATGTATATATATATATATATGTACATATGTACATATATATATATAGCGGGTTGACCATAAGAAATGGGGTTTGATCTGCTTTAATCAATACGATATGTTTTTTCCAGCAAAGGAACCCACTGCATGAATAGATCCACATCTTGACTATGGTTTCCGAGGGTGTACTTGGTATTATCGGGAAGGGATTATTTGATATGAACATGAAATCATTGACTGCTTCGAGAAAATATTCTTGAACTATCCTTTGATGGCAACATACTTGTTTGATGAGAAACATCTGGATTCTTGTTTGACTATTTGATCACATGCATGGCGTGAGTTAGTTTCTTTCTTTCCTAGCGTAAAGACGTATCACACTGCTCTCGAACACCTTGGTGCCATTTCGCAGCATCCCACTGAGAGACTTTCTGCGTTTGGGGAGCTACGTTGAACAGCTTTTATTGAGGTATACATAGAAAAGGTGCTCGTCCTTTGGGACCCCGTAACACCGTCTTTTCCAGCACCCCAAAGCCTCGTAAAACTGCTTTGGATCATGCCTTTCCTTTGGGAGGCCGTCAAAACGCCTGAGGGACACACGTACTACTACAATTCCAGGCAGCCGTTGCCATTTTTTTGGGGGTTTGGAGGGATTCTCATGAGAAGTATGCTGTATATAGCTGAGTATGAATGTTTGAGATGGAGGTTTGTTGTGGTTGATGGATCGATAAGTCGCGATCCCGGCCTCGATATCTTGAGGCTCCATGACCAACAGTTCCATCCAGGTCCCAAGACCAACAAGATCCAAAATTTCATCGACTTTCATCCAATTTTCCCAGGAATTACCCAGACTTTCCCAGAATTTCCCCTGGATTTCCCAACTTTTTCAGGTCAGTTTCAACCTACCCCCGGTTTTTTTCTGCCGTGAGGACCCGGGAATCGACCTGGGAACGTCCTCTGGCGCTCGGAGGACCTATGGCTCCATGGCATCCAAGAGACATCCCTGAAACTGAATTTTGGGATTCTGTGGAATTTTATGATATAGATGATTGATGTGTGAATGATGATAGGTGGCTTTGTAATTAGGCTAATAGATGGACTCATGGTGGATATATCTATGCTCGGATGGGGGTGTAAAGCAGCTTATAAGTGGGGGGCCCTTCCTGTAGGAATCACGCATTTAGGTGATGCTATTTTTTTTAGTTGTTAAAACATCCGTTCTGTTGGAAGCACTGATTTGGACACCTGCACTTATTGTTTTACAGCTCCATGCTAAGCCATTTAGAAGGTGGTAGGTAAATTGGTAAATCAGGTAAATCATCATAAGTCAACTATTTCTATGGGCAATTTACCCTATTAAATCCCATGAAATCCCTATTGATGGTGAAGAAGTTAAGCCTATGAAATTTTCCCAATGATCTTTTTGAGATCCCACCATTTTCATCAAATAACCATAACCATAGATAAACCATAGATTAATTAACCATACATTAACCGCAGATTAACCATAGACTAACCATAGATTACATTTTTTTTTCTGGAATTAACCATAGTTTAACCATAGATTACCCATAGATTAACCATAGATTAACAATAGATGAAACATAGACTAACCATAGATTACGCATACTTTTCTGGAATTAACCATAGATTAATACCCTTTCCCAATGATCTCCCCATTTTTCATCGAAGACCTTAGGTCTACCGCGTGGGCGATGAAGTGGAGGTCTGGAGCAATGGCCAGCGCTCGTCCGATCGCCTGGAAACCAACGAAACATGGCCATAGTATCTCAATATATATATATATATACATACATACATACATTACATTACATTACATTACATTACATTACATTACCATACATACATACATACATACATACACACACACTTTGTCTAAGCACACATATCAGTCTTTGCAAACTAGCTTCATGATTTACTTCCCTATGAATAACGTATCCAATGTTACAACACTAGTGGAATAAAATTGGCACCCAGAAGAAGCCTGCATTTCATTTTCATTATTGTAGGCCAAGACATTGCAAATCTCTGATGGGACATGATGATGGATGATGATGGATGATTCTGGATGATGATGGATGATGATGAATGATGATGAAATGATGCAGCCCTTCAGTGAGAATGCCAGGGGAGTTGTTGCTCTGAAACTCGATGTGATGGATATAACTGGGGTAAGAATCATCCCTACATGGTTAGCTTATCATTGGGTCTACTATTTCATGTCCCAAGATCCTTTGTTGGAAAACTCCTCCAGCTTTAGTTCGATGAAGTTCCAATCTATAGATGCCCATTTAGTTCGTGGATTACAGTCTCCATCATGAAACTTCTATTTCCCATAGATTAACCATAGAATAACCATAGACCACAGATTAACCATTTTTTTAACCTATAGATTAGCCATGTTTTTCTGGAATCCCGGAATCCCTAGATCAACAGATAGATGGGAATAATAATATTCGGGAATAGTAATTCATTAGTGATCCCATTATATAGTTATTGATCTAGTTATATCTAGTTATCAACTACTGATTTGGTCTTGTTTTATTGCTATCTATTTCGAAAAATGGTCCAATTTACCTATTCCTGATGCCTCAGGTGGTGCAGAGGCAAGGTGCTGCAGGCGCGGAAATCTGGGAGGATTTCACCCATATTTCATGGAAAGTGCACGGTTTTCCGGTTTTCCCATGTATTCAATGGGAACTTCAGCAACTTTGAAACATATGGAAAACCATGGGACTCATATACTCTAACACAGCAAAGTAAAATTCGGACATAAACCAGTGATTCACCCATCTAAGCACAGCCGCAAAGACTTCGCATTCTGCAGGCCAGGTTCAGTCGATCAGAATTCCTTTATGAAAAACGGTGAAAATTTCACTCATGACCCGACCATTCACCAGTTGGTTCCTACAGCAGATGCCCACTCACACACATTTTTTGATGGTTTTCTACCCAATGCCAATAGTCCATGAAAGCGTGGGCACACCAACCCACCTTGCCCACCTTGCAGTCTTTCTGATGTGGCTTGGCAGAATGGACCATTTTCTTTTGATGACAGCACATGCACGAATTTTGTTGCTTCAATCCATTTTGTTTTCCGTCATTTCATGTGAAAACCACTTGTTTCAGTCGAAATAACCCGCATTTTTGGTTGGTTAACTCACCTACAAATCACCAATTTCTGGTAAATCCCCGATTTTCCAGGTGGACTGATCTTCATCCCCCAATGTTTGGAAGAATCCGAAATCTCTCCGAATTGGATCCACGGGAAGCTCCATGGTTTCAGGATGTTTCCCTCAAGCAATCCACTGAGTTTTGCGGATTCAACTCTTCACCAAAGTTGACCATCTTGCTAGAGGTAAATTCCAATAGATGCTTTATGTTGTGTAATTGGGGGTAAAACCCATTAGCGCCAAACTGTTGTTTGCGGTCGAGGTAAATTCAAAAAAGCCCATTGACTCGCAACAGATTGACCATGACTGTCATAGATTGACCAAGCATCATCCCACATTTGGGGCATCCCCAATTTCATAAGCTCCGGATGGACCAATGGTGGGATGATGAATTGATAGTTGTCCTATCATTATCCATTGGTCTCCGTTAGAAATCCACTGTTCTCCGCAAAAATCAATCCATATTTTCCTATGGATCTCCTATTTTTCTCCCATCATTGTGGCATGGGGTGAATCCCACATGATAGTTGTTATATTCATCTGGGTAAATTATAACGACCTCACTGGTCTCCCTCACTGGAATCATGGTTAATAAGGGAAATCATCCCCAAACGGCCTTAATCCAGGTTAGTGAAATATTATAATTTACCCAGATTCATTGTGTTGCCACTATATTCCCAATATATGGTATTCCCATTGTATTCTCGTTCTATTTCCATTGAAGATAGAATGACTAGTCAATGACTACATATGGAAATATATGGAATAAACCTGTCTCACCAGCTTGCTTCTCATGACCCAAAGGTGACGGAGGACAAGGTCACCGCAGAATTTGCCCTGCCCGACGGGGCAAATGCGCGGAAGGAGACTGGGTGTTCAACCAACTACTGAATCAATACTTGGAGCATCGTCCCACCTAGTGATTAATAAGCCTGGTGTGAGTTAAAATCATCCATTCAGTGGACAAGTCACCCCATTTATGAATAAGTGAGTCGTCACCACAGTTACGTTCACCACTAAAACGGTTGGACCGTGGGATGATCCTCCAAGTATCTCGGAAAAATCGGGATTTCATCAGCTAAAAACCCAGATGTTTTCACCAAGAAACATGAGGTTTTAGCAACCAAAAAAAGCGGTGTCAGCAAGCAAGATACAGAGATACAGCTGAGAAGGGATGAAGGTTTATATAACCAAACAGGGAAGTCTTGCCACCAAACATGAGGTTCACCGGCAAAAATGCCGTTTAAGTAAAGCCAACACAAAAAAGCAGGTATCGGTATACGGAATTGACATTGGAATATGAAAGATATAGGGAATTCTACATTTTTGGAAGTGGACGACTAAGGATTAGGGATGCCAAACATTGCAAAGAATGGCAGGTCCATCGCTCCAGCCGTTTTCTGATGCAAGGGGGTGCCTCTACTATCCACGGATCGATTCAGTGGTTAATCAACCTGATGGCAAGTCCCCTTTTTTCGTGGTTTATCACGAAAGCTAGCGTCAGCTCGCTAGAGTCTTCTTGCTTTAGCACGTATTCCGGGGCTCCCCAAGGACATCACGTGATTTTTCCCGCGAAAGGGCCCCC
>Ga0126342_10021437_pt1 | contig 10776 bp, 7 predicted proteins | sample Cyp1metagenome_FD_92528 | JGI IMG/M metagenome (GOLD analysis project Ga0126342, IMG submission 92528) | Coral microbial communities from Lord Howe Island, Old Settlement Bay, Australia - Cyphastrea 1 metagenome | ecosystem: Host-associated > Invertebrates > Cnidaria > Coral ... | reverse complement strand
TGAGCTCCATGTTCCTTGGCCGCATCTTTCTCGTCCAGCTTCTTCTTCTGATTCTGTCCTGCCTGCTTCACGGCTTCTGTATTGCTTGTGCACGGGCACATCGTTGGGATAATGCGATAAAGTAAAAGTAGGTGATCCTTGTGATTTTCGCAGCGCTCATTTTCTAAATGAAAGCCGGTGCCTTCAGAATCAACGCGAGCAAGAAAGCAGATTTGCAATTTTGGGGCTGTTTATTATTCAATATCTGTCACATATTTAAGTTCTCGCCGTGGACGCCCTTTAGGTGGGCTTCACCCCATCAGCCCGAGGGCCCCTTCTAATTTTTGACAAGTGCCCGGGAAGAAGCATGAAGCCTCAAGAGACCCTGCTGGCGCTGCGGTGTCCTCCTCTAGGGCCAGCATCGCTGCTCTTTCGGCCATCGCTGTCGCGGAGACACTGAGCCGGGGCGTTGGCAAGGAAGCCGCGAAGTGGGCCAGAGACTTGCAGCGCTCGAGGCAACATCACGGAACGTGATCACTGATAACTCCAGTCACGGTGTCCCAGGGTCACAAGCCAAGATGTTTCCTGGAATTGGGAAGCAAAATCGTGGAAATATATCATTGTCATAGTTACTCTGCATTGCACTTGAAAACCCCAGGGCCCCAAGTTCCTGCCTCTGTCAGGGCCGATAGAAAACTCTCGGCCTCATCTTCATGCAGAGCTCATAATGGGTCCGCCAATGCACTGTCAACATCATAAGAATATTTGGTCGTGTAGTGAATGTCGCTTTCCGCCAAGAACTGCGATGCCCCGGACAAGCCAGCACACGGCAATGCCAAACTGATGCGGAATGGCAGCAAAGGAGACCTGAGACAAGAGATGCCAACAGTGAGGAGGACCGTGCCAGGAACTCTGCCTAGATGCATGGAAATGGGCTCTCAAATGGTGTTTGAAACAGGAAGTCTTTTCAAACCTCATCGTTGGGAAGTCTTTTCAAGCCTTCAACCCTCCAGGCCTCTCGCAAAGACTGCTCGCAATCAATGACGACTGAATTTGATAAAGACTATGAATCCCGGAGGTGCTTTTCACACTATGTTGAATCTCCACTATCTGTCTATCTATCTATCTATCTGTCTATCTATCTATCTATCCATCCATCTATCCATCTATCCATCTATCCATCTTTCTACCTATCTATCTCTATCAATCAATCAATCTATCTATCTGTCTATCTATCTATCTATCAATCTATCTAACCTAATCTGATCTAATCTGATCTAGTCTAATCTAATCTAATCTAATCTAGCTATCTATCTATCTGTCTATCTATCTGATCTATCTGTTCTGTCTGATCTATCTGATCTGCCTGATCTATCTGATCTATCTAACCTATCTAATCGATCTGATCTATCTATCTATCTAACTATCTATCTCATCTATCTCATCTATCTCATGTATCTCATCTATCTCATCCATCTCATCTATCTATCTATCTCATCTAATCTCATCTAATCTAATGTAACTCATCTATCTCATCTATCAAATCTATCTCATCTATCGCATCTATCGCATCTATCGCATCTATCTCATCTATCTCATCTATCTCATCTATCTTATCTATCTCATCTATCTATCTATCTAATCTCATCTCACCTAATCTAATCTAATCTATCTCATCTATCTCATCTATCTCATCTATCTCACCTATCTCATCCATCTAATCTATCTCAAATCTCATCTATCTCATCTATCTCATCTATCTATCTATCTATCTACCTACCTATCTATCTATCTATCTATCTACCTCTCTCTCTCTCTCATTTATCTACCTATCTACCTATCTACCTATCTACCTACCTATCTACCTATCTACCTATCTACCTATCTACCTATCTACCTATCTACCTATCTATCTACCTATCTACCTATCTACCTATCTATCTATCTATCTATCTTATCTATCCTATCTATCCTATCTATCCTATCTGTCCTATCTATCTCATCTATCTCATCTATCTCATCTACCTACCTACCTATCTATCTATCCTACCTAATCTAATCTATTCTAATCTATTCTAATCTAATCTTATCTATCTTTCTATCTATCTATCTAATCTAATCTGGTCTAATCTTATCTTTCTATCTATCTACCTAACTATCTATCTCATCTATCCTATCTGCCTCATCTATCTCATCTATCTCATCTATCTTATCTTTCTATCTATCTAATCTAATCTCACCTAATCTAATCTAATCTGTCTCATCCATCTCATCTATCTCACCTATCCCATCCATCTCATCTATCACATCTATCTCATCTATCTCATCTATCTCATCTATCCCATCTATCTCATCTATCTCATCTATCTCATCTATCGCATCTATCGCATCTATCGCATCTATCAAATCTATCTCATCTATCGCATCTATCGCATCTATCTCATCTATCTCATCTATCTCATCTATCTCATCTATCTCATCTATCTCATCTATCTCATCTATCTCATCTACCTCATCTACCTATCTACCTATCTATCTATCTATCTCATCTATCTCACCTATCTCATCTATCTCATCCATCTCATCCATCTCATCCATCTCACCCATCTCATTCATCTCATCCATCTCATCTATCTCATCCATCTCATCTATCTCATCTATCTCATCTATATATCTCATCTATCGCATCTATCGCATCCATCTCATCTATCTCATCTATCTCATCTATCTCATCTATCTCTCTATCCATCTATCTATCTATCTATCTATTTATTTACCTCTCTCTCTCTCTCATCTATCTATCTATCTACCTATCTATCTATCTATCTATCTATGTATCTATCTATCTATCTTTCTTCTATCTATCTACCTATCCATCTATCCATCTATCCATCTATCTCATCTGTCTCATCTGTCTCATCTATCTCATCTATCTCATCTGTCTCATCTATCTCATCTATCTCATCTATCCCATCTATCTCATCTATCCCATCTATCTTATCTATCCCATCTATCTCATCTATCTCATCTATCTCACCTATCTATCTATCTCATCTATCTCATCTATCTCATCTATCTCATCTACCTCATCTACCTATCTACCTATCTACCTATCTATCTATCTCATCTATCTCACCTATCTCATCTATCTCACCTATCTCATCTATCTCATCTATCCCATCTATCTTATCTATCTCATCTATCTCATCTACCTCATCTATCTCATCTATCTCATCTATCTCATCTATCTCACCTATCTATCTATCTCATCTATCTCATCTATCTCATCTATCTCATATATCTCATCTATCTCATCTATCTCATATATCTCATCTATCTCATCTATCTCATATATCTGATCTACCTCATATATCTCATCTACCTCATATATCTCATCTACCTCATATATCTCATCTACCTCATATATCTCATCTACCTCATTTACCTATCTACCTATCTATCTATCTATCTGTGCCGCCCAGGTTGCGATCTGATTCTGCCTATCCACTCATGCAGCGGGTACCCTTCCAGACGTGGCATCTGCGAACCGCGCGTCCGCAGCTGCAGCAGCTCGGATACCCAGGGAGGCGGCAGCTCATATTGTAGGGCAGCATCGTGGCTTTGGATGGAAGAAAATGCGCAAGCTGATCCAAAATTTGGAAGCTGACCCATTGCCTTGTAGATTTAATGGGATGAGTAACTTCATGGTGCCGCGTGACACTAGCATCTGCGATCTATTGGAAAATCCCCGAATCCAGTGTCACTCCGTTCTTTCTAGGCTGTGAAAGACATATGTCTTAATTGCGTTGATCACATTTGGATGAAAGACGAATCCTCCTCGGATGCGTGGTCCCCATCACTAAACGATGGGAAACGTGCATCCTCTTGTTCTGCAATGCTACACCTGTGCCGTGACGCACTGGTAGGACAAAAGTTGCGCTTGTTGAGCTTCCGACAATAAACATGTTTGGTTTCTTCCTCTGCACGCCCTTTCCCCTTAGAATCCTACCATAGAGCTTTGTCGTACCCTGGTCGAGTTTCCACCGTCCAAAAGCTTTTAATCTCATAAGTTTAAAAGCGGATGTTAATTGACCGTCCCGCACCTGCCACACACAATGGGCTTGGAAATGTGATCCGCGGCTGACCGAGAATGATGCTTTGTGAAGCTTTCAAGAAACATAAACTTTGTTCCTCCTGAAGTATACATATGTATATATAGTATATATGTAGTGTATGTATATATATATAGTGTATATATATATAGTGTATATATATATAGTGTATATATATATAATCACTACCCTTTTAAGGGGGGGACGTACCCAAAATGTAAGCTACATTTTTCAAGGTGTTTTTTAGGGGGGCCTTAAAAATGTAAGCTTACATTTTGAAGGTATTTTGACAACCCTCCGCACAAAAACGACACCTGGGGGACGTTCAGCGACCAATTTTACATTTAAAGGCGAGTCCCCAAAAATGTATCTTACATTTTGGTATGGTGCCCCCTGAAAAGTAGCCGTAAAGGGGTGGTGATTATACATATATAATTATATATACACAAATTTATACACGTATGGGATGTATCTCTGGTGACGATTGATGATACAGACGATTTTCTTATCCAGTTCGGTCATTACAGACAGTTGGATACACTTTTGTGATCGGATCATCTGTAAATGCAGACTGGTGAATTACCAAAGGTCATTTTGAATAGAAGTGGGATTAATGGGATATGTGAGACACCAACTGTATGATAACGATTGTGCTTTTCTTAATGGTATTTAACCGACAAACATAGGGATGCAATGGGATAAAATGAAGATGTAATGCAGATAGAGTGGAATAACTAACACATATATGAGGGATTTCTTTGGCCCAAAAAATCTAGTGCAAAAAAACTTTTCCCGTATCCAACTTGGCCAAATCCTCCCCTAGAAATCTAGATTTTTCCATGAAAACATACATGAACTGCATGAACTTCACTAGAGTTGATGGCAAAAACCATTGGATCCAAGTTTCCCTTCAACCAACTGGGTAGTTAACATGTGAAGCTTCAAAGTTCCCTCCCGCCTGTTTCTTTTGGGCCTTGATTTCGTGGCGTTGCCTCTTGAGCACCTCCAGTTCCGCACGGGCCTGCAGATCCAACCACAATTCCTCGTTGGGAAATCAGGGAACGCTTGTAAATTGTCATTTGTATACATTTGTATCCTATATAATCCTATATATTCAATATATTCCATTATATTACTATATATATATATATCCTTCACATGTTTGGCATCAACAGTGAATCATAGTTGAACCTGTAATGGTTTTCCAATGGCATCACATCACTATGTTTTCGCTCGTTTCGAAATGGGTTTCCCGCCCGCCTGCCGGAGACTGCCAGCAACTTTGGCCACATCCCCCTGCAGCTTTTCATAATCCTCCACTGTTTTGGGACATCAACGGTGACGATTCAGAGAAGGTGGTGGTTCTCATTGGGGCATACCTTGGAAATACAAAGGGACTATGAGGAACTACAAGATATAATAATATATGTTTTGTTGGGGTATGTAAATCTCTACATTTAAAAGTGTCAGATCCATGTCATGGGTCTTGCCACCGACTTTTCAGGATACGGGGATGAACATCCACAAGCAGCTAATTCGTTGATGTGAACGGGGTGACCGCGCCAGATGCAGCGCCATGCAGCGCCTCAAAACAGTGTAATGTTGGAATGTTGGGTTTTGATATGTTTTGATTCATAGCCATTTCAATCATCTTTCCTCTGGCTGCAGATGTGTCTGGAAGGGTTGATATGACACACAAGTTTGCTTGGGATGATCAGGGATCATCATGTTTTTCCCATCGCAAACCCAGTGATCAAACCGCGTCATATCATTCATATCCCAAGATATAGTTATGTCTCTACGGATCGTCGGACCTGGATGGAAACCCCGGAAGAGTGGAACAACTCGAGGAAAAAACGGAAATCTGGGTACATCCAAACAGATCTAAAAAATAGCCTGCCAGTTATCCCAATTCAAATTCAGTATATGGAGGTTTCCTAAAGTGGGGGTACCCATGGGTACCCCCAAACCATCATTTTTGGGTACCTCATCGTACCACCATTTTAAGAACCGACAGCAGCCACAGCTCATCATTCCAGGCCGAATTCTGAGCAGCGTGTCCTGGGCCAACTCTTTACCTGCTGCGATATGTTGTGATGTTTTATGTGAAAACATGTAAAACACAGGGGATTCCACTGTTAAACAAAACAAAACCATCTGATTGCTTTCTGCGGAAGGCCTCTGCAGGGAATTTCGAATCTTGACCATCACTTGCAGTTCATCAAATGGTAGGGGAAGACGTTGCTACGAGTATGGATCGAAACCGCGGTTCAAGGATAAAAAGAGGCCGGTAAATGGATGTTTATTCCCCCAAATCAGGAATCACAGGTTTTGACTCATCATCATGTGGCAGACATGAACATACAAAATTAATGCTGAAGCAAATCCCAGGCACAGAACTCCACACTCTCTGCGCACTTTTGCTGCAGCTCTGCATTCTTCCTGCTCTCAACTCATCGCACAAAGTGCAGGTCATGGATGATCTAAAGGGCAATGAACAATTTGAAACCACCAGCCAAAAGCCACCAAAGCTCACGTGATCCACAACTTCTGTGACTGCAAGTCCAACAACCTTAGGCCTAAAGCAGTCAGGACGTGATGACTCCAGCTACACATTCAGGTGAAACCGTGCCCAGGTTCATCTATCAATCTACAAACTTTGATACACTGAGGACCTTCCATTATAATTCTATCGCTGGGGCTATGGCTATAACCATCATATTTACAATTACACATTTTACATTCATATTTGCTATGACATGATATATAACATATACAATCATACACACAAGCACTATCTCGTAATGACTACATATAATACAAATATAATGTTTTCGTGTGTATATGTATATATATATACACATGAAATGATACAATGTATACATACGTATATGGTTGACTGTTGTTGAATGTATACAGTAGTATATGACATAACATGAACAGCAAATCACCCCCTGGCCGTCGCCGAATCGCCCCTGGCGCCTTTGTTCATTCTGCAGAGTCCCTCGCAGCTCAGCAAGGCGCTCCTGCGGCCGCAATCGGGTGGAAACGTGAAAAAAGTGGTGGGGAAATCCTGGGAAAAGCACCATCCAAAATAGGAAAACATGGTGGATTTCACGCTTATAATGGATAAACATGGATATTTAAGCACAATCATGATAATATGATGAATTCAGAAAATGGTAGATTTGACCATCAGCATGGATGGAAATGGCAGATCCGAAAATCGGAAACTCTAGCTTTTACCCATATGGCGGAAACTGTGCATGATCTATTTTGAAGCTTTTTTCCAGGAAATCACTAGTATTTTCTCCATAAATATGCGAAGTTGCTAGAAAAATGCTTCATGCTTCAACCAATTCTTGGAATATTGTGAATGTATGGGGGCTGAGACGCGTTGGATAAAACTCACATCCACCAATCAGGTTCTTTCTCAACTTTCGCAGTCGCTGCGTACCAGTGCAAAATGATGCCCTTCTTTATCAACAACAAAGCACTCCATGTTAGAAGAGATTCAGGTCAATTTCGACCTATATCATATCATATCCTACTACCCTCACTATAGAAGATTCCGTATTTGATCGCCAAGGATTTGTTGACATGTGGCTCATCTTCGACACTTTGTTGCCTTTAAAAGCTGGCAAGTTCCTTAAACAAAAGCCATGAACCCACCATTCACCAAGGTTCAGCGGATCTCCTGTTGCATTAGTTCACCAAGCTCCCGATTCTCCGAAAGGAGCGCCTTTCGAGGGGTCTGGCACATCCTTGAGTTCGTCCTCATCTTCATAAAGATCACCATCAATTGGGGATAAACTGCCCCGGTTTGGAGAGGTCATTCTATTATTTTTGGACAAGCCGCCAATCCAAACCAAACCAATGTACATCCCGAGCCCACGCCTTGCATTTCTGCATCAGCGCCTAGGATTTTCGCAGCCCGGTGCGTCCCCCGCGGGACCACGTGGGGTAGCACTAAGCTGGTGACGTTCACCGTGCAATGCCAGGGTTCAAGACTAAACCCATTTATACCGAAATATATGTATTCATATATCGTATATGTACTATGTACACATCCTATATCAGAATTATATTTTTAGATTTTTGATGATTTTTAGATATAATCAGGAGTGGGTTGGGATCCTGAAAACAATTCCTTTACCATCCTTTACCTAATCTACTGGTGTGTTGGGATGACCAACCTCTCACTGCCAGGTATCCGATTCAGTGTTCAGATAGGGAACATATTAATTGTATAAGGGTATGATACGACAAAAGTAACTGATTAACTAACAGTAATACATGTTAACTCATATTAATACAATGATTATGATTGGAGAATATTGATGGATACTGATGGCTCATCGATAGAGCATTTGACTTGTCATGACTTGTCTATGTGAGTTACAGGCCCCAAGTTCATGCGGTTGAAGCTCTGCCTGGAGGTGAGTCCACCTGGCCTCCAGCCTTGTCAGGCTGGGTGTCCGGGCTTTTCCCGCGGGATTGTTTTGGTCAAAGCGATTGGCCTGATCAAGACTTGAAGACTTGGACGCTTGGCACATGTCTCAAAAATGAGGATGACCCACACCCATATGGATGTTCACTAAAAACTCGGTGGAGTCTAATGCAGGACATTTACGCTGAACGTACCTTTTTCTGGCATTACGGACGTATATATGTGTAATGTCAACCTTTCAATTGCAATAATGGCACTGATAGGAACAACACCCCAGTAGATTGATAATGATTGATATAGGCGCACCACTTATGACTTGTATAAGTGGAAGTCTTGTGACTTCTTAGTTTTTTGACGTTTTGTTGAGCCCTACTTACAAATCCTGGTTAGCTGCTTCGGCGGGATTTAGTACTATTCAGTGATCGTCGGAAATACGCGTGCTGCCAGTGCTTGAAGCTCTGCAACTAGGTGACCTCAGGCAATCCGTATGACAAGAACACCTGTAAGACACCGTAAGTAGATGGGTGCTCTGTTACAGTTACTGTACATATTTTTTTTAATATCTACATGATTCTACATGCACGTATATGCTGCATGTGGACAAAATGGACAAAGGACAACGCAATCCCGCATCTACAAACTAACAAAAACACCCAGACCTCCCATGCGTTTTCGTTGGACGTCCATCTACAATGCACTGAACGTGGACAACATAATAATAATATTGGGTCATTCCCCAGAGCTGTGCCTCCAGGTCGTCTTTCAATTGCCGCACCCGCTGCTCTTTTGCCCGGGCCTCCGGAGGGGTCGCTGGCGATTCTGTCAGATTGATACATTCACATGGAAGTTTCAAATTATGAAGTTTCAAATGATAGGGGGCCTTCATTCAAATATCTTTCAGATTGATAGGCCCCCCCCTCCGATTGGTTTCAGATCTTCAAAACGGCCAGCCCCACTGAACATTTCATGATGGCAGTGTCCAAAGACGACCCCCAAGGCCAAGAGAATCTTGATCCATCACCCGGAAAGGCCTGCTGCCGGAGCATCAAGACCTGTGGAGAAATTAAAGAGTATCCAGGTAGTGTTTGGATGTGCCATATTGTGAATAATTATCCTGATATATTTGTTGACTAAAGAACATATTGATACAATTTTAGACATATTATATTACTATATGCATATGATTCATGCCGGCAGGATGTTCATGCTGAAACTCTTGCTGTTTTTCGTTGACGTTTGACGTGCTAAACGTTTGTGAAGTCTCAACAGGACGGCTGAAGGGCATCCCCCGGAAACGGCAACGTGCATCACCGTGGCCTCCATGTTGCTGGTGGGATCTGTAAGGGCACCTGGGTGAATTTATGGGGCCCAGTGAGATCTCCACCAGACGTCCCAAGTGGTTTTGGATTTGTCAGGGCAAGAAGGAAGAACACCTGTTCCCAGAACATCAGGAACCCCTTTCTGCAGTGTTTACCAGGGTACCAGGTTGAATTGACCCAGGCAATCTTCCTACCAGGAGCTATGCTTGACGATATGAAGACTGGTCGTTTCTATGGGGAATGGACGATCTGGACTCACCTAGAAACCTCGGAAGATCGAGGCCGGTGATGGGCACTCTTGGAAGTGATGATGGGCTGAAACAGGCACTTCAATGGTGAACCTCCTGTCAATTCCAAAGGTCGCTTAATGGATTTGTGGCCGCATTCCCCTACATGCGAAATGCTCATCGGATCTTCCGGTATAGACAAAATATAACCTTATCACGTGATAAACCCAGAAAGCATCAACCATCCCATATTTAACAATTTGTGTTTCCTTTGAATACCTTCAAACATGCTAGTTTTGTTGGCACTTATCTGACATGTTTATTCAAAATACACCTTCAGATAAACATCAACCCACCATGTGGGGATGGTTTTTCATCCACTCATCGCGGATGGTTTTTGGCGTTGGGTTTATCACATTATAATTATAACATATTATAACCATATTCCATCCTTAAATCATCTTAAATCACCATGTTCCATGGTTAAGTCACCATTTTTGCCACTTAAGTCACCATTTTCCCGGCAATTCACCACCGTCTCGGCCGCCCGGGCTCCGCAGGGCCGCGCTGGAGACGTCGGAGTAGGCGCCCATGATTTCGGCCGCCAGGGCCCTGACCCACCAAAACATGGGATCAAAAATGATATCCAGATGATCATATTAATGGTCTATTAATGGTCTATTAATGGT
>Ga0126342_10021436_pt1 | contig 10777 bp, 9 predicted proteins | sample Cyp1metagenome_FD_92528 | JGI IMG/M metagenome (GOLD analysis project Ga0126342, IMG submission 92528) | Coral microbial communities from Lord Howe Island, Old Settlement Bay, Australia - Cyphastrea 1 metagenome | ecosystem: Host-associated > Invertebrates > Cnidaria > Coral ... | reverse complement strand
TGCCAGATAGAATGTCAAATAGAATGTCAGAAGATATGTCAGATAGAATGCCAGAAGATTTGCCAGTAAGAAAATGTATAAATGTCATGGTGGGGATCACACGAAGTAAAGTAATTTTTTATATTACGATTTTTATTCTAATTTTAGGGAAGCTTCGCACCCTAATACTAAATACCCCCTAATACCAAAAACTCCTGAGGTGTTTATTCTTTGGGAGGGGACCGTTTAGTAATAGGGAGAAGGGATTGGTAATCCCAAAGGCTGCAAAATCGAAATAAAGAAAAGATCAGTTGTATCATAATATAATATATTTACCGTTCCCCAACGACTCTGCGAACAACCAACAAAAATGGATAACATCCCACGTTTTCGATTCCATTCAGAAATGATTCTCATGTTGTTGAGTCTTTGCGGTATGAAAATTTCACACTTTCTTCCCATCCAGAACATCCAAGACGCTGTTAGGAAAACCCGCAGGCCGCGCTTTGGCTGTGGCCGTAAAGCTGTGCGGTTCATCGTTGCGCTGCAGCTGGGTCAAAGCCACTAGCTGTTCAGGGCAGCGCCTCATCCGATGGAAAAAAATGGCCAAGTCATGGCCATTTTGGGCTGACCCTGTCCGTGCAATAACGTGCAATTACGCATTGCAAAGTCATGTTTCTATATGTTTCTATGGTGAATTCAAATTCGGTCTGGGTCACGATTTGAATCAGCACAGAAATTTAGGTCATTGTAGGAACCAATTCCATGTTTGGTGCCCAAAATTGACCCATCCTTATATAGGGGTATCCCCCGGCGTGTCCAAAAATAGTTGACACATGATCTTCCTTACAAAAACACTTCAAAACCTATTTGGTAGGTCTAGGGGGCCCGCATTGTTGGACAAATGGTAACATAGGCATACGATTTCCTTGTGGTGCCATAATGATTCCCTTGTCCTCGTGGTCCTATGCAATTATTGAGAGATAGGTCCGCCCAAAAAAATGATGGATGCAAGATATGCAGAGACTTTAAATCATCTTGAATATAAGCTTAAATGCTGGGCTATCTGGGCTATAGCCTTGCATGAACAATTTTCGTGGAGATAAGCAACAGCTCCCAGAAAATTCCGGACAGGACCTTTGTAGTCGAACTCTTTTCAGCCCATCGGTGGAAAAAAACACAGTGAGTCCATTTTGCAGACAGGCCACACGCGCGAAACGTCCAGCAAGGTTGGATTGTATTTGCAGGCCCCAGCTGGTCGACCAGCACCAGAAACCCTCACCTTCCTCAGCTGATCCCACTGCGATCTACTGATTGTTCAAGTCGAAGCTGGTTGAAAGTTGAAAATCTCAGTCATTTCAAGCATCAAACATCATCAAAGCATACATTTCTTGTCCCCATTTCTGACACATACACTGGATGATACACCCACTTCTACATCTGATGCAACGCATCTGAGTAGCTTCTTCCAGCTGTATTCGCACAGCGACACCAGTGAATCACCTATTGCGGCACTGTTGAGTCACTGTGGTTCGGGTCAAGAATCTTTACCCTTGACATACGAATGGCAAAAAAACGAAACCACAATCATCTTGCAAATCACAAGAAAACAACAAACTGCGGTGGATTTCAGTGCTGGGGGGATTTCAGTCTTGTAGAAAGTAGAAGCCACTACCCTCTGGTAAATTAATATAGACCCTGAAAATCACCAATTTTTACTGGTTTCACTAATCTTCCAACCCCTATCTGCCAGGGTCTATGTTAATTTAACATCCATTTTTGGCACCTGATATATGATCAAATATTATCCAGAATCAATCAGATAGGGAGTAAATGCCTTCTAATCATCTAATCCCATTCACCTAATATTCAACATCCCCATTTTATGGTCCATGAAGGGCTTTTTAACTATATTAGCCATTATTGGGGGAATGGACTATTAACTATTAGCCATTTTTAGCCTTCCCATTGTATATTATATATAATCCATATTTAACAATTTAAGTAGAATCAATATCATTAACCTAACTATAATATACTATAATCCATATTTAGCCATCAAGTAACCGTAACCCATTATTAACCGTATTGTGGCTGGATATGGGTTACAGTTGATAGTTTTTTATAATGGATGAATATCTAATGGACGACTTCTCTTCCCATCGCCAATTCATATCCTTCCCAGTATTGTAAACCTTTTATAACCATCATCAGTTGAATAGTATCCATCATTACCATTTTCTGTTGGTCATCATCTCCCTCCATTTCTTGTCTATTTTCTCAAACTATCCATCGTTACCATTTTCCATTGGTCATCATCTCCCTCCAATGTTGTTTGTCTTTTCGATAGCAAAGCACCATTTTTCCCATCGGAAAACCTCCAGTTTCGCACCTGCTTGGCGCATCGCATGGCTCTGGCGCGGACTTTTCGGCAGCGCTCGGCAGGCCTCGTAGGAATCCACGCCGCCATAGGTGCAGCCCCAAGCAGACTGACCTGGACCCGGCTGTTGGGAGATGGTAAGCTGGGGCCCGCCAAGGATAAGTTGACTTATAACTGGCTCAACTATGGTTTATAGATGCTAACACTAGATAACTTGACTTATAAACTATGGTTATCTATGGTTTATATTGGTTTATGGGATATATAATGATATATACATATAAAATTCATAGAAACTATACCCTAGGGCTCCAAACACCCTCTGACACTGTATCTTGGGTTGGGTTTTGGGGTTTAAACACATTCTCAGAGGGTATTTGGAGCGCTAGGGATAGTCATTGGCTTAATTAAAATCAATTTCTCCCCTGCTGCTTCACCTATCAGACTTGGATCCAAAGAAATGACGGCTGCTAAGCTCCTGAACCTGCCTCCGTCTGGGGCTGCAGTTCCAGTGAACAAATAGTCACCATTAACCATATAGTTAATCACCATTAACATCCATTAAATGGTGATTATTAATGGTGATTATTAACACATCAAATATGCAGTTCCAGTTAATCACCATCAAATGGGTTATACTGAATATAATCACAGAAAAAAAACACCAGTAACATCCATTAACCATAGTCAATGGCTTATTAAAACCATTAAATATCTAAAAATCCATCGTTCGCCATAGCTCACCTTTCAGGCCCCCAGGTGCTTTCTCGCCTCCAGGGAACATGCTCCCCTCACGGCCAGCGCAGTTGTTGAAGGCACCGGTTCCGCCTGCGGCAATTTGCAGGTCGAACTGGTTGCCGTGCACGTCCCAGCCTGAGACGTGGAACACCACTTTCCATAGGTTTTCCATGGGTCCCATGATTCATCAGGACGGTTCCATGGTTTTTATCATGGGAAAATGGATCTTTTCATTTGGGTTTTTTGATACTTTGTACATGACCTTTCATACTGAATCGCAAATCATAAGAAATCCAACAAGAAACCAGGGTCCCTGGGTGACTACTATCCAGGATAAAACAACTGGAGATGGGTCAAAACCTATGAAATCCCCTGGTGACCATCAAAATAGCTGATATTCATTGAGACCCCTTGGTTGTTGCGATTCCCCTGAACATATTAATTTCTTGGGATCTTCATCGCTTTTCGAGGCTTGAACATGTTTAAACATGTTTGCCCCAACCCGGGCGTTGCTCCACACTTACAATCGCCATGATCATCATCATCATCATCATCAAAATCATCATCAGAATCACCACCTTTACCTTCATGAAGGGTCAAAATTCGCCACCCCTATATATGAGCAATATGTTGATTGGGGTAATAGCATCAACTATATCTCCCTGAGGGATCAAAATTCGCCACCCCCTATGAGCAATATGTTGATTGGCGTAATAACATCAACTTTATCTTCATGAGGGATCAACATTTTATGAACAATATGTTGGCTGGCGTAATAACATCAACTTTATCTTCATGAGGGATCAAAATTCGCCACCCCCTATGAACGATATGTTGACGGGGTAATAACATCAACTTTATCTTCATGAGGGATCAAAATTCGCCACCCCCTATGAACAATATGTTGACTGGGGTAATAACATCAACTATATCTTCATAAGGGATCAAAAATCGCCACAATATGTTGATTGGGGTAAAAACATCACCTTTATCTTCATAAGGGATCAAAATTCGCCACCACTTATGAACAATATGTTGATTGGGGCAATAACATCAACTTTATCTTCATAGCCACCTGATGTCAGACGCGGAGCAACGTCAAGGTTGCAGCGAACATGTTGAAAGCCAACAAGTATTAGCCTGGGTAAATTACAATAATTCACTAACCTGAAATAAGGCAATTCCCCTTACTAACCATCATTTTCCAGTGAGGTCGCAATGAGGTCGTTATATATATAATTTATCGAGATTAGTGAATGTTCATCCCCAAATGGTTGTTTCCTAAAATAGGGCTACCCCCAGTTCTCATCATCCAAATTTTAGTAGGATTTTCCCTGAAATCAACCATCCAGCGAGCTATTGAGGTACCCCCACTATGGAAACCCCCATATATGGGACCTGTGTTGATGGACTGTGCGATGATGTCCTTGTCCATCCCGTCCACCTGCGGCCGAGAAACGCACGCAATGGCTTGATCTTATCCATGTTTTTTATAACGTGTTTTGTGCTATCTTATCCTATCTTGCGTTATCTTATCATATTATCATATTATCAAATTATCATATTATCATTATCTTATCCTATCCTATCTATCAATATAGATAAATAAAGAAAGGCTTGGGAGTCCAGGCATCTGCATATTTGTTGTGTATCGAGCCGTCCCAAGAAACACAGCCTAAAGAATCCTGCTTAAGTACGAGCTTCATCATCCTGCAAGTAATCGGGATGGACTCCCCCAAGAACAATTTGGTCTTTGTTTCACCTTCCTTGTTGCTTGAGAAACAGCAGCTTCCTCTTGGATTCCTGGCCATGGGTTCTTTTTGTTGGTGGAAGCTGCTTGTAGGGAGAACCCCCTTCTACCAATAATCAATTCTGATGATCGATTTTGTTGATACTGGTTGGTGAAAACGGGGATTTCCAGTTCATGGATTGTGCTAATCTGATATATCAAGGGTAGTTATGTATATAACCCCCTATCATAGTCATGAATCGATTACATCCTGATATTGTGGGATGGTATCTGACTGAAACATCATAACTAACTTCGGCCATTTGGGGATAGTTACCATTCCAGTGACGTGCCGACGTCATAATTCGTCCCGTCATGCTGCCGTTTAGATTCCCATTTTTCAATGGTTAAAACATCTTAGAAATGGGTGATGGCTAAAATTGGTTAAATCATCTTAGACATCACGATGTGAAAGTGTGAAACCATTCAATGTTCTATCACCATGTTTGATGGTTTGATGGTTTGATGGTTCATTTTAGATCCCCTGGGCCCCAGATCTCCATATTTCAACAGTGTGTCACTCAAGACGTTTGCTCAGTGGATCCCACCTTCAATCTGTAGCAAGCTCCGAGTCCACGTTGTTTGTCATCCGATGTCCCGTAGGTACCAACTCCAAAGTACACCTCGGTGGCGCAAAAGGGGGACGACTTCAACAAAGGTTCCTGCCAAATTCGGTAGGCACCCCAAAATGAAATTGCTGTAAATATGTCCTATACATATATACTGTATATATATATTTATATTTATATATATATATTTATATATATATATTAGGGTACAGAAAATAAAATAGGTAAAACTGACCCCAATTGTCCAACAAGTCTTGGCCCGCAAAAAAAAAAATGAGCCGAAATCTGCTTTTGTTGGTGAAAATCTCCGGTTCTGTCGGTCACACCCCCAACCACTTGAAATGATTGATTGGTAAAAACACCCGTTATCCAGTGTTTGCGATCATATGGGTAGGGGTCAAGAAACTGTTTATATAGTTTATAACATGTAAATGGATGACCATAAACCATTCATCATAATAAGTTTGTTATATCCTATTCTATTTCCATTATATCGCACATCAAAACTATCGCATTATATATCCCATTAACGGTGAAATTCACATCCGTTTGCACAGTTTTCAAATAAGTCATATTGGCTCTCAAAACGGAGGATGCCCAAAGCAGTCCTTCAGTATGGCACCGAGGCTATTACATATATATATATATGTATGTATGTATGTATGTATGTATGTATATAATTGTATATATATATATATGTATGTATATATGGGGTGTCCAAAAATGGAGGTATCTCTAAATAATTCATGCTGATAGGATTTTCCATGATATCCCCATTTATGGAAAGCCCCACAAAAAAATAGCTATTGGCCTCCGGAAATCAAACTTGTCGGAAGTTCCATTGAGTTCAAAAATGTCATAATAGCTAGCCATGTTTGATCACTTTAATACAGCATATATAGCATAATATATAACATAATGTAACTATGGTTTAGATAGGTCATCTATATTTAAATTATATACCTATGGTCTACTAAATCGGTGAATTTCCTACGCCACAATTACAAGAGAGGCTTAAGGACCACTACTAAACCAAGTTAAACTATCCATGCAAATTTCTATAATTTCTTTTGTCGACACCGCTGCTCAGCTGGGTTGTTGGCTAAACGACTAAGGATTTTCTATGTACAAGTGGGTTACACTATGGTGATTACCCGCAATTTGTCAATTTTATCCCGCAATATCATATTGGCTGGAAATATCCCAATATATGGAGGCTTCTTAAAATGGGGGTACCCCTTTTTATCATCCATTTTATTTTGGGATGTGCCATTATAAACCATCCATTTGGGGGATCCATCATTTATCGTAGAATTCTTTTGGTACCCCCTCCCCACCGTCTCCCCCAAAAAAACGATTTATTGGAAAAAACTGCATTATGCTGAATTAAATTGAATTGAGTTGATTTTATTTTTTTTGTGCATGTGCAAGAACGTATTGATTTCCTGTGGTTCCCAACACGTTTGAATGCAATTAAGTTGAATTCAGCTTAATGCACGTTTTCGAAGAAATCGTTTTTTTGCGGGGGCCGTGGCGATACCAAAAGAATTTTATGAAATAATGTATATCCCAATAGTGTCCGTAAAGGGGAGACCCCCTTGATTGTTGATTCTCAATTTCGCTATCGTACATCAATGTAAATCATATCCCCATTTATCCATGTGAATTCACCATGTTTCCTCCAGTTTTTCTGAGTAAATCTGCATTTCCCACCATGTTCCACCATGTTTTCCCATGTTTCACGGGTAAAACCCCATTTTCCCATCGCTCTCCATGCAGGGCCCGCCGTTTTTGGATGCGAAAAAAGTGACGTCCTGCCCCGCTTGGGCCCTGAAGCTCGCTTCGGCCGAACGCATGGCGTTGCTTCCAAAGGTCCAGTCCTGGGGATGGTTAAATGGGATGTCATGGGGATATATAGTACAACAGTAGTACCGCACAAGGCGGTGGTGGAAGTTTCCAAGGTAGGACATTATAGGAGAAGTGAGCTGCTGCGATGCATGGATGGCAGAGCGAATCCACTGATGGACCGAAAGTGGCTGGAGTTGTGTTGTCTGAAGTGGCTGCAATGGTTCCAGTGGTCACCTCACCCACAACTGCTGGATGTAGTGTGGTGTAGCGCAGTTGTAGTTGTAATTGTAGTGTAGTTGAGTTATAGTTGTAGTGTAGTGTAATTAGTGTCGTGTAGTTGGAATCGCAGTTGCAGTTGCAGCTGTGGTGTTGTGTAGTTAGTGTAGTGTAGTGTAGTTGTAGTGGTAGCTGTATTTGTAGTTGTAGTGTAGTGTAGTGCAGTGTAGAGTAATTAGTGCCGTGTAGTGTGTAGTGGAGTGTATTGTAGTGTAGTTGTAGTTGCAGTTGTAGCTGTAGTGTAATGTAATTAGTGTAGTATTGTGTAAGGTAGTGTAGTTGTAGTTGTAGTTGTAGTGTCGTGTAGTGTCCTAGTGTAGTGTAGTGTAATGTAGTGTAATGTAGTTGCAGTTGTAGCTGTATTGTAGTAGTTGTAGTTGAAGTTGTAGTTGTAGTGTAATTCGTGTAGTGTCGTGTAATTAGCGTCGTGTAATGTAGCGTGGTATGTTTGTATCTGCATTTGTATTTGTACTTGTAGTTGTAGTAGTAGTGTAGATGTAGTTGTAGTTGTCTATCGATCTATCTATCTATCTGTCTGTCTGTCTGTCTATCTGTCTATCTGCAAGCCAACATCTCAACTTCCAAAATTGCTCCGAGCATGGTGTGTTTTGCTCATGTTGACTTCGAAATGTGCTTCGCGCCACAATGCCATGCACTTTTTTGACGTCTCAATTCCTAAAAAGTGCTGCGAAGCTGAAGTGCTTTGTACATTTTGACTTGGACATGTTCTTCGTGCCACAGCGGCGTGCACTTTTTCGACATCTCAATTTCCAAAAGTGCTCCGGTGTTGGTGTGTTCTGTACATTTTGACTTGGAGATGTGCTTCGCGCCACATGGGGGTGCAATTTTTCATCTCTCATCTGCCCGGAGGGCTCCGCACCCGCCGCTTTAGCGAGCCTACTTTTCGACCCTCCGGGGCCAGAAATGATAGAAAAAACAGTGTTTCACGACTTTTCTACCTTTTCGCCCACCTGCATCTTCTTTCTTCTGACTCTTTCTCTTCTCTGAACTTCTTTCTCCTTCGCTTCTCTTCCCTGACTCTTCCCACCTCTGCTTTTCCATCTGTCCATATTGTCGGAAGTTTGACTTCTAAACTTCCTTCGAATTTGATAGAGTATAACAAAATACATGATTTGAAATAAACTGATATAATATTATACACGTTGAATTTAAAAATATGGCATAAAATGAACTGATAAAAAAACAGAATTTGATATCATTTAATATGATATAGTGAAATAGTAATATATCAAAACTTAACTGTAACCCTAAATCATTATGATATATCGAATATGTTATGTAAAATCTATATATACACAGATAAATAAGAATTCTGATATACATACTCGTATGTAAAAAATATTCCAATATATATATAATATGTATAATATGTATATATATATATATGTATATGGGTACCAAAATAATGATATACGGTACATGTATTCATATATATATATATAATGTGGGTACCTAGTATTGTAGTATAATGAACGATATGCATGTCAAAACATGTTCATACATACCATATTAATTAGGATGTTTCCTGGAACAGGAGCGCCGCAAACCAGTGGGATCTGCATCGTCGTAGATCATCAACCATGGAGGGGGCACCAGTTAAGTAGCAGATCTATCGTCACTATTTGGAGGTGACCCCAAGTTTTTAGCAACCAGGTGAATGAACATCTGGAGCTTACATGCGTGGTTCTTACAACTATGGGGATGTTAGCCAATACACATCCATGAATTGTTTCTCAACCCACAAGACACTGGATTTATTCACGCAAAACAGTTCAAATCCGAAAAATACAGCCCATGGTTTTTTATTCACAAAATTGATCACCACTTGCCGCGGGTTTCCAAATGTTCTATGCGAAACTTAACTGGTGAGCACCCTCCAGACTCTATGCACAGAACCCCTTTGGGTGGGTGGATTTCATGAAAGTATCTTGGCCTGCAGCATTGAGAATTGGGACATTGGAACAAGAAACCAGCTGATGGTAGAGGCCCCTGTCCACATCTTGGCAAACCAGTACCAGTAGCATGTTTGGGATATTTTGGGCAAAACATACCAACATATATCCTCCTGTAACCCAACATAGATGCGGAAAAACATCAATTTTCCATGGGCAAATCATCGACCTCAATGGGCCATTCTCCGCAATGTCAGTTCACCCCAGGGTAACCAGCCAACGAAGGGCTGCCAAGTGTCCATGCAGGCAAAGGTGGCAGATACATCGTTTCCTCCTTTGGGCTCAGCCGAGCAGTGGTAGCCAACACCACCTGGTAGCAGAGGATGAAGGCTTGGAGGATCATGACATGACGAGTGGTTCATAACCATAGTTCGAACATGTTCTATATAACCCATTTATATATGGTTATGAACCACTATAGTTATGGTTATGAACCACTATAACCACTATAGTAACCATATATGGGATAAGCTACTGAATGGGGTCTTACGAACCAGGGTTTTCCTTTCCACTGTCTGAGTGATCCTGCAAGTTCATCCTTAATTTTGCCCAGATTGGATTGGGATATTCAATGGTCAAGGGGAAAGACATTACTGGGATATTAATGAGATATGAATAGGATATAATATGATATAATATATTGTGCTAATCATTGTGATAGATCATGGAAACCAATGTAGAGTAAATCAAAATTTTCTAGGAGCAAAAGGTAGGCTTTCCTGCACAGGACTCGAGTCAGGCATTTTTCATAGTTCGGCTTCAAGTTTCTGACTGCAGCTTATGGCAACCAAACTCCGGCGGCAACGCTTGCGTTTCTGGATGTCTATGAGGCATAGACACTCAGCAGGCATTGCTTCAAAGTACATCACTACAGGTTAAACACGACATGCATGTCGTATTCGAATCTCCTTGAGCCCAGGCCCGGCTGTCAGCTGCCTTCAGTACCATTATTTATGCAGCTGAGTTATTTCATGTTATTTCAACATCTGTCACTGAATTCTAACCTTGAGCTATGTTTTGATGTCTGTCTTGCAGCATATTCACCAATGCCAGCTCATTGAAAAGGACTGCTGAACTGGAGACAGGGCACGTGCATGACAGGTTGGTCCTCGTGTCGAGGCTCTGAAACGTGGCCCGTGACATCCCAGTTGCTGAAAACAAGAATACCAGAAGTGAAGGAAGACCATTCTTCAACATATTTCAACATATTTCAATGCAAAGTCTA
>Ga0126342_10021435_pt1 | contig 10777 bp, 17 predicted proteins | sample Cyp1metagenome_FD_92528 | JGI IMG/M metagenome (GOLD analysis project Ga0126342, IMG submission 92528) | Coral microbial communities from Lord Howe Island, Old Settlement Bay, Australia - Cyphastrea 1 metagenome | ecosystem: Host-associated > Invertebrates > Cnidaria > Coral ... | reverse complement strand
ATATATATATATATATATATATATATATATATATATATAGAGATATATATATATATATATATATATATATATATATATAGATAGATATATATATATAGATAGATAGAGATATATAGATATATAGATATATATATATATAGATATATAGATATATAGATATATATAGATATATAGATATATATATATAGATATATAGAGATAGAGATATATAGAGATATATAGAGATAGATAGATAGATAGATAGATAGATAGATAAACATATATATATATATATGCACTGCCATTTTCCTGACATGGCTGCGACCCATTCTGATCTAGTTGATGCATAGTTCCCCCCATCGGCTACATGGCCAAAATCCAAAGAAGTCGGAACTCTTCAGACTTTTCGGCAGGGTTTACGCTGGAAATAACATGAACTAACTATAGAGGTACCCTCTGGTAAACGTTTACATAACTATGGAAAATCGGCATTTTTAATGGGTAAACTCAACTATTTCGACTGGGCCATTTTCCATAGCTATGTCAGTCATTACCAGAGGGTAATGGGTTTACAAACCAACGGACAAAAGCGGGGAGCCTCACCTTGCGTTCTGGTGCTGCGATTTTCCGGCTCCAGTGCTGAGGGTGATTTCTAGACCCGGCCTTGGCATATCTTGGCATCAAAGCCGACCAGACTTAACGAAGACAGCCCGTCACAAGATCTTCCTCTCCGACTATCAACTCTTGGGACACCACCTTTTCAAGTTGAATTCTTGGCACAACACTCCAAAATTTGGCAATTTTACACAACGGACATTGGATCGATAACTGGCCAGTTCCAGTAGCAAAACCAGCCATTTTTTTCACAGCGAAAAAACTTGTTCACGCCGCAGCTCGTCGTCGTGGTGAAAAACGCTGCGGCCAAAAGCATGGCACCTTGGTGACAACAAAAAGGGACGCAGCGGCGGGAGCTGTGTGCAGTTTGTATAGCCATATCCATATCAAGCGGCTATATATGGATATGTATATATATATTATGGTAATAATATATAGTAATAAATATATATATATACATATGGCCAAACCCCAAGAGTTTTGCACTAAGGGCTAAACTGCTAAACGGCTAAACATTGTAAGTTGGTTTAGAACCGACCATCATTATCTGATATTATTTATAAAACTATGAATATTTCTGCCACAAACCACTGTCAACATAGTTATAAAACAACTTGCCGTGGCTTTCTGTACCTAGATGATCAAACAGTCGTGTTTTTTCACAATTTCTAGCGTTCCCAAGAAAGGATGTTTGATGTTCTAGCAATCCTGCAGTCTTATGCGTGTTCCTTCTAAGTGTGTTCGCAACTACAGCCCCTGAGCGGGTATCATGGATCTTGACTGTCGCTTGCATCATGTCAGATAGCTTGTTCCAAGTAGTTCCTCTTCAACGGTTTGTGTGATTGGAATCACTCTATCTTGGTCATCCCACTTCACAATTTCAGTGCTCAGGACTCACCATGACTCACCAATCCATCATATCAATCCCTTAAAAGTTGAAGAATTGCACCCCAGCCAGTTGTCATCTTGACATTTGGAATCATTTGGATGATTTTCCCAGCCAGTCTTGGAAGCTTGTGACGCTTGGAAGCGACATCCGAGGATGTCACCGTCTATGTGCAGACATGTGGGACCACCGCATGTTTCGCTCTATGCTTGGACCTGTTCCTTGGGATCCCATTTATAGTGACATAGTGGTGACATCGTGGGGATAGTTGGTGCTTCACATCTTTTTTTGGGGGTTGAACTATGACTATGACCTTCGTCTCTTTCAGGGCTTGAAACCGCCAACTAGTTATATATATATATTTATATTTGTTTGGGGGCTGGAGATGCAGAAGTCAACCAATTTTTTTTTCGCATCCCTGGGCCAAAAACAAGCTGAGAAAAAAGGGGGATTCACCGAGGTCCAAGCTGGGCATCTTCCAGGTTTTTGTTGGTTTCCTTGGATGCCCCGTTTGAAAAATGATGAAATTTATGTGTTTTGATTGGTCTCCAGAAACCACCTGTTGTTTCTTTAAATATTCTCACAGGCTGAAGGCCATAGTCTCCACTATCCTCAATCTTGATGCTCCAGTTCTATCTTTATAAAAAGATTGGGTGGTCAAAATCCAAATTTTTGTGGCCCATCTTGCTGGGATTGTTTCTGGTTCTACCCCTGGTGCGTGTTGCAAGCAACTCCTTTTTACACGCTAACCCCATGTGGGTGAACCCCGACCCACAAACTTTTGTTTTGGGGCTACCAAACCTTTTTACACGCATGTTTTTACTCCTATATCGCAAATCGTTTGGGCGATGTTTTAGTCTCTTTAGCCATTTGTTTGGATGCTTTTGTTGCCCTTGTTTTGCGCCCAACTGGACGATTTGAGACTACAATGGTGCATATCCCAGGTGTTCCTTGCTGCTTTTCACTGTCTCCAATATGCCCTGATGGGCTCCATAGAGTGCCAGCTGAGAAGGTATTTGAAGCCCAAAAAGCACCAAATATAGTCTCAGAAGGTGTAATTGGAACCTTAGTGATTGATCATGATTGATCAAGTGTTGAATCATAATGAATCCCCGGGTTTTTCTGGCTGTTTCCCACGCTGGTCAGGTTGCCGCACCAGATCTCGGCGATGGCCCATATCACCTCAATTCTCCAGATGCTGGGCTGAAAGAGAAAGCCGTGCCGTTTATTGCCCAAAAGGAGAAACAAGTCGTTTACCACTATTTTAGTGGGACTTTACTTACTCTATACTCTATAGCTCTTAGATGCTTTTAGATGCTTTTAGGAGGTTACTAAGCGCAGCCCTGACTTTGCCCCCCACAAAATGGAGTGTGGTACCCGAATGTTTTGGACTGTTTTGGTACTTTACCAGTTTTGCGGAGGGTCTCGGCATTTTGTTTGACCATGAACATCATCCAGATATATATTGAAAAAATGTAAAAAGGGCTGCATTCTATACGCACTCTCTCTCTCTATATATATATATGGATAACTAGATAGATAGATGGATGGATGGATGGATAGATAGATAGATAGCTCTATATTAGTAGATATAGCATGACTAGATGTTCAGTGTATTGTATATCACTCACAGTTGAGCTTCCACAGGGTGAGGATTTGTCTGACTACTGGGTAAAAGGAAAAAAGGGCGGTTCATGGCTTGTTTTCAAAGCTATACATGCAATATATAGTATGTTATATATATATATATATTATTTACATAATATATATATATTATATTTAATTTGCAGAATGTGCTTTTCCAGACATGGACTCAGAATTTTCAGGCTTATGGACATGAGATCTCTTTTCTATACCAGAGTGATTCAGACATTCAGCTGTGTGGCATCATGTTGGAACATTAAACATCAAACCCCTGCTGCTTCCCATTAAACATGAAAACTCCGCAGAAGCCCCTGGATGTTGTCGATCTATTTATCATTGGTCTAAGAAAAGTTCGTTTTTTTCTGGTGTCCAAATGTGAACCTCCAGAGCGAATCAGGATGTGTTGTAGCTATGCGGAGACGTGACCAGCACAGCAAGAGGCCTACAAACAGCTGAAGGCTCACCTCGATAAGGCTCACCTGATCTTGATGGGATCCCAGGAGTGGAAACCGGAGTTAACTTCTACAGGTAAGATGAGGTAAACATTCACAGGTTGCGACATAGAAGCCATGGCCCAGTCGAAATAGTTGATTTACCCATTGAAAATGGTGGATCATGGTGGATCTTTCCATAGTTATGTGGCTACGTTTACCAGAGGTTAAGATGAATGGTAAGAGGACGCACCTTGGTGGGAAGAGAACGCAGATCTGATGTAGCACTGCCAGTGCACCTTGGTAGAATTTACCCATGGAGTTCGTGGATGTCCCAGCGATGTTTTTTTTCGGACACCGGAGGGTACCCATGAGATCCCATTGTATCATTATTGTATCCTATTGTATCTCATATCTCAATATATCCGACTATATCCGACTATATTTCCAGACTTATACTCCATGATGTCCCATGATAAAACTCCCACTTCTCGCAACATTTTTGGTGACGTCACCCTTAACGACCCAACCGCGGACTCGCCGCTGCGGGTGGTGGCCGGCACAGGTCACCTATTTGCAGCGGAAGCTCTTGAGCCAAAAACGGCGGCGCTCCCGCTCGCGCGGCGTCCGGGTCATGCCAGTGCCTACCACCACGTGGGAAGATGTTGTGGCCGCGGCTAATATTCAGGGGAAATTCATAGATAACAACAGAGTATAACAGAGTAACCGAGTACATTTTAGATATTTTTAAGGTAATTCATTGGAATTCATATGCAGTTGACATTTCAGAATTACAATAAAACAGAACTCGAAAGCAAGGTACTGCCCCCCAGTTGTGTTTGTTGGTTCATAACCCCCAAAAAAAGCAGTTTGATGTATCATAAACCACTGCGATTGGAATTACCATCTGGTTATTTAACATAGCCATGGAAAATCACAATTTTTAATAGGTAAACCATCTATAAATGGGCCATCTATACCATGGCTATGTTCAATAACCAGAGGGTATAAAGCAACTTCGCTAACTATGGGGCCACCACCTTGTAGGGACTGGTAGCTACCAGGTTACCGCAGAAACTCACTTACGGTGGACCGTAAAAGATGATCGCTAAGAGATACATCTACAGTTCATGGGGATTATTATTAAACCAGCAAAGATTTCTTGGGGGCACCACCTCGTGGTTATTGTGTTTGTGTTACATAGTCATATTATAGTATATTATACATATTATAATGTATGTATGCACATGCATGTGCGTGATTGTGTGTGTGTGTACAATGTGATTGTATGTAATTACTGCATGTATGCCCGGAACCTAAATGATCTTTGTTCGAGTCTTAGCCTTCCATTTCATGGGTGAACAATGGTGAACATATCTTAAACATGGATCATTTGGAATTATTTGGGTTTTAAAAGTTTTAAGTTACATACACAGGCTACTGGTCAAAACCATCAACCATGGATGTTCCACTGCATTGGTCGGTCGACTCACCATGGAGAGACCATTTTTCAAAGAGAAACATAGAGAACGATTCCAACGGTTTCCAAGGGTTTCCCCGTATTCAACTATAGTAACTATATACTCAACTGAAAATTCCATGTTTTCTGGAATTTTGCAGGAAACCTTTACAGATGTGCGGGACACACTGACTCATGATTTCAACAGTTTGTTCAGCTCTATGACTTTCCAGGCCCTGCAAGTCCCCTTCAAGACCCCATTCAACAACAATCCTGGGGACATAGATGTGGAACATGGCCCATTTATGGATGCATTACCTGCTAAAATGTTGATTTTCCAGATCAACGTTAGTTTACCACAGGGTAGCCATTTGTGGATGTTATTTCTTTCCACTTCCCCATGTCATGCCACGCTTCCAAGGCGATCCTGTCCAGTGGCCATGGACATGGCACACAGGAATCGGAGCTGGAAGGGTCAGCGTTAGAGGGTGCTGCGCTCGCCTCGCTGCCAGTGAGTATGCTGAGCCCGGAGGAGAAGAGGGACGAGAAATCCGAAGCTTGGCAGATGCTGATGGGGATTCAACCCTCAGGTGAAAACTTAGTTGACCCAGATAATGAATAATGATAAGAACTAATTTATAAATGGATAAATGGATAACTAAGTTTTTAGAAAAACTTATCATTACCAAGATAAAAACGACTTAGTTATTGTTCTCCATTTATCCATGAATAATGAATGATAATGATACAAAAATTAATGGACAATGTTTTTCCACAGGCAAAAATCTCGTTGGTTCTTGGCAAAGATTCGTCCCCTTAAAGCCGAAAAAACAGTGGGATGGTCACCCAACTGGGAGGTGTTGGGACAATCAAAGTTCGAATCTTCTTTGGATGGCTTGGGTTGGTACCCTCTGGTAAACTCAGAGTTTGCTATGATTTGACATAGGTAAATCAACTGTAAATGGTCAATTTTCAAGAGCTGTGTTAAATTACCAGGGAGAATAGAGATTTAGATTTATATATATATATATACTCTCTAATTTTGGATTAGATATGGATGATATACAGTATTTGGGTTTTGTAGAACATATCTCACTGAACAATTTTCCGTCAACCACCAAGATATGCTTCAAGAGATCGGGGAATATTTTTTGGGGGGATGAATCTGGGTGTTGATTTAACTTGAGAGGGTTAATTGGAATCTGTTGAAAATTTAAATGGTAGGGAAACACGTGGATAGGAGAGAACATGTTTGGGCAAGATTTCTGGGAGATATTTTTTTGAGCAAGGTCAGGAGATGATTTTGTTGAGAGGGACTGTTTGGAATAAGTTTGGATATGTGAGTGGAGAAGATTTTGATGGGAGATGCTTTCAGAATTTGCCTGGAAATCAGATGGTTTATTGTGGTCATTCTTGGGATGATGTTCAGATTATGTTTTTGATGAATTATTTGGTTTGTTTTTCGGATGATTTTCGGATATGTGCGTAGGATGATTATTTCGGATGCTGTTGAGATGGTTTTAGGACGTTTCAGGAATTTTGAAGATGATTTTGGAGAATCTGGGATGAGTTCGGATGTGTTTGGGATGTTTTGGATTAGTGTTGGTATATCGCTGTCTCAAGATGGTCTCAAGATGGTCTCGGAATGATTTGAGATTAGTTAAACTATGTTTTAGGGGACATCCTTCATGACTGGCAAGTTGGGATGCGGGACAATGATGCTAATAAAACAATGGTAGTCTGCAAAAACCTGAATGGATGGAACCCCACCCCACACGTCCCATTTTTGCGGTGAAATCCCCGTTTGTTGCGCTTGAAATCATCATTTTTCTGGCGAAACTTTACGTTGGAATCCCAGTTTTTAGGCTCTGGTAGATTCACATAGCCACATTGTCACATAGAACATGGATGAAAATGGATCATTCAATTCATACATGATTTACGATTTACCTATCAAAATGGTGATTTTCCGTCTACAATTCCCAGTTCTTCCGCCGAGCTCCGAATTTTCGTTAGGCCCAGGAGGACTCCGATGTGGAGCAGGAGATCCGGCCCCTGACGCAGGCGGAAAATCGTCCGGAGTAAAACATGGTGAAACCAACTCGCAATTCGGAAACCTGCCCAATTGCATACATAAATAAATTGAATATATTGAATATACTGTAAATAAATATGTATATATACTGTATATGATCAATATATATAATTACATATCATATACATGCGCACACCCAGATATATATATATATATGGATGGATACCTAGCAGCCTAAACTTATCCTTTTTCAGGTGCTGAACAGCGTAATGAACAGCGTCGAGCCAAGACGACCACCCCGATGTGGTGTCTTGGCTGGAAATCGTCCTGGCTGTGGGGCACCCTAGTTATAAGATCTTATAAGTTGGTTTATAAACATAATCGGGGTTTATGTTTTTTTTTACAAATTGGTGTTTATGTAAAAAAAAACAATGGTTTATAAACCCACTGATGCTATAAGTTGGTTTATTAAAACCCAATGTTTTTTAAATAATAGTTACAAGTATCATAAACCATTATTGGAGCTATTTAAAAGTTATAAATCAACTTAGCTATCTAGGGGGCCCAATATTAATACAGTTATACAATAGCCCTTAACAGGGCCTCAAAAGGGATGAACTAACTCCTACAACTAGTTGGCTATATATATATATCATGATTATCATGAAATAATCCATTTACAACTGTCAAGGGCTATACTATATTGTATAGCCAAACATTTCAGGTGAGTGAAATCTTGTAATTTACCCAGAAGATTGGGATGCCAACCACCATCAACCACCCCAAGAACTGAGAACACTGAGCTGAGAATCGGGATTTACCTGGCCAAAGTTTGCTCGTTGAACGATTCAGAAGGTGTCAACACAGGGGACTTACCCAGTTACCCATGAAAATGTAGATTTGTTAAGATTTGTTTGTCTATTGAATGTTGGGCTCACTGGCTTGGGACATATTGACAGGAAACCAGTTTTTCTTTTGATGCTTGAGTTTGCTTGAGTGTTTCCTATCAAATAGCCCTTACACATTTTTAAACATTCTTATATTAAACCAAGTTTCAGATCAGCTCAGCTGGTAAGTTCTTAGCATCCACCCAAGCAGGTTCTTAGGATTTGTTCATGATGGTGGGATGACCATGCCCCATATCATATCCTCATTCATGTTGGTTTTATTATGTTTTGTCCTATATACTCCCATTAAAAATCCAAAAATTCTTTTCCAGATGACCAGATCCCCGTTTTTGTTGGTAAAATCAGGTTAAAATCCAAGTTTCTGTAGTGAAATCACCATAACATATATCCCCGTTTCTGTTGATTAAATCATGTTCAATCCCAAGTTTCTGTAGGGAAATCATCTTCATATGGCAACTCAAATCAGGTGATTTCCACATGTTCTTCTCGGGGTTTCCAGGCCGACCTGGCTCTAGAGTCGAGGGACGAATCGGGCTCGCAGTGCCTGGGCGTTTTTGGTGATCTGCAGCAAACTCTGAAGTCATGGGGGATCCCCTGGCGTCACCATCCCCTGGAGCATCCCCTTATGAATGGCCGTGGAATCACCAAGTTGAGTCAGTTGACTGTTAGCTAAAAATCCCATGATTTTTAGTTAAACATCTACCATATAGTAATATTATGTAATATGCACTTTGTATTCACTCTATATTCACTAATATTCACTCATATTCACTAATCACTATGTATTCACTATATGGTTAAAAAAATAAAAATCTACTTATATAAGTTTGTTAGTTTGTTAAATCATATGAAATCCCATCCATTGTGGTGCATTGAATGGTGAGTTATTCAGGTTGGGCCGTGAGCTGTCGATCGGCTCCTTTGACGGCTCGGTTGACTTGGAGAACTTACCGGGGGCCATGCCATCCCTGGAGGAACGGATGGGAAAATGGCGGGTTCACCATGAAAAAACCATGGAACATGGGGTGAAATATGGTGAAATCCAAGGAAAATAAACAGGATTTCATGAAATTGAATGAAGGGACATTGATTTCACCCATCTTTTTTTGGGGGAATAACATGGAATAACGGAGTTACTGAGTTATTTACATGTTATTCACCACTGGGATGATCCTCAAGGGAGAAAAAAAGATGGGAGAATTCCCTCTATGACCGTGGGAAAATCACAGGAAAAGATAGAAAAAGATGGGAAACACATTGGAATTTCGCAAGCCTAACATTTATTCTTACCCTTTGGATCCGTATGATTTAGGGGGTCAAGTATCTTCTACAGTTTCTTCATTAATGTGTGTTCACTAATCCCATCCCCTCATATGAAACAGACTCTAAATGGATCTATATTAAAAAAAAATATAAATGCCCAAACATATGTAAATCACCTACTAAACCATGTTTTCCGGTGGGTCTTAGTATATTAAGGTTCTGGGATTATTCTTAGATTTGCTGAAGGCAAAATAAAAATTACTTGCGTCGATTATTTGGAAATCTATACTGTATTATTGTTTAGCATATTCTAGACTCTTAAAAGACAATCTTGAGCACATTTCAACCATGGGATATTGTGGAGTATAATGGGAAAACGTGGATAAGTTATAGCAGATGGGTTTCTGTTGGTCGATCAACTGCTGAGTTCGCTACGATAGCGTTGGCGCCGCACGTAAAAACAGTAGCGGATACCGTTAAGGCTAAACGTGGGCGGTATAACTATAGTTATATAAGGGCTTTATAAGCCAAGCGAACACACATAATTGGGGGGGCCTCACATGGTTGGTCAAAACTTTGTCTTGTGTCCCATGATTAGTGGTTAAAGCCACCATGACTATTTTTCGCTGCCCATTTATTGATAATTATACTTTAAATTATCCCTGGAATATTACTTATTTGTGGATGATTTGCCTATTATTAATGTTCCATGGCAAAATGTTATATTACCAAGCGGATTTAGCCACCTGAGAGCATATTATTGCGGATTAAATTGTATTAATAACAACCAAGAACCATCAACAGTCAATAATAACGGTCAAACAGTGTTAAACATCATACATTAGTAGCCATTAAGAACCATTGATAGCCATTAACAACACTACATAATAACCGTGAACATTATTGGTAACCATAGTCAGACATGTTTAAGTGATGATCCCATTAAATTCCAGTTATATTGGAACCCAATTTGATGTGGGATTCACCCTGGCTGCCATAAACCTACCATAAACCTACCATAAATGGGATGGTTCATACAACCCATACAAAGGTTAGGGGATGGTTTATGGCTGCCAGGGCTTACCACGGTTTACCACAGGGGGTTTCCTGCAAGTGTTCCCTTCCCCGCCCCAGGATGTGCCTCATTCGCCCCCGGAGCATGAAGTGAACCTCATGAGCCTGGACGAGCCGCCCAAGCGGAGTAGTTCTGCGACCGCCCTGGTGCCGCTCGGCGCGAGCCGCTGAAGTGGTGAGGCAGTAAAAAAACTCATATGATTCTGATGGGATTTAACCAACAACAATGGTGGTTTATACTATTAAATATATATATATATGTTTACTTGTATATATATATATATGTGTGCGTGTATCTATCTACCTACCTACCTACCTATCTATCTATCTATCTATCTCTCTATCTCTCTATCTATCTATCTATCTATCTTTTCCTATCTATCTTATCCTATCTATCTTATCCTATCTATCTTATCCTATCTATCTTATCCTATCTATCTTATCCTATCTATCTTATCCTATCTATCTTATCCTATCTATCTT
>Ga0126342_10021434_pt1 | contig 10777 bp, 9 predicted proteins | sample Cyp1metagenome_FD_92528 | JGI IMG/M metagenome (GOLD analysis project Ga0126342, IMG submission 92528) | Coral microbial communities from Lord Howe Island, Old Settlement Bay, Australia - Cyphastrea 1 metagenome | ecosystem: Host-associated > Invertebrates > Cnidaria > Coral ... | reverse complement strand
TCCTGTGGCTCCCAACCAAACGCAAGAGACCCCTTTTTCTCTCACATGCTATTGGTTGGAGTTCCTGAGCCTAGAAGGTTCGGCGACCGTCAAATGGTCAAGGCAGTACGTTCAATTCTGCACAAACTGGATGATCCGCTCACCAAATGCACAGAGCACAAAAACAGAGAAAGTGGGATGGGAGGTACAGAAACACATCTTTGCCCTGAGCACGCATACATTGATGTGGCATAATATGTCAAACACAGACTACATCACAAAGCTCATTGTTGTGAAGAGACCGTTCTGCTGTTTCACATTGCTTCACCATTCCCGTTTCAAGAACAATCCTTTGTTGACCCCATTCGCATCCGCACCAAATTTTCCACAACCAAACACAAAATCATGAAATGATGGAATTTGAAGCACCTTGAAAGCCTGCAAATAACTCTCCCAGTTTTGTGGACGCATCGATAATCCCAGGCACCATCTGCCAGCTTTCTGGAAGATCGTCACCTGGTCCTCCGCCAGTTCCAGGGCCCTCTGCCACAACAGCGTCTCCCCACAGCTGCCAGCCACTCCCTGGCGCGCAGCGATATCGGCCCGCAGCCCGGGCAGTCGTGCCAGGGCCTCCGCAGCACGTGCCCAGGGCACCGCGAGGCACAGAGAGCCCCAGGTGGCAGGGTCCAGACGGAGCCAACGGCGCTGCATCTCATCCTTGCGGGAAAATTGCTGGGAAGGGCTCAAAAGAAATTAGCAAGAAACCATATGAAACCCAAGAATGGTTCCGTTGTCAACAGGAAATTCTTCTCCCAAACCCAAAGTTGTGGGTGGTTCTAATGTGATACTACTGCAATAGTTGTATCATACCATTTCCTCTTCAAAAAGGTTCGATCACCGCAGCTTCCACCGAGAAACCAGGACATGAACTGCCCGCCACCATGGAAGCTGGCCACAGCCTTGGATCGGAACCATTATATCAGCTGGTCACGATAAGGAGATATATACTGTACATGTATTCCTATTATTTTGATATTGCTATCACCCAATACCTATACCGCCTATGCCATCCAACTCATCCATAGTATATTTACTCGCTACATTGGCTCATTGTGGTGAAATCTGAAATGTAATGAAATGTATAGGTATGTAAATATGATATGAATGGGCTGGAATCTAACATGGCCGAATACATGCAAAATGTCAACGAAGGCTAGGGATTTGAAAAAAAAAATGTTTGGCGGATCGTTTTCCGACGGGAAAAAAATGTTGTGGATACAGTATACAGTTCCAAAAAATTGGGGCGCTGAAGGACGGGATGGATTTTAAAAACGACTCAAGACATGAATCCATCAATCATGCCTCTAACTTGCAAGCGGACAACAGAAAGCAATCATGGGATATGAAGGGAATCAAAGGTGCTGGGGACAGTGTTGCGGAAATATTGTTGCAGCATGTTGCAGCTCTGTTCCCCCCACAGATCCATGCAACCCATGGCATTGTAGCTCACCCTGCTCAGCTGCAGCCCATTGGGCTCATGGTTTTCTAGCCCCTGCAAGGCCCACGTCCAGACTTCACCACGAGCACAGGCCGTAACGACCTCCAGGTTTTGGGTCGGTTTGAGTCTAATGATGTCCAATGATCTTGAAGCAAAGCAAATCTTAGTTGGGTAAATGCTCATGGTGCTTTAAACCCATTCTCCTCAAAAAACAATATATGATTGATATGTATTACATGGCCATTGCCAACCAAGTTCATCGAGGCTGTGAAGCAAAACAGGCTTGAAACCACCAGGACCAGGTGGCCAGAACACTCAAAAAGTCAAAACGAATAACGCACGCTGAATCAAGTGCGGGTGACCGCATTCACGGAGATGATCTCTGGCTTGAATGCAGTTTCGGCATGAAGCTGGCAGAACCTGAGCAATGGCGGTCGCTGCGTTGAAAACGTCCGGACCTCGCTGACCTTTAGCCTCTGGCAATTTAACCTCGCATTGGAAACTCAACTAGTTATATCCACGAATGGATTATTTTCACATCAAAAGATTGGGGTGTTACATTGCCAATTTCATTACCGGACAACTTCTGCGCATCTCTCCCTGCTGAATGCAGAGTTTTGCGACTGTATCATACTGTATCTGCGCATAGTGGCCTGTAAGACCTGTAAGGCATATATCGTTCATCCAATCGACAGTGTATAGTGACTGGCACCGACCTGTACCCAAGCAACGTGTGAAGGGCTTCTGACCAATTGGGTCCAAAGGTTGAAAGAAGTGCGTTGTAGGTGGCCCTTGGCAGGTGGGAGTGCGGCTGCCAAATGGCAGAAAATGTCCTTTTCTGGGGCTTGCGCAGCTGAAACCAACAGATTTTTTTGAATGACTCTGCCCCATCCTTCTTTTAAATTGAAGACTAGAGCGCCTTCTAAAAGCCAACAGCCCCATCTTCGGCCACGGCTTCATCATGTCACAGCTAAGAGTCATGGAGATTCTCATCCGCGCCACACTGAAGTCCTGCACCATGGCCAGAGCTGTCTGCCACGCGGCCGCTTCAGCGCAGGCACTGACAGCTGCAGTGGCAGTGACCACTGTCGCTTGCAGCTGCAACCTCCCGTCAGCCATGCACTGTGTGAGTGGAGAACATGCGCATCCCAAGCATCCCAGGCACCCCAAACCATTTGCATTCATTTGGCAGTATGCTACCCCATATGAAGATCAGCCATCAAAGTGCGATTCTTCTGGTTTCTTAAGTGTTGACCTTAATTAATTATCTATCATGGCTAGGGTGGCTACTGCCAGAGTCTATGATCAGTGGGTAGTGGGTGTCACACATGCCCGACTGCCCAATTCACTGTCACTTCGCTGAGAGGCTCCGATAAGCTGCTTAGCAGCAGCAAAGCCCGACTCCTGGGAATTGCAATGGCAAGGGCTGAAACCTCGGGGTTGTACCACTGAATCCTACTGTGGCCTCAAAAATGGGATGGGGATGAATCTCAGGTCAAAAATATGTTGCCTTCCCTTATCAAGAAGACCCAAATGAAATTCGCAAACACAAAATAACATAAAATATAACATGATGTTGTAATAGTAGCCGTTGGTACCCTTTCTCTCCCGAGCAAAGGTGCTGAAGTGCTTCTCACAGCTGTGCCAAGCAGCCATTCTGAAGCCTTGCCGCACGCGGACAGCGCAGCATTGAAGGACACAATGCCCCGTCGGATCTTCACCGCCTTCCTGACGAATGGGGCACCATTCAACCGCCATATTTCTAGATCTTTTTTGGTAATGAGTCGAGCACTCAACCACCAATTTTTGAAGGTCGGAAATTCCAAATAGGGTAGCATTGGGAAACGGAAACCGGGACTAAAGCTTTCCGCATGTCAGCTCTCGCTAGCTCTCGAAGGATTCTCGCAACAAACATTTGCAGAAACCACGTTCCAGTCCATTGACAGCTATATTCCACCCTGTGGGCTCTTGCATTGAATCATTGACAGCTTTCCCTGGGTTGCGGCTAGGCGGCATTTCCGATAGCAAATGCAAAGCAAACTGCCATTGAGCAGAGCTGCCACCTCATGAGAGCTTCAAGCCGTTCAACAACTGGTTGCAGCATGTTGCAGCAATGCTTGACATTAGGGGGAAAGCCATCATCTGTCCAAAGTACTGATCCCCTTTATAAATCAACCACTGGGAAGAAGACATCCAATGTCTATAGTCTTTATACTATACCAATCTTAGATCATCTGCAAAAGTTGAATGTTTGGATGGCTATAGAACCTCCTCCCATTATAAACCCAATGCCACTGGACTTTTCATCATTGTCCCTTATCCCCATTAAAATTGCCTTCAGTGAAGGGTTTAAAGTTTAACCCTTGTCAGACAAACCCATATATCATGTTGTTGGTTGGTTCTATCCCATTACAGTAAATCACCATAAATCATCACAAATCATCATAAATGATCATAAATCCCAATATGAAATGCTGCACAAGCTTACAACCCGTGACTCATCAGGCACGCTACAGGCACTCATCGACGCGTTGTAGCTCACCTCGGAGGCTCTCGGTCGCGAGCCACCTGCCATGGTCCATGTTCTGGGATTGAAATCTTGAGTTTCTATTCTCAATGGATTGGCTTAAGGGAAATTTTACAGGAAAACCCCATATTTAATGGGAAAATCGATGGTTTCCTGTAGATTTTCCCTTGAACCAATCCATTGATATTCAATTCAGGGATTTACCAAAGATATTCCCAACTATGGGTCAAGCATCACTAGTGTACACTAAGACTGTATCCCCAGTTAACTCCTAGCTACAACCCATTGTGATGGGCAGAAATTGGCATATGTAGAGCTCATGAAACTGTCCTATTTGCAGCCGGCAGTAGCTGGGGGCACATGAATCTCGGGGGTCGCACCCAGTGCCTTGCAACTGTCCCAGCAGAACGGTGGCTAAACTCCAACGAGCCGTTTTCTCCAATGCGCTGATACATGAGTTGAAGCTAATCACCTCAACGATGTGCAATGGGAAGTGTGGTCCTAAAGAATGCCGGAAGGTTTCAAGTTTTTCATGGATATGGATGGATATGGATGGATATGGATGGATATGGATGGATATGGCCTACGTCTAAGTTTTCTGCATTTAAAAAGTGCACAGCAGACAGCTGCATCTTTGCATCTTTGGAACGCCCATGCCCCAAGGCTACATTCTTCATTCAAGCTGCATCTGCCTGAACTTCGGCCAACGGCATCATGCTCAACCTAGTCAAGGCAGAGCCAGATTGCTGGGACAGCGTTAATCTGACAGAATACCTTCCTCCATTGTGAAGAGGCGACGAATCTGAGGTCCTTCAAGGTGTAAATTGACGATTTTGAGAATCTTCCAGATCATCCCTTTCCCCTTTCCTTTCATTCCCATCTTTGGGGCGATTTTTCTGCATCAAGAGTCCAAACAATCTCCAAATTTCAAGTCCCCACAAATTGTGGATGAAATTGACCCATCCGTGTCCCATCGTCTCCCCAGCAGTTTAGCCCAGGGTACACATCCAGGGCCCCGCTCCACTGATGCTGTTTCTCTAAGGCGCTGCAAACCACGTTGCAAAGGATAACCTCCCATCATTCAATGGATTGATTTTGTTGCAAAAAAAATCTATGAAAATCTATTGAACTATTGGAAACGATCGTTGGAAAACCAGTACCTACGGCCCATCACCCAATTTTGGGAGTGATGATGGCCACCATGATGTCAAAACTCAAAAAATGTATCAAACTTGAGGTGTCAATGGGTTGGTTGAAGGAAAATATGGCGGGAAACCAACGTGTGTATAACCACTCATGCAGCAGGTCCCTGCAAAGGTGTCAAAAACAAGCAATGGATGGGAATGGTACTAATCATATCCCAGGATCATGTTCAATACCCAAGGTTTAAGAGACCCCCAATGGCATGGGTAGTTTATTATCGGTAGGACGGGGAAAAACACGTGGGTCGCAACGGTGTCTCCGGTTGCTCAGTTGGATGTGGGGTTTTGGCTGTGTCTGCGAATTTTCAACCCTAGGAGTCAGGTTGTGTAGGTTTCTTTTTTGGGAATCTCAAAGGGACCGCGTAGAAACACCGGTTCCAACTCAGTTCCTGTGTCAGAAAATCTGTGTATTCGCCTGTCTTGTTTACAGACCTGGTGAGTCATGCCATTAAAAAGTGCTGAGTTCCACCACTGACCGCCAATGACAGAATTGCATCATATCCATATCAAACAATTGCATCGCTGATTATATATAGACAACGGCAGCAAATTACATCAACTTACAGTGTATCTCAATGATTTCAACGTTCCATCCTCTCTCTCTCTCTCTATCTCTCTATCTCTCTATCTCTCTCTCTCTCTCTCTCTCTCTCCCTCCCTCCCTCCCTCCCTCCCTCCCTCCCTCCATCATCTGGAGTCAACTCGAAATGAGTTATCCCAACGCACTGTTTATCATCATTTTCCTTTATGAAAATTGCCAAATTTGGGGTGTATGTTCCATTATCAAACACGGCCAGTTTCATCATTTTCAGGCCCCCGGGCATTGCCAGAAACCACGCCGAGAGCGAAAACCGCACGCTGCCAGCTGGCGGCACGGCAAGAGCTGGTGAGGCTCCTTGGCGAACGGCTGGGAGGAGGAAAACTTGGCAGACTAATTAGCTGTTCAAAGTGTATGCTTTGATGACCATAATTTTGGATATGAGGCTTTGATGAGTTGAATTGATTTGATGCGTGTATGCATATGCATATGTATATGTATATGTATATGTATATGTATATGTATGATATATATATATATATATATTATACATACATGTGTATGCATTATAATATGCGTGTTTGGCATGATGATCGATGTACATAATTTTGGAAACTTACCCCTGTCTTGTTACTAGACTGCCATTGGTATACATATGTTTCTATACACCTGATAAATCTCAAAGTATCTTAAAGTATCTTAAAGTTAAAGAGAAATACCGGCATTACATACGTGGCTGATATGATTGGTGCCTCAAGGGGATCTAACACGTGAACTCACCTGGTGGCAAAGTCAAGAGGCACTTCGTCAGGCTCCAAGGCCTGGTACCTTGGTGCTGAGAGGAATCCTATCAGGATGTAGGCGAATGAGGTAGGAATGCTATAAAGCTATAAATACATATAAACACGACAACGTCTACATCGTTATCACTGAAAATAGTGCAAGATAGTGACAATAATGATTTCTTAAATGCTAGCAGCAAACACTTGGAAGACAGTAGAGGTTAAAGAATGCAGTGAGCTTACTCACAAGGCATCCTGCTGGCCATGGCCAAAACTACCCGAGTCCCCAAACAGATGCAGGCACCACGATACAAAACTCCAAGGCACCTCATCTCCAGAATGATTTCCAGTACATTTTGCCAAGCTGAAGACTTCTCACCTTGTGGCGATAGGATGCGATAGGGCCACTAGGCCACTAGGTTTCAGTAGCTCCATAGGATAAGCACCTATTGCTCCAAGAGTTGGTTCCTGCTCGGTGTTTCCTTCGTGTTCATCCTTTTCGCACCTTGCTACCTTTCCAAAACGGTACTACTAATGTACTGCCACTACAGTCACCACATCACAGCCCTCAAGTAACCCTCCAGTAGCCAGGTACATGCATTGAGGCTGCCGTTGACCACCACCACAGGGCGCCGGTGCTGCAGGGCCAGCTGCCGCGGCAGCAGCTGCAAACTGCTGAGCCACGCGCCGCCGCGATTGCAGGCGATGACGGCCTCTGTGACATCTGAAGCCAACCTCCAAATCACCTCAGCCACCGGACACCTGGGACCGCCCTGAAGGTACCCACGGAAGCACTGGAGTCACTGGAGTTCCAATGAGTGCTGCTCTTCCAGTCTTGTCAAGCCGCTTGAAGCTACTTGATCAATCATGATCAAAATGCAATTCTACTTCATGGATTTGATGGTAAAAGACGGCTGATGTGGCACCCAAAGGATGACAAGAGACCAGGGCTTGGCGCCAGTCCTCCAAACACTGCCACGGCCACAGCTACAGTACAGCAATTGCAACTGCCATGACATCAAAAGCGACTCCCGATGTTGGTGTTGGCAAGAGCAGATTCCCTGTGATTCTCATCCATTGATCTCTTTTACAGGTAGTAGTGTCAACCCCAGATCAAAGACCTTTTGTTTGCGTGTATGATTAGGGGGAGCCCCCCAAACATCCCCAAACAACTAGTGATAAAATCCTTTTAACACTGGCACCCCCGTAAAAATGAACCAGGGGTTAATCATGGTTAATCCTCGATATCGTGAGTTGAGATTTGCTGGTCGCATCCAACACACCAACTTCGCCCCATCCTGAGCTCCACGGCAACCAGAGGCTTGGCGGAGTGGTCCTGCAGACTGGCGCCAGTGATATGAGCGGAGCATATGCATCCAGATCATCCGCACACACATACAAGAAATGGTACGCTTTATATATTTATAAAAGGTCCGAAAGTATTTTTTATACTGCATATAGATGTATGGTCTAAACCCTCGTTCAGGAACCAAAGAAAATCAAACGCATATATATATAATATGTGTGTGTGCCTACAAATTTTCCAGTATCATCCCACTTGGGGTTGCAACGGCACTTCCTGGGCCTGTATCCTCGGGCCCGTGAGCTCAAAAAAACACAAGTTCGAACCATGTTTGGAAGTTGCCATGGTGTTCTTGGGGGATGCATGAACGCAATAATATTATGTAACACTGTATAACATTGTATAACTATAATTTGGCAAAGTCAACCATCAACCATGCCTTAAATGTTATGTGAGTTCCAGTTAGCCCTCTATATATATATGCATATTGTCAAAAACTATGTAGTATACATATTATATATATACACCGTATACTGTATACCACATTGAATTACGTAATGTTTCAGAACTTGGGACCCTTTTCCCACCTCAACAGCCTCGCCTGGGCGTGATGCAGATGCCATAGCACCTCATGGCCAGCTGCAGCGCTTTCGCGGCAAACCTACCATGACTGGGGATGGTTTCTACCTCCCAGAAAAATGGGGATTTTGGGGATGATGTGGGATGATTTATGATTGGGTTTACATGGGTTTACCATATGAATGATGAAGAATGTGGAAACATGATGACTTGACAAAATGAATAGATGAACACTGTTGCAGAACTATCTATTCATCCCATGCCGCACATACGCCCCAAAATCAGTTGATCCAGTACCAAAAAAACTGGGGAAGGGATTGATAAATAAGTATTATGATGAATTTGTAAATAATCTCAACCGATGTCAACCGACGATGCACCAAAACACCTATCTTCTGGATGCTCATGGATATAATATAGAGGATGTATTATTTTATTTGATTTTGATGTGGTTTTCACTTCGCATCTTTTGGCTGAATAGACCCAGGGTTCAGGCCGGCGCTCAAGCGGATTGTGCCGCGCACGCAATTGCGGGCTCGGGGTGAAAAAAGACTGCTATTGTACTGTACTTCGAAATGTAATGTCACTATTTAGATTTTGGTTCCCCTAATTCATAAGCTGGGTGTTCACTAATCCCGGGTTGCCATCATCAAATATTGATGAAATCTGTGGGAAGGTGTGGGAAGAATGAGTTTTGTAACAATCGTTATTCTTCACGCCTTTGATATTCCAAGCCTGAAATCCTGCCAGAAGTCACAGCCTCCCACGCCAATCACGGCGATCTCAGAACGCCATGGCAGCGTGTTCGCTCTCTAGATTTCGATTGGTAGTAGCATTCATGGGGCAAGGGCAAGGGGGTGTTTCTTCGAAATCAGCACCTGGAAAAATGTGAAGCCCTTAACCCATAAATGGTCTTATCATTTCCAGCATGACTCATCCGCGTTCTACTACTATTTTCCTTCAATTTTTTGCTAGTAAAACCCAATTTGACTCATGCCCAAGGTCTTTTTGCACGCACCTTTCTCATTAGAGTTGGAATAGTGGGGACACATTGTGCACCCACTTCTGCTTAACTACAAAGTAGGATGTCTTTCATGGCTGGCTTGTGCAGTCGGACTAGCTGCTAGAGCCACATTGTGTCTGGATGTCTGACCAGCAAAGTGTCGGAAATCATGATTTGAAATCGATGTTTGGGAAAAAAGAAGCTCCAAATCATCTCTGGGTTCCTTTTGCACTTTTAAATCGATTTTTTGGGGAGACACTTCCCACTAAGTCACTACCATTCCTGGCATGCAACTGAATGTCTCAGTCTCTGCCTCACACTCTCCTGATCAAGAGCGGTTCTTAACACTTTCGCCTGCTTCAAGAAATTCCTGATCATCTTCCCTCTTACTTGTCATACCTTCCCCAAACAAAATTGATTCATGGGTGATGAGGAATGCCTCCACCCACGCCATCCCCTCAGGTGTTTCACAGGCGATTCTGTCCCGATTGGCCACGGAAGACGGCTCCGTTTGGCGCCATCTCAGGCAGGGTCAAATCCCCCCTGGCAGTGTATAGAGCATGGGGCCCACCAAATATCTGAAGTTTTCCGAGGGGTCATCTTGATGTCAATAGCGATCATCATTCTGGGCACGATGAAAAAAAACACATATTTAAAACCACGAACCAGATTTTAGTGAAAAATCTCTGTTGAAACTGCTAAACTCATAGAGGTGCCATTGCCCTCTTTGTGTCCGCAAGCTATGACATTATAATATATATATATATATGTATATATATATAATTGAATGAACAGCCTAATCAATCAAGAAATTATATAATTAAATAGTTGATTTTTGGCGGCCGTGGGCACTCAACTGTCTGTGGGCCCGCGTTGCGACTACATTCAAAAGGTCCGTGCGAGAGCCAATTGATGTTTTTGCTTGTTTTGTCTGTTTGTGTTTTCGTACTCCGTTCGTTCATCCTAAAGTGTCGCCATTACTGCCTCGGACCTCCTACCCTCCTTTTTCCAATTGGATAAGTGCATGCTGTACTAGGTGCATAGGTGGTCTGTCTTAATGGATCACTGCCATTTGTTCCAATTTCAATGGTATGTAGTTGATTATTAAACAAGTATATCGATTAGTTGGTTAAATTATGTTAAATTCATTGAGAAAAAGGAACAAAAATACCCTTGATGGTTTGGCAAAACCATTCGTCATTCTGTGGCAGCTTGGCCTAAGCTGCTCTAGCTGGGCTTGTAGAACTTCTCCATGTCCTCGTTGTTCTCGATTTCCTCGGCACCATCACCCCAATCTCTTGAAGTGACAAACCTTCCCTGATTTCAGGAAGATCCATTGCCTTCAAAGTAACAGCTGCGACTGAGT
>Ga0126342_10021433_pt1 | contig 10777 bp, 8 predicted proteins | sample Cyp1metagenome_FD_92528 | JGI IMG/M metagenome (GOLD analysis project Ga0126342, IMG submission 92528) | Coral microbial communities from Lord Howe Island, Old Settlement Bay, Australia - Cyphastrea 1 metagenome | ecosystem: Host-associated > Invertebrates > Cnidaria > Coral ... | reverse complement strand
TTTGCCAAATATTCTCTTCTTGATCAATCTTACTTTTTCACACCATATCTTTCCATAGCTCATATAAAATTCACCAACTATTCACCGACTATCTTTTGCGACTACCATCCTCAGAGCTGCTTGAAAAACATCTTTTTCGCTCTCGGGCCAACCGTCGTCTAGTTTCTATTCAATTCTACTCTGCTCTGCTTTCCTCTTCTCTATATTCCGTTCTTCTCTGCGCTACCCTGTTTACAGTCTACGCTTGCTTGCTCTTCTCTTAAAGTCCTATGTAGTCTGGCTTCTCTACTCTTGTCTAGATCGCTACTCTACCCGTCTCTCCTTTCTTCTTTGTCCTAGGGTACGCTACTTTACCCTTTCCCTACTCTGCTCCACTCCACCCCGCTCTTTGCTTCGTTACCGTCCTTGTCCCTACTCCTACTCCTATCTACTCTTCTGGTCTCTTCTGATCTCTTCTGATCTCTTCTGTGCTCTTCTCTTCCCTGCTTTACTCTTCTCTGCTCTTCTCTGCTCTGGGCTTCTTTGCTCGTCCCTTCGTGTTCTCCATCCTACTCTGCCTTGCTCTGCTGTACTCTACTCTGCTTTGCTCTTGCCCCACTCCCTTCTTTACTTTCCTCTTCCCTTTTGTTTTCCTGCTGCGTTGCGCTCTTTTCTCTACTCTTCTCTGCTCTACGCTTTTCTTGTTTCCGGTATTCATCTGTTCTCTATCTTGCTTTTTCCCGAATGCGTGGCGAAGGATTCTCGTTTTACTTTGGGGGTCTGGGGGCGGCAACCGTCGGCCGTCGGCAACCGTCCGCAACCGACGGCACCCGTTCGCAACGATTGCGCTATGGCCGTGCCTCTGGGGAGTCACTGTTGGAGGTCCCAAACGTTGCGTAACCTCGTGTCACGAGCGTGGCTCTTCATGACATTCGAACGTGTTTCATCACGTGTCAAAAGTCGTTCTGTGTGACAGACAGGCGCAAGACTTTTGCATCGTTTTCAGAGGATGGCCTTCAATTTTTCGTGGCAAGTGCAGCACCTTGGAGACCTCCATCGTCATTTTGCGTGGCAGGCGCAGCACTTCAGACTTGTGTTACGTGTTTTTTTGAATCGCATTGTCAGGGCTGCGTCAAGTGGTGACAACGTGCAAATTCCGTGGCAAGCGTGGCATTTTCTCGACATGTGATGAAAATTGACGGAAGCCTCCCACGAAACATTGATTTTGAGGTTGTGGATTTTGGTGTTCATGAGCGAACTCGTGGGAAAACGTCGTTTTTGACAATTTGAAGAAGTTTCGCATGAAGTGCTCATTTCATTTTGAGGCTCCAGCATGTCTCATCTCGATTCTCTGGTTTTCTTGTGGCGTCGCCGTGCCTATGGGGGAAGCTGCAAACCCTCTCATTGTCGAGGGTTTCGAAACACGTTCTAATATTGTTTTGCGTGGCAGGCCTGGCATTTCGTGACGTTCTCACGTGTCTGAAAAAGTGCCGAGAGTCGTTTTGTTTCACCTTGCACCTGGCAATACTCTTGCAAGGTTCCAGAAGATGACTTGCATGTCTCGTGGCAGGCGCAGCACTTTGGACGTGTGCATCTTCCCTTTTTCGCGGCAGGCGCAGCACTTTAGACGAGTCGTGTTGTGTGTTTTTTGGCACATCTTATTGAATTATTGTGCGCTGCGTGAAATGGTGACAGCGTGCGCATTGCGTGGCAGGCGTGGCAGGCGTGGCAGGCGCTCTCCACACTCGACGCTTTACACTCTACACGTCACACTTTACATTCCACACTCTACAATTTAATCTCTACACTCTACACTCTACACTCCACACTCTACACTGTACACTTCACACTTTGCACTTGACACTCCGCACTCTACACTTTACACTTGACACTCCACACTTTATACTCCACACTCTACACTTCGCGCTTCGCGCTTCGCACTTTGTCCTCCACACTCTACACTCTACACTTTACACTTCACACTCCGCATTCCACACTCTACACTTTACACTCCGCACTGTACACTTGACACTTCACACTCTACACTTTACACTCCACTCTCCACCCTCCCCCACTCTACACTTTGCAGTCGGAACTCCACACACCACACACCACACACTACACTCCACACTCAACACTTTACACCTTACACTTCGCACTCTACACTCTACACTCTACATTCTACACTTTACACTCCGCACTCACACTCTACACTTTACACCCCACACTCTACACTTAACACTCCACACTTCACACTGTACACGTTACACTTTACACTTCACACTTTACACTCCACCCTCCGCACTCTACACTTTACACTCCACACTCCAAACTCTACACTACTACACTTGGCGCTCTACTCTTTACACTCCGCACTCCACAGTCACTACACTTTGCACTCCACACACTCCACATTCTGGACCCCACCCCTTTCCACAGTCCACAGCCTACACTGGTACGGTAACAGGGGAAAAATGTACAAAGCTGTTGAAATAAGTTGTTTCACAAAAGCGTTTTCTGTGACTGCATTCGGGTTCGTTGGCATTTTTTTTAGATCTCCATAGTAAAAAATGTTCTCTCTTCAGCATGCATTGGTTAACGCTTTGGCGCCTCCAGCAGGTCACCCTGCAACCGAGCTGCTCCGGTGGCTTTCTTCTTTGTGCTCCTTGATTGCAAATGGCATACAAGTGTCCACGTTGTTTGACGTCACCTGCATTTGCAAAACAAAAGTGTGCCAACATGACCGAACTGGAACGGTTTCCTGCCGGGCAAAACAACGCATGCAGCATTGAATTAAGGTTTTGCCATCGTAGAACAGAAAGATTCTGTTCCTGTCAGGTGGGCGTTGCTTCACTTTTGGTGATGATTAAATTTGTGGATGGAATTGAGTATGCCCACGCGTTCTTGTGAACCAAATGCATGTTCAAAGGTCCGTGCATCCTTGGTGTGGCGCGAACTCAACCGTGGAAGGGTTGGCGTCATCCTTACCATCATTGTGCCGTTGTCATTTTGTGTTGGTTTCAACGGGTTGAATTCTTGTGGCAGATCATGAATGAACGGGAGGCTTCTGTAGTACTATTTTATGTTTTCTTGGCGTCAGGTCAGGAGGTGGAAGGCTGGCCTTGTTCCAATGCAGCAAAGAGACACAGTGGGCACCCCAAGGCGCAAATTCTTTAATACAAATAAAACTAAAAGGTTTCATTCGCAACTCATGTCTTTCTATGTTTTTCAATCATTGGGGTGAGTGGCAGGTTAGCAACCGTGAGCTGCAAAAGGCTGGTTGTTTTTGTTTTTAGATACTCGCACTTTGATTCGGAAAATTGCATGCAGTCACAATTTTTATGACATTCATGTTTGCTTCAAGCCTCTTGCAGGTGCATGCAGAAATCGTTTCTGAGGACAGGATTGCACTCTACCCCCAACAGCGGAAACTAATGGGGTCTTCAGCCCAGAATAGCTCCGGTGTGCACTGGTGCAGGCGCCGGGTCAGGTTCAACGAGGTTCCGGAGAAGGTTCCGGAGAAGGTTCCGGAGAAGGTCTGGGAGGCTTTGGTGCAGAGCCAGGTCAGGTCCAACAGGGTTCCAGAGAAGGTTCCGGACTAGGCCAGAAAGCCTTGGTGCAAAGCCAAGTCAGGTTCAACAGGGTTCCGGAGAAGGTTCCGGAGAAGGTGAGGCTTTGGTGCAGAGCCAGGTCAGGAACAGGGTTCCGGAGAAGGTTCCGGAGAAGGTTCCCGAGAAGGTATGGGAGGCTTTGGTGCAGAGACAGGTCAGGTTCCGGCGAAAGTTCCGGTGAAAGTCTGGGAGGCTTTGGGGAGGCTTTGGTGCAGAGCCAGGTCAGGTTCAGGGTTCCGGAGAATGTTCCGGAGAAGGTTGGGGGTGCAGGGGCTTTTCCGGAGAAGGTCTGGGACTATGGTGCAGTGCAGAGCCAGGTCAGGTTCAACAGGGTTCCGGAAAAGGTGAAGGTCTGGGAGGCTTTGGTGCAGAGCCAGGTCAGGTTCAACAGGGTTCCGGAGAAGGTTCCGGAGAAGGTCTGGGAGGCTTGGGTGCAGACCCAGCTGCGGTATTTGCAGCGCTTGGCTTCGCTTCAGAAAGATTTGTAAAAATAAAACGTTGCGGATGTTGGGGATACCACCGAAGCTTATTTGCAAATGGCGCAAAGAAAACGTCTCATTTGTGTTGGGTTTCTCGACTGTGCAGGACATCACGCCGTTCTCCAAACCCGACCTTGTGGCAAGGCCCTGGTGACTTGTGGCTACTTTTGGGAATTCACATGAAGAGAAAACAACAACTCCAAAATGCTGCGACTTTGTGGCTTCGCAGCCTGAGCCAAACAACGACATAGAGAGATGCCTGGCATTTGCGTGGGCAGACTTTTGCAGCGCGCATGTGCGTGACCATGTGCGCTTTTGGTGCTTGCTGCTGCACACTGACGACTCTGTTTATTGTTTTGGCGTGCCTTGTGACAAATTGAGATACATAACCTTTCCATGCACAAGTTCAAATTGAGTGAGGGAGAGAGAGATGCAGAAAGACAAACGGCAAACGACCTCCTCAAGTGCTCTCAACTGACCCAAAGCATGTTGAGGTCGTTTGGCACCCTCTTGGTGCCGGATGTATCTTTGGAATTCTACAGAGCCCAGGTGACTTACTTGGATGGTACGCCTTTGCTTTTAGCCGGGCTTCTTTCCACAGGACCGATTGGCATACCCAGTACAAAAGATGGAAACGCAAATGACGAAATTGGTGCGGGTAAAAGTTCCAGCATGGTTTTCAGCCTGCAGGCCGTCACTTTGCGTATTGCCTGGGCGATTACTTGGGCTGTGTGAAGGATCAGTTTGCTCAAGAACTGATCCAGACATTCAAATGGGAAACTGGAGTTGGGGTCGGCGCCGTGTTTGCCCCGAGCATGGCATATCATGGTCACCGTTCCTTGGATTTTGCCTTTTTAAACTCTTGTTTCAAATTACCTCTTTCACTTGTTGGCATTCTTGTTACATCAATCCGAGCGCTTCAACTTTGAAACTGCACCCATGGTGAGGACATGGCACCGAGGTGTTAGCACTATTTACTTCTCGCATTCTGAGTACCGGAAGTGGACCTATGATCCAGCTGCAGGGCGGCCTCGAGATATGATGGTTGCCTCCAACAAAACTTCCTTACCTTCAGGAACAAAGGGGTACTGGATGGTAGCAGAAAATTGGCTACCAAGTCATCAGGCACCAAGGTGAAATCTTGAATGAGGCAAATGTTTCTTTTCTTTCAGACTGTCAGAGATGCAGAAAATCCTGACGTCCTTTGAATATCCTTGAATCTTGTGGCCCCCCATCAGTCTTTCTTCTACATTTTGCTCATTCGAGGAATACCGTTCTCTGCATTCTTGCAGATCGTTCAGACACAAGTCCTTCGAACCTATATATATATAAATCACATCACGTTTTGCTGCAGACACGCGCGCTCTTCGTCAGGAGTGATGCCAGACCTTTCTTCTGATATTTTGTTGAACTTTGACACTGGTACCACAGAACACACCGCTCGAAGGCAGCTCTTGGCAGATGGGCCCCGCACTTGAAGAGTTCGCTTGTGCAGTTTGTAAGAAACAGGATAGAGAAACAACATATTGTTTCGATTCAGCTTCATCCTTTGTGAATCAGTATCCGGAAATGTCTGACCACTTGATGAACCCAGGTTGCCAGCCTTGGCTTATGGTGCGCAGTTGCCGGAGTTTAAGGTTCCACCAGGTGTTGCACCCAGTGACAGTGGCAAAAGATCCGTGTTTGACATGGTTGGCTACAACCTGTCCTTTGTTCGCACTTGGAGTGGACTGTATAAAGTGTGCCAGAAATTTCCACAAAATGTCAGATGTTCTTGGATGACAGGGCTAAGGTAGATCGGGTACATGTGGATGGAGAGGGAACACCGAGGTTCAGAAGCCTCTTTGGAGTGGATGTTGCTGATGAATTGCCGGCCATATTTGAGTACGTTGCTTGTTCCAATTGTTGGAAGAGCTGTTTTGCTCATGATCGTGTACGAAGAAAAGCAGCATGAAATGAAGTGGTAGGGATGCTTGAACAACGCAATCAAACAGATCTAAGGATGCTACATTTACGCCTGCAGTTCTGGGCGCACCTGTCCTGGGCTTCCAAGGAAGTAGCTGTCACAAATTCATGTTCAAAGCATACCAACGTCCTACTGCAATGCTAAATCTTGCTCAAGTGGCAAAACACGGTTAAGAAACACCAGCTCAGATGATTGCAATGATGCTAGCTGCCGCTAGCCATGGTTTTAATAGTTTCTCGCTGATACATTCTCATGTGTGCATGCGTGCGGTTCATCTCTTTCTTCTGCAGGACGGCGTCTCTCAGAAATTCGGGCTTCTGTGATGCGGAAGGTGGAACCTGGAGAAGTTGCTCAGAGTTTCATGGCCTTGGCCAAGGAGCGGGGCATGAAACTTGGCAGCACTTGGCAGCACGCAGCAGTTGGCGGCGAGCTGTCCCAGTTCGGTGCTGACTTTATTGCTGAAGGCCTGGCAAGGAGCGGCTCGATGAAATGGTTTGGATTGCTTTGTTTGCTGGCTATGGCGGAACGAGTAATTTGGCATATGAGACGCTGAGGATGATCCGCAAGGACCGTTTTTCCATGTTTTTCCTTTGCTCCACCATGCCAGTTGCAGTATGTCAACAATTGTCAAGAGCTCCTGCAGGATCCTAAACTTGTGAAGCTCTTCAGAGCGGATCCACTGGCTTTTATGTTGGAAGCTGCTCGAATCAGACCACCTGTGGGTGGCATGAACCCGGTGCAGTATAGAAAACCAAAGCAGATCACATTCCCTTCGATCGGAAAGACTTGGAGCGCCAGAGAAGGCTTGCCCCAAGACTTCCATTGCAAGATGGAACCTTGATTTGGATACACAATTGAACAACACCGATTCCATCCATATCTGGATAAAAAGACAGTGTTTGGACATGTTTGGACACTCTGTTGCAGGTGAGCTTGCAATGCTGTTGAGCAGTGGTGCGAACCACGATCCCCAGATCTTCAAGGATCCGGATGACTTCAGACCTGGCCGTGAGAACGTGTCTTACCCAGAACAGAGATGGTGATAGATTCGATGGTGATTTTTTTGGTGCGATTCAATTAATTCCTTTCAGCCCGCCTTGAAGTTGTACGAGGCTGAGCGCCTTCTTTCCTGGAATAATGCATCTCGACGAAGAGTTTAAACCGGACTTGGACGGATGCGAAACGCTTTTGCAGATGCTTCGCCATCGCACCACGACCAAGGAGTGGGGCGACTTCAAGACTTGCCCCACAGTGGCAGGTTGCCCTGCTGCACCTCGAGGTTGTCCTGGCACCTTCCTGTCAATGCACATAGCCAAGGAGACGGTACAAGTCTCAGCATGTCTCATCAAATTTTATCCTTAGCCTTTGCAGTTGCGGCCCGCATGGCCTTGAAGGCCACACAGCTCATGCAAGGTCAGCTTCTTTATCGACGAAATTGGGAAGACTTTGAAATCTGGAACTGGAGAGCTTTAAACGCTTTACTCATGGTTCCCAGATGTTCTGAGACCAGTTGGGCATGGCCCTTGCGAAGTGCAGCCAATCGTTTTCCTGTCCATTTGCCCGGCATTCCCTGTGCATAGCTCGAGCTTCGGATATCCAAAGGCTGCAAATTGCAGCAAGCGCCTGGCAGCAAAAAAGTACTAAGTAGTATCATCATGTCAGAATCATGTCTCAACTATATTTTTCGCATCTACGACATTGTACTGCAAACATCTACAAAGTTGTTGGCATCATTTGCAGGACTTAAAACATTTGAACCAACATTTGAACCTTGACTTCTGGGGGAAACTTTAGTTGGAAGCGTGCAGGGTCTGTGGCCTTCTCCGTGCTGCCCTTGTTCGAGAGGATGCCATGTTTGCTGATGAGGCATTGGACATCGTGGGACATCGTTGGACGTTGGATTGCTACCGCTGTTACCCCTGACATTGGGGCTAACTTCGATTCTACGACGTTTCTATGGGACTTGCTGGGGAGGCTCTTGGTGTGCTGGGACGCTTGCAACATCATCGCGGATTGACGCTATCAGAGGCGTGTTAAGGGGAAAACTGACAGCCTTACCATAACTTGCCGGAGATTCCCTTCAATCATCTGTTACTCAGTTCGGCTGCTCGCAGCAAGGACGAGATCCACAGTTTCGCGCAGCCTTTGCTGCGCCGGGCATTGCGCTGGGAATGTCCAAATGATGATGAAGCTTCGGAGGACATTCGGTTGGCAGTGTTCAACAGCTTTCAGAATATCGAGACACGTGAAGGTGTCAGTCTGAGGGTTGGCCTAGGAGTTGACATGCTTTCGAAGGAGCCCCGTCTCACACTAAGCGAGCACAATGTTGTCTTTGGGAATCAGCTCCGCATAGAGCAGGACATGTCTCAACCAAGAGATCTGCAGTGAATCTCCCTTGTGAGCAGCCCAGATCAGCCAAGCTGATGTCGTAAGACGTTGATCCACGTTCCGTCTACGGCTCGAGTCCATGTCATTTCTCTACAGGTCAGTTCTGGCAACAGAGCTGATCCCGAAGTGGTTGGAGGCGTAAACAACTGCGATAAGCCAAGTCTGCTCTAGACAGGGGCCTTGCTGACCTCACATTGGCAGGAAGAAGGTGGTGCAGCTAGAGCAGATCGGACTTGGCCTTGGGATAAGATGTGCCCAACCGGCCAACCACTGAATTGACGGGTCAGAGTGTGTACCGCAATTCATGTTCCCACAGTGGCTTGGGATACTGTATCATGAGGTTGAAGCTGGCGGCTGAGAGCTGGGAGACCCTTGGAGTGGAGGAGCAGTTTGAGATTTCAGGGATTTCAGGGTATATTGGGGGTATATTATTGGCACATCGGGCACATTTTTTTTGCTTGAGCAAATCTCAGTGCCAGCGCTATGTCCAACGCCGTCAGAGCTGTGTTTCCATTGGTCTCTGGTTCTTCTGGTGGTATCCAGCTGCTTTATAAAGGACGTCGAAGCTTCAATTCTGTACATGTCGGTGTGGGACCAAGGTTTGTGGGCTCAGATGTTTGGGTTTTTGGGATGGACGGAAGACAGATGAGGTTTGCCTGGAGCTCGGTGACCATATTGGCATCCGGAGATCGCTGGAGATGCTGCAAGACTCACAGGCTTGGAGTGGACAGCGGGGTGCTGCCAGTGCTGCCTGTTGCTGGACTTGTGTCGCCAGATTGACTTGAACCTGGCCCTGCAGCCCCTGTTTCTCGCAGACTTGAAGGCTGACAAGAAAAAGGGAAAGGATGGGAAGGTAGATGATGGAGAGAAAGAGAGAGAGAGAGAGAGCGAGAGAGAGAGAGAGATAGAGAAAGAGTCAGTACTTGCAATGTCGCCGCATCTCAGCCTCAGGCTCTCGGTCTGATCTCAGAAAAAGCTCTGAACTCCAGACTCAGCTGTCAGACTCTTATGGTTCTTCCGTATGTCGAGCGGCTAGCAATTTTCGTAAGGGCATTGGAGCTTGCAGGCTGGTCTCAGCGAGTTCAACGGGCTGCTGAGTTGGCTTGCCAAGGGGAGGCCACGATGATTTGTGGATCATGGAAATATCGCACGTGGGGGATGATTTGCGACTGTGCTAGGCTGGTGGGGTCCTTTTCAGAAGGCATGGGGCCTTGCTTTTGATCGATGATGAAGGTGCGAGTTGGTGGTACTGTAGCTGCTGTGGTGCTTGGATCATTGGCAATCGAGAGTTTCCAAGGTAGCTATATTAAGATGCACGAACTTTTCAACTGCTCACTATATATGTTTGATATGGCAAAGGCGTTTCAGGTTTCATTCAACGAAGCTTTCATTGGCAAATGCTTTGGAACGATAAAAAATGGCACTTCACGGAATTCAAAAGGAGGTGTAGACTTGATGCATAGAAAAAAATGCTGACGTCTATGATCTTCTTCTGGAGCATTCGGTGGCTGCCTGGGCAGTTATTGCATTGGGCTTCAACCACTGCACACTTCCTTTGGGTCCAAGAGGGCCTGATCCGCAGTGCTGCCCTCAGCCCCGAGTCATTCTAGGTATATAGTACGATGTCGCACTTCAATATCTGCCATCACCCTGGCACTGGTGAAGGTTGGGTGGCAAACTACGTACCTTCGAAAGGTCAGAGGAGGCCATCGCCTTCCAAAAACCATGCAAAAGCATGGCCGATCTTTGTTGCCTCGTTGTTCCCTTGTTACCGTTACTCCGTTACTCCGTTACTCCTTTCCTCTTGTCACAAGGTTGCTTCCCAAAGAACCCTCTAAGACTCTAAGCAATTTTCTACACTTTCTCACCTCCATTGTTGGTTTGGGATGTTTGGGCCCTTCGTACCAGTCCCTTCCGGTCAGGCGAGAGCAGCAGGGCTCTCATTGAAGCGCAGTAGGCCACGTCCAGCACAACGTCACGCAGAGGCAGGGCCATTTGACATGTTAAATGAAATCATGTGTTGATGCCAACATATTTTCCGTGCATAGATTATCCAATCTTTGTTCATCCAAGAATTATCAGCTTCCATAAACCGCTATTTTGAACCGCTATTTTGAAGGTTCACTGCTTGCTCCAAGTGCCGGTTTTGGAGGCACTTTCTGAGGCCAGCGAAGTAAGTAGGCAATGAATGCACACACACGCACACACACGCACACACACGCACACACACGCACACACACACACAAGCCCTGTGCGGTCACGAGCACCGCGAGCAAGCAACGAGGAGTTGCTAGGGGACCGGCATCGCTCAGCCCACGTTTTTGTCGATTCCCGCGCGCCGGCCATTGGACAAC
>Ga0126342_10021432_pt1 | contig 10778 bp, 13 predicted proteins | sample Cyp1metagenome_FD_92528 | JGI IMG/M metagenome (GOLD analysis project Ga0126342, IMG submission 92528) | Coral microbial communities from Lord Howe Island, Old Settlement Bay, Australia - Cyphastrea 1 metagenome | ecosystem: Host-associated > Invertebrates > Cnidaria > Coral ... | reverse complement strand
GCAGCCTGTGGCAAGGGATTTGTTTCAGAGCTTAGCTGCCGGAATCATGCTTGTAGAACCACAGCAGAGCAGCGACAACTCACTCTGCTCGCATCCTGCCGCTTCCAACACAAGCCAAGCGGGCATTATCTGCCACGAACTCCAAAAAAGGGTTTTGGCTCCAAACTCGAAGCCAAAGTTTGATCCCAAAAATGAAGCCATTTTTGGCTTCGCCTACTGAAACAAAAGAAGCGGCCTTCCAGAAATTGAAGCTAAAAATGGCTTCCGTCAAAAGAAACACAAACGGTCCAATGCCGCGGTGCCAAAAAAAGATCTCCCAATGAGTGTGCCCAGCAACTCTTTTACAGATGCTCACATAACCGAGCCGTATGTCTAGCATAAAGTTCCATTCTTCAAACAGCGAAGCACCTAAGTCTCTGCATGCGTCATCATGCCAGAAAAAGATCATACACCGGTTTTTCTATGTCATGTTGGCACAGTATGTTGAGCGCGTGAGGTCCAACCTGGCCGAGCCCTTGCAGGAGTTGGAGGGTGTGGTGCTTGTTTGTGATTGTACCCATTTTGCGAGCCGACATGCTGTCCTGGTGATTGAAGCTCTGGCTCCGGATGCTAGGCGTGCTTTACAGCAGAGGTACTGGGCTGCGAGCTGAACCCTCTACACCATGGCCGGGATGGAGATCAGTGCTTCTTCCCACAGTCGCAGCAGGACACAAGCTCGGGTTCTTTGCGCAGGAGACCGTAGTGTCGGCTTTCAGGAAGCTGTATCCCGGGGACTGTTTAGCGGCCCCAAGCCCACAGAGGACATTACCAACCAGGAGCCTTTTGTGGGGTACCTCGAATGGCGGATGGAGGAAGGCCTCCCCTGGGATGGCCCTCTGGTCCCTGCGGACTCTACAGCGGCAAGCCGATTGGTGCAGCGGCATGCGGATGGAAGGCAGCCAGGTGCTCTGAGTCATTGCCGCCCCTGGTGTCGTTTGGGTTGGAGATGGAGGGGCATTTCCAAGAGTTGCATGAACCCTTGGATCGCGACCCGTTGTTGGACGATGACTCGCTTCGTGGTGGCGTCTAGGGTGTCGCACTATGGTCGAATGGCCGCCTTCCAGAGCGGGCAATTGGGGCCCTCAAGGAGTTGGCAAATTGGTGGAAGTCGGTATCGGTCCATTTCAGGAAGTTCCAAACGAAGGCAATCCAGAAGGTTATACGGCCACAAGAAAAATAGGGTTGCCAGGTTTGTTGATGATTCTGTTGTCCTGGGGTGACTTTTCGTACCCCTGTGGCCTGATTACTGGTCTGCCGACAGCAGGTTTTGCGCCGAACTATGGAGTCTTCCCATTTCACGCTGCTCCTTTCTTGTCGTGTCGCTTGATGAAGTTCTTGATGGAGCGGAGTCCAACAATGCAGATATCTTGCATAGTTTGCGGCCGAGTAAGGATGATGCCTTTATGTTGGAGCAGTCAAGGGTTCTGCTCGCAGCCTGTGAAGAAGCCAGAATTATTGCTTGCAGTCTTGAAAGGGCAGAGGTTCCGTCTGATACCAAGATGTGCTGTTACCCAGGCAAACAGCAAACAGCGGATCATTGACGATGCCGCTAGAGGAGGGCAGAGGTCACTCTCCTCGGACCAGAGCAAGCTAGTTCTTTGCACGCCTTTGAGGCCAGCCCAACATATCGCAGCGGTGGCGTCGGTGATGTCGGAGGAGCTCTGGGCCCATTCTTGTCGGTCAGACACATGGTTGGGAGCGGGCGAGACTGGCCTCAAGCCTACCGACACTCGCCCATCAACTTTGATGAGTCGCTTGCGTGTGTGGTTATTTTTTGGCACGATGAATGGCAAGAACCAGCTTTCCAGGTCTATAGCAGCCTGCCTGCTCTTCGGCTTGCCCTCAACCGCTACAGTCGATTTGCAGAGGCTCTTGGCCGAAGACTCCAAAGGTCCTTTGGTATGCTGAAGGAGCTCTTGGGCAAGCCCTTTTGCGAAACAGCAGCCGTTGGATGAGAATGAGACCTTATTCCTAGGCCTGGACTATGACTTTCTCTCAGCTCGCTTGGAGAAGTGTTTTGAGGTCGTGGAAGCGGTTCTCCAACTTCGACCGCATCGACAGTTTATGGATCAGACGCCAACCAGTAGGCAGAGTGCTCGTCACTTCAGATGCAGCTTTGGAGGCACCAAGGCAAGGATCGGGCAACTACCTCATCCTTTGCATGGCACCCATCGCCAGGGAGACCTCGGGAAGCCTTTGTCGCTGATTTGCCGGATGAACTCTATGACTATTGGTTCGGTGACCACGAGATTGCTCAGTTGGAGGTGCTCATGATTGCGCATGCGCTTTTAGCCAGGCCTCATGAATTCCGTGGTCGACAAGGTATCTGGGTCGCCGGCCTCATGTGTCTCCTCAGAGGACGTAGTGACAGCTTGGAGGTGGAAGAGAGCTGCCACGATTCATTCATGTACCTCTTTTCGCATTGATTGTCTCTTTGCATTGGGAATACATCCCATCTAAAGCGAACTGGGCTGACCCGATTTCTCGGCTAGGATCTCAGGATCCATGTTTTCCTCCTATTTTAACTACCGGCTACTGAAGCTTCCTCTCGCGGCCGTTATCCGGATATTCCAATTTTTATGAATGCCTCCGGTATTAGTGCATTGGAGGTCAGACACATCCCTGGAGGGACCAGGGATGAGTATGCCAGGGATCTGGCTTCGCTGATCAGGCTGCGAGGCTGCAGCGACCCAAGGAAATCCTCCACAAATTAAGGTTTCATTGGACTTGGCCGTTGGCTCGGAGAGCTTCGGATGTGAAAGAGAAAAAGGAGAGTGTCACCTTGTCCCTTGGTAGCCGTGTAGCGTGAGACTTTGTAAATGAATACCTATATAAATATATATACAGACATACATGCATATGTGGAGCCGTCCCAAATCCAAAGTGAAAGCCATGAAAAGCGAACACGAACCCGGAGAGGATTCCTCTTCCAAACTCGTATTTTCACATTTGACAAGAATCAGAATTCCATGGAGCAAACCACCATTAACCTGCTGTTGGGACTTGTCCGTTCTTCGGGTGCAGGTGTAGATGTCAAACTCATGGTTGGTTCAGCGATTTGCCCTCATGCCTTTGCCTATCTGTTTCTTGACATGGCGACTCTGGAGGTGTCTGAACTGCTTGAGCTCATTACGCAACCAAGCTGCATCCAGATGTTTTCAGCCTTTGTGTTTTTCGCTTTTTTCCCCTGTATCAGTTCCCACCGACAAAACTTGAAGTCTGGCCCATCGCATCCAATTTCAAATCTTCTCCACACAGCAAAACATTTTGAAGCCCAGCCTGTGACAGTAAGTGTCGCACTCTACCATGCCCCATTCCAAACCATGTATCTTGTTTCTATGCCTATATCTTTATCTCAATCTACGTCTATATTTTTCGGAGGAAGTGTCGTAGATGGACATTAGAATTACCCAAGAAGTCTTAAGTCCAGTTGGCATGTTCCTGAAGTAAAGTAGGGGAGAGTAGAGAAGAGTAGAGTGGAGTCGGGTGGAGTGGAGCGGAGCAAAGGGGAGGGGCCGGGAGCATGGAGGGGCGGGAGGGGCGGCGAGTGAAAGGGCGGGTGGGCCGGGTCGAGTCGAGGAGATTAAGGGAAGAGGAGAGTAGAATGATGTTTCTGTTCTGATTCTTTGGCGTTTTGCAACTCAATGTCATTGGAACTGCTGCGTAAACGATGATCTACATGTTATAGGAATTGCGCGAAACCTTGTTTTATTTTCGGGTAAACGCACGTCACAGATCGGAAAACAAGATGCTCGCTTGCGCGCTGCTTGCGGACATCGTCGCCTCGCAGTGGAATCTTGCTCGAAACGTGCGTGGATTGGAACTGAGGTCTCCAGGTGGCTTTTGTTGTCTTGCTGTTCAAGCTGTGCTTTGCTATTTTGCGAGTGCCGAGCTCCTTGGTGCATTGGGACTGCTACATCAAGGGTCCTTGGTGTTGCGGCCGCGTGTGCGCGTCTATGGTCTTTTGCAAGTGCACGGGCATCATAAATCGTATGGGAGTGGCTTCATCAAGGTTGCAATGATGGGTTTCTGGTGTTTTTTTGGGCTGTTCATTTTCCTTTTTGAGATTCTTTCTGAAAACTACTTCAAAATCGTATTTTTTTTCGCTTTGGCGCCGAGATCCGGTTCTGTCGCCGCAATTTCCGTTTTCACCGCGCGTAGTTCTGTGGTGGTTTGCAATGCAGCACCTGCAGATCGCAGTAGGTGGCTCCATCAAGGTTCCTTGGGTGTGCAGTTCTATAGTCTTTTGCAATCGCACGGGCGTTTCTAAATCCTATTGGGGTGGCTGCATCAAGGTTGCGAAGATGAGTTTCGGGCGGTTTGTTTTCTTTTTGGCGTTGATCATTGTCCATTTATTGTTTTAGACAGGTGCTCCAAAATCGTATATTTTTTCGCTTTGGCGCCGAGCCGGTGTTGGAGCTTGAATTTCCACGGCGGCGGCAAGTAGTTTTTTTAGCGCTTTGCAGCTCAGTCTCTGCAGATCGCGGTGGACTGGCAGCATCAAGATTGCTTGGTGCCGCGTTTGCGTGCGTAGTCTTCTGGTCTTTTTCAACTGGGCAGCGTAAAACCTAATGGAATGGCTGCATCAGGGTTGCGATGATTATGTTGTTCTTTTTTGCTTTGACTCCGAGACCCCTCCGGCTCTGGAGCTGCAATTTCTGTTGCCGCAAATAATACTTGAATTTGTGGAGCCCAGAAAGAAGAGAAGAGGTTTTGAAGCGGTGAGAAGAGCTGAGAAGAGGTAAGAAGAGGTGAGCATAGTTGAGAAGATGTAAAACTACTTGAGAAATCTTGAGAAGAGTTGAGAAGAGCTGAGAAGATGTGAAAGTAGCTGGGAAGAGTTGAAAAGAGTTGAGAAAGAGTTGAGGAGAGGTAGCAAGAGTTGAGCTGAGTCGGGTTGAGTTGAGAAGTGAGTTAGAAGAATTCAGAAGGGTTCCGAAGAATTGAGAAGGGTTGAGAACACATGGGAAGAGGTGAGAAGAGTTGAGAAGAGGCGAGACGAGGTGACAGGTGAGAAGAGTTGAGCCGAGGTGGGAAGGGACGAACAAAAATGAGAACAGTTGAGAAGGCTTGGGAAAATTGAGAAGAGCTGCGAAGAATTGAGAAGGGTTGAGAAGAGTGGAAAAGGGGCCAGAAAAGATGAGGGCAAAGGCAGAAAAGAATTGAGAAGATTCGAGGCTTCATCCGAACTCCTATACGCAAATTTGCCTTTCTGAAGGGCCTTACTTGTATATGATTCTATGTGTGCATATTGCTGATGATTGCATGTATACATAAAAACATATCCGTTTACATGTTTGCCCATGATGTACGCCCACGCGCACATATACAATTTCGGGCGATATACAAATAAATTGACATATGCATATGCATATACATATACTTATACCTATATATTTTTACATATACATTTACATTTACATACACTAGTACGTATACACGTATACATACACGTATACACATGCATATGCACATGCATATACATATACATGTGCACATACATTTACATATATATATATATATATACATATACATGTATGCATGCATGCATGTATGTACGTATGTACGTATGTACGTATGTACGTTTGTATATCCGATAGTCTCTCCACCCAGAGAGATAGGTTTGGATGCTTGCAAACCTGCCCGCACCGGAGGTGCCAAGGCGTGGTAGTTTAGCAGCGAGGGATACAAACGGACAGATCTGTCAGACTGGTACAGCTTCAGCTGGGGGTGGGGCATTTTCGACAGAGCAGGGCGCCAAGAAAAGTGCACGCGACGGTGGTAATTTGCGCGTTTTGCAGATCGGCCCAACATCGTCCAAATGCGCCGTTTCGATCCAACATGTCCGCAGCATTGGCCCGACTTGGGGTCAACTTCGGCGAGCAAGGCCCCAACTTCGGCCCAACTAACTTGGCTCCAAGATGGCGCAACGTGGCCCCAACTTGGACCCATTTGGGAGCAACTTCGGCCCAAGTTGAGGTCCATATGGCTTCAAAATGGTGGACACAGCCGGCCCAATACGAAATCCTCAAAATGCTTGCTTTCACTGGTATCTTCAACACTTTGAAGCAATGTTCCCCATGATGTGTGTGTCATTGCGCCCAACTTGGTGTGAAGCTGGCGCCAAAGGGTCCCAAACTTCTCCACTTTGCACCTGACTTGGACTTCCATGTGCATCACATGGCTTCAATTTGGGGTCCATCTGGATTGCTTTGGCCCCAACTTCAGCCCAACAGGACCAATTGGGTCCTAAGCACGCCCGCTTCTTTCCTCTCTGTCCTATTCCCTGGGCGCGGGCAGTTCTCATCGCAAAGCGATTCGAATATACAAACATTATGCGGTGCCATTTATACACATGAAAACCCAAAAACAGGAAATTTCCCGGCCTTTTTTCCGTGTCCCATTGGGTGTTGTTATGAATTCTTGCCTTCCACCCTATTTGGTCGAAATCAGAAATTTGGATGAATACCTGCCATTGCATGACTGTCTTGGAATTAGGCAATTTCCAATCCGTGAGATATGGTCAAGAAGAGGTTCTCAATTTTCTTTCCACCTTCCTCACTCAAGAACAATGAGTTGCGTAATGTTGTCACAGGAACCAAAGAGGAGCACTGACATCCATATCACTTTGGAACGCATCATTTTTTACGCAAAAAAATGGTTTGTAACGATTTTGACACAAAGGCCTTCCGAAGCTTCGGAGCGAGCCGTAGCCTCGGGGTATCTTCGTGAGATCGAGAGATCAGATGAAGGTTTTGTTCCGCGGTTTTTGTCAATTCTGTTGATTGGGATCACTGGGTCAGGTTGCAAAGGAGCTCGCAGCATACACACAGTCGCATCTTGGCCCAATGTTTAAGCAACTTGCTTTGTTGTACGGTCCAGGCTGCCTCTCATTCTGGACCTTTGAGCTTTGGAAAGCGACCGCAGAGAAACCTGATAGGTCAGGGATGGGCAGGATGAGCGTCTAAACATTCAGCACCAGGCTGTTTGAAGGCAACGCATGGCCCCCCATAGAAAGAAAACAAACTACAGATTGAACATGTACTGAAGCAAGTCTTCACTTCACAGGCGCAAGGAGAACAATGCCAACAAAAAAAGAAATCTTGACTTGGAACGGGAAGCGCCAAACAAATTGCTAGGCGAAGAGGAATTATAGTAAGCATTATACGAAAAAAAACACTTCCCCCCTGTGTTAACATGTTTGTTTTGTGGTTGAGTTGTGTTTTTTTGCGCCACAAAAGAATATACCCAGAAGACGTACCGAACCAAAGAGGGCACATCACTACAAACCATTAGAAGGATTAGCGGCAGCCGCGAGTAACTAGATCATGCCGACGATCACAACGATAGCTGCACAGCCAGAATGCCCATGAAGATCTTTCTACTCCCATGCCCATTATCCACAACGAGATTGAGGACAAGGGCGAAGATGATACTGTAATATCTGTAATTGTGTATTCCCAGTGCGGCAGCAACGACCACTAGAAGAATATGAAGAAGAAGAAGAAGAAGAACCCGAAGTAGAGGAAGTAGAGGAAATAGAGGAAGTAGAGGAAGTAGAGGAAGAACACAAACAACAGGAGCGCAGTGGCAACAACTCTAACTTGTCCAACTTCAACGTTAACAGCCACAGCAACGATAAGAATGGCGACAGCAACAGCTACACTTGCAACAACGACGGGAATTGAAACAGTCTCAAACGACCCACCACACCCCCGACCACAAAGAATGACAACGCCAACGCTACTAGCAATGACAACGACAAGGACCTCCCGTGACATCCTTGACAGCGCGGTGACCAAAACGCCGAAGCAAGAGAAGCAGCATCAGCCTCAACGCCACGGCCAGAAGAGCAGGTGGGGGTCGTGCAAAAGGATGACAGTTTCATGTCGCGAGCCGATGTGGACATGAAGGATCTCTGCGTATTTGCGTTGAAGAATCGTAAGCATCTAACCTAGGCTCAGCCATGTTTGCAATTCATATACATCATCCGCAAGCTTGTGCTTGCTTGCCTCATCACGAAGCTAGCTTGCTAGCTGGAGTTAATGATTTGGGGGCGGACTGGATGCAGCTTCCATGGTTTTGGGGCCCCGTTGTTCGAGCTGATTAATCACGTCGAACCGTGACCCCACCTCGGGCTCAAACCGCGCAGTGTCCATCCCGCTGGGTTTCATGTGTGACCACAGGTTCGCATGCCCACACACACATATACAAGACGGCATTCACCGTGAGTGTTCTGAATGTAAATGCAATGTAATCTAATGTAACGCCGTCTAATTTAATGTAATCTAACGTAATCGAATCTGATGCATGGCAATCCAAACTAATCTAATGTAATGTAACCTATGGTAATGCAAATCTAGCCTAATCTAAATATAATGTAACGTAATGTCATTTGATTGTAATTTAAATATGGTGTAAGTGTAGTTTGTAAATGTAATGCGATGAGAGAACAACCACTCGGAGTCTTGCATTCCATTTCCTCAATAGGTCTGCATGGAAACATCACCAAAGTTACCGAATTCTAAGGCTTGGTTTTTGTATAGTGGACATCTACATTTGCATCTATATCTTTACTTTATCTTTATCTCTATTTCTATCTCCATCCCCGTCTCCATATCTATCTCTATCTCTTTGTCTATCCATCTGTCTGTCTATCTATCTGTCTACCTGTCTATAGGTACACATATAGACTACAGAGATATCGATATGTAGCTAGGCAGATAGAGATACTTAGATACATTCATCATAGACATAAGTATGTCTATCGATATATATATATATATATATATATACGCACTATTTTTGTCACAGAAAGGAATAAGGAAGAAAAGGCCGAGGGAAAGAGCTTCAATCAGATGGTTGCAAAGTGGCTCAGCCGAAGCGCGTTCCTTTTGGGCACGTTGTATTTTGCAAGTAGAGTACTAGGAGCGGATATTGACGCTGGTATGCTGGGATGTCAGGGGGGGTTGTGGAATGATTATGGTGCATGCGAGCAAGGATATAATGCTACGCTGCTGTTCGCGTGTCAGCGACATCGAATGGTAGCTTATTTCAGCTCAAAAAATGACACTTAAAAGGTCGCGCCACGCATTCTCTCAATACGCATCTCTCCTTGCCCAACTAGTTTTCGCCCCCCCTTACCTTTGGCCTCAAGTAATACTTTCACTGGGAGCCATGAAAAAAGTAAGTTGCTTCTGATGATCAAGCCCAGAAGGATACACCTGTAGTGAAAGAAAATGCATGCAGGTCCACCTGGTCAAAGAGTCAAAGTCTCTGGGCCGAGCGGAAAAATTAAATGGCATAGGAAGGCGACGAGAGACTTTGAAAATGCATACCACAAAAATACCAGAACATTCGCCTAGCGTTGGTTTCACTTTTGCCACCAAAAGCTGTACTGTGTCCTAGAGTTTGAACTTGTAGCGCAAGGATTATTCAAGAGATGCTGTCTGGAGCTTCGGTCTAGGCCCAAGTTGTTGTTCTCCACAAGAGGAAATTCACATGCTGGAAATTTCCTGTCAAAATGATACTGCTGCCCTGCTCGCAAGACCTGTGTCTTGAATTTTCGCAAAGCAATTGCAAGAACGCCCAAGGTGGAAGGATTTGCAAACGCAGATGTCCTGCGAGGAACAGCATTTGGAGTTGCAGTTGATTCCTTGGATTTTGACACGTGTGATCGCATTTGCCGTGAAAGACGATGCAAGATGCATTTTTCCCCACATTGACGTGTGGGGTTTTTGTTTTTAGTGCTGTATCCGCTCCTTCTCCTCCCGCCTCCTCCCGCCTGTCCACACACACACATCACTCACACATACATCACACACACACATACACTCACTCACATCCTGTCCTCCCTCACACTCATCACACACGCACACACATCTCTCACACGTACATCACACACACACACACTCACACAAACACACACGCACACACACACACACCTCACACATACATCACTCACACATACACACACACATACACTCACTCACACACACCTCACACATACATCACTCACACATACATCACACACACACATACACACACTCACACATACAATCACTCACACTGCGTGGCAGGCGCGGCACTTGGTGCTCTGCAAGGGGTCGGATGCACGCCCTGGCCTCCCTTGGTCTCCGCCGCTCTGCCGGTGGCGTTTGCGTGGCAGGTGCGGCACTTGGTGCACTGCAAGGGGTCAGATGTACGCCCTGGCGTCCTTTGGTCTCCGCCGCTCTGCCGGTGGCGTTTGCGTGGCAGGTGCGGCACTTGGTGCTCTGCAAGGGTCGGATGTACGCCCTGGCATCCCTTGGTCTCCGCCGCTCTGCCGGTGGCTTTTGCGTGCTGCACTTGGTGCACTGCCAAGGGGTCGGATGTACGCCCTGGCGTCCCTTGATCTCCACACATGACGCACACAACATGAACACAGCACATGTACATCATCGCAACATCACATACCAAAACATCACTTGACGCGTCATAACTTCACGTCACATGCAACAAGATCAGTATATTTACGTTTGCATACATTTACAATACTACCACCCAACCTCACATCACACGAAAATAATAACACCTCACACACACATACACATACGTATAACATCCGCATGTACATCACATATACCAGTAGTACCGCACAAGGCGGTGGCGGAAGTTTCAAAAATAGGAAACCTATAGGAGAGATTGGTTGTTGTGAATCAGGGATGGCAGAGCGAATCCACTGATGGACCGAAAGGTGC
>Ga0126342_10021431_pt1 | contig 10778 bp, 13 predicted proteins | sample Cyp1metagenome_FD_92528 | JGI IMG/M metagenome (GOLD analysis project Ga0126342, IMG submission 92528) | Coral microbial communities from Lord Howe Island, Old Settlement Bay, Australia - Cyphastrea 1 metagenome | ecosystem: Host-associated > Invertebrates > Cnidaria > Coral ... | reverse complement strand
TATACTACAATACATTCTATTCTATTCTATTATATTATACTATACTATATTATATTATATTACATTATATTATATTACATTATATTATATTACATTATATTATATTATATAATATTATATTATATTGTATGGTATAATATTAATTATACTATATTACAATACATATTGTTATTATTAATTATTATTATTAAAATTATATATATTATAATTTCATTATATTGTATCATATTGTGTTATGTTGCATTATCTTTTATTTTATTCCATTTTATGTTGCTACAATATGCTTGTATTATAATAATAATATATTATGATAAATGAAGTTATATGATATTAAACTATATTATATTTTACGATTTTTTATTTGATCATACTATATTAACATATGTATTAAACTTATATATTTTGTTTTTTTTGAAAATATATACTATTATGTTATATTCTATCTTGATTGAATGTATTAACTCAGTTTTATTCTATTTTTTTGTTTTTGAGATTCTTATACCATATCATATTATATTAAATGTTATTAAGTTATATTGTATTATATTACTTATATCACGTTTTATTAAAATGTACTACATTGTATTATATATTGCTGTATTATACTAAAATATAATTGTATTAAATTTATAGTTCTGATTTTACTATATTAAATCATATTTCATTACACTATACTATTTTATATTTTATGATCTTATATTATATATACTTTAATATTAAACTATATTGTGCTGTTTACTTTTGTTGAAATAAGATTGTGTTTTTCTTTTATATTATACTTATTTTTATTTTACCGAATTGTATTACAGTTTAATATATTATATTACAATAATATATATGATATTACAATATAATATATTATATTGCAATATAATCTATTATATTACAATAAAATATATGATATTACAATATAATATTGTATTACAATATAATCTGTTATATTACAATATAATATATTATATTGTAATATAATGTATTATATTGTATTATAATATAATATAATTTAATATAATATACTATAACACAATATAATATATTACAAGATAATATATTATGTTACAACATGATATATTATATATACTACAGTACATTCTATTCTATTCTATTATATTATACTATACTGTACTATATTATTTTATATTACATTATATTATATTACATTATATTCTATTATATTCTATTATATTCTATTCTATTATATTGTATTATATTTTATTATTATATATTGTATTATGGTTTGATTTAAGAACCACTTTGGCTTTGGGTGTTTAAAGCTTGTGAATAGCCTACAATTGCGGCTTTTTGTCTGCTTCGATGGTTGCAAAACCAAAACACAAACAACAGCAAGAAGAAATAACACTGTTTTCCCAACTACTCTGGTCTCTGGACTTGTTGCCAAATCCTTGTTTTTTTTTTGTTTTGTTGTTGTTGTGGTGTTGGATTTATCCAAATTAATCCAGATTAATCCAGATTAGTCCTGACAGATATGGCAATGTAACACTTTCTTGTAATGTAAACACACCGTTGGTTTTCATATATAGGTCCACTGTATATACTGCATGATTTGTTTGGACAAACAAATGCATTTTTCAAAGGAATGGCCTGCTGGATTCACAAAAACTTTTGCACATGTTGAAGGACGACTTGAGAGTCATGTTGCAACCTCAAAAGCACTTTTGTTGCAGACTTGCTGTACTTTTTGAAACGCATGTTGCATAAATTGGTGGTACACTTTGCTGAAGTAGTATCACTATCTTCCCAAGCACTGTTGCATCATCGCTGGAATCTGCTGTAGACTCATGTTACACTTTCTTGGAGGGATGCTACAGATTGGCCAAGAAACTCGTCACTTTTTAAAACTACATATATATATATATATATACACATACACATGTATAGATATATGCATCTTCAAAGGAACACTTTACTTGATTGACACAGATTTTGCACGGTTTGCAGTAATATGGCAATCTTTTCACGCAAATGCTGCACTAGTTTGAAAGAGATATTGCAGATAATTATGCTGCTGCATTCTTTGTATAGGCATGTAGCACTTGTTTACAGCAAAAAGTTTGTTTTGCATTGTTTCAAGCAATACTCTATATACTTTGTTTTCAACGATATTGCACATTTGAAGACCTTTTAAAACTCACATAGCACCCTTTTCAGAACAACGCAGCATTTCCATAGATTAGCTGTACCCTTTGAAAGATAGTGCAAACGTTGGCGCTGCACTTGCTTTAAAACAAAAAAACACATCCCCTTTTAAAGTGTTTTTGCACTACCAACGGAATCTGCAGTAGGCTCTTGCTACGCTTTCTTACAGGAATGCTTCACACGTTGCAAACAAGAATCTACACTTTCAAATGTAAACACATGTTTCAATGAATGTGCCACTTTATTGACCAAGGTTTTGCAAGGTTTGAAGGGCCCTTTGACAGTAAGATTGCACCCTTTTCAAAACTATGTTGTAGCAATTTACAAAGAAATTCAATCTTGCGGAACAGCATGCCACATTTTCCTACAGGAATGCTATGATTTCTCAAATGATTCAGTACATATATGGGAGGCTTCTCCCTGAAATTGGGAAGTAATGCACATCTTCCAAAGAATGCAACCATTTTTGCAAAGGGTTGTTGCATACATTGAGAAATGGTGTTCTTTGTGCAAAGTCATTTTACAAGTGTTGTTTGCAAGTTTATTTTTCCTTCATTATTTATAGAGAACATGTTGCATAAGTTGGTGCCTGTTTAGATTTTTTTTGCATAATTTTTTAAAGAACTATTGCGTATGTTGAGGGAAACTCCTGTAGAGATGTGGGGTCTACAGTGTCTTAAAGCAATGCTGCACTCTTTGCAAAGGCCTTTTGCACTTGTTTGTTTTGTTGTTTTGATCTACTATATATTCATGTTTGTTTTGGTTAAATCTATCTATCTATGTATGACCTGGGAGTGCTATTGGGAACGCACAGTGGTTGCTTTTGTTGCAGAAGCAACAATGTTTGGTTTTGGAAAGAACAGGGTTTAGTATCTTTTGCAAGAAATAAACTTCAAAATGCAAAAAAAAATGGCGCTCACAACACCCACCTCCCATTACATTATATTACAGTATATTTATATTATATTATATTTATATAATATAAAATAATATTATATGATATTATATGATATTACATAATATTCTACAATATTATATTACGCTATATTCTGTTATTGTACATAATATAATATAATATAATATTATATTATGTAATTTGATAATATATCATATTTTGTTGTCATATTATATTATGTTACATTATTTTATTCATTTATTTATTTTTTAAATATATATTATATTATAGTATATTTTGTTATATTATGTTATGTTATGTTAAATCATACTATATTATGTTTTGTTATTAGTTATAATATATTATATTTCATTGTATTTTATTGTATTATATTTTATTATATTGAATTATATTACATCATACTAATTGTTAACATATGAAATTATAATAGATTAATCTTTTATTTTATTATAGTGCCATTATATATATATATTTCAAATATTAGCTTATTTCGTTTTCTATTATATATGTTTTTTTCTCTTCAAATTCTATATTATTCATATTTTATTTCTTTTATTTCATATTATATATAATTTTTACACTATATTATATTTCTTTATGTTACATTTTATCATATTATACTATACTATTCAATATTATATTATATTTTATATTATATTAAATATTGTATTTTATTTTATATTATATATTATATATGATATATTATATATTATATATTATATATTATATTATATTATAGTATATTTTGTTATATTATGTTATGTTAAATCATATTTTATTATGTTTTGTTATTAGTTATAATATATTGTATTTCATTGTAGTTTATTGTATTATATATCATATTATATCATATCATATCACATTATATTATATTATACTATATTATATTATATTATTATATTGTATTGTATTGTATTGTATTGTATTGTATTGTATTGTATCATATAATCACTGCTTTTCATCGCCCAAGGTTTGCATCGCTGAAGACTGAACAGATCCAAGAACCTCAAGAACCTCCTCTCATCACAAGGACCAGGGACATCCTGCAACGCTCCCACCTACTGAGGTGAACCACCAAGTAAGTGGGTAATACGACTACATTATGACGCGGCTAGATTAATGGATTATGTATATATATATAAACACATATGTATGGGTTATATGCATCTCACTTACGATGCACATCAGGTATCATCAGACATCCAAGCAACCTGCTCTGATAAATGGGTAGATGTTTATCACCAACAAAGTTATGGAGGTACGACACCAACCATTTTATTGGAGGTAATTGGATACAATGGGATCGAATGGGATAAACCAACAATATGACATGGGTTTGTCCCAGAATAGGCACTGGGTCCTTCATTTTATAGCCACTAAGCATGAGATTTTGGGGTACCCGATTTTGAGACAATCACAAATAGCAGCACTTTTTGTTTGGGAATGAACGTTCTTTCAAGTTTGCATTTAAAGGTGGTTGTGGATCGACATTTGAGTGCCTGAAGCCAGAGACTTTGTCTCTTGCTATTAGATATGCATGTTTTGGCCAACTCACTTAGGCGCTTTAGATCAAGATCCCATGGTCAGGGTCCCATGGTCGAAATCCCAATGGTTGGTGTTTTATGGGGCCCATCGGCTAAAGGATCCTCGGGCACCCTGCATTTGACGCCTTTTTTGCCCTTACCGTTCTATGGCTGCAGACATCGAGGATATCATACAGCACGGCGACCGTTGCTGTGCTGGGGCCGCTTCCCCTAGTGTTTTTCGAGGGCAAAACCATGCAAAACCTGTATTTCTGAAAGAACCTGATATTCAACTGATGTTCTGATGGTTATTCAACATGATTATTGCTCTTTGGGTCACGATGAGTCCACGATGAGTTCCATTTTTTTCAGTCCCTTGTTGTGAGTGACCACGGAGTCAGATTCAGTCCCGCACTGTTGGCGCCTCCAGGTAATTGCAAACACTGCGACTTGGACTTGGAGTTGGCAGGATGTAGAAACGAAATCAGTGTCTTCAGAACAGGATAACCCTAAAACATCATCAGAGATCCAAGAGTTCCACATGGCTAAATGTGAATCCATTTCTTTTCATACTGTACGGTGAAAAAACTGTAATGTGTGCCTGCTTTTGGGGCTGCACTTTCAGCAGTGCAGTTGTTCCACCATGCGACTGGCAAAGACGAGAGTTCGACCAAGCGCTCACAGCGCTCAACGCCAGGTATATATTGGAATTGATGTACAGAGTTCCATTGAGTATCCCGAGGCCAGGATTGAAGAAACAAACAGCTGGGACATAACAAAAAGGACTCGTTGGTGGATCGCTGTCCATTTTTGCCTGTCAAATCCCTTCATTTCGTTGATGAATTTCCAGATTTCTCTCCTTGCAGTGGCATTTTTGTCGTCAGCCGGAATCCATGTGGCATCAGGGAGACCAGGTCGCCTTCCACGTTGGGAACTATGTCTTTACCTTCCTCTTCGTGGTTGAGCTTGTCATCCGCGTGGCCGCACAAGGTTGGGTCGTTTCATCCAGTTTAGCGAATTGAAACTGTTTGATGAGGTTGCTACCCGAAGGGCGGTTACGGGTTACGTTTGGCCCACATCAAACCATCTTCAAGATGGCCGTGAAGAATGGGTGGAAAATAGGAACACTTGCCCCGTCCGGATCGCTCTAGTGAATGTTTCACGAAACCTTGGACTTAGGAGAGTGTGGCCCTCCGTCTTTCCCTGCAGTCTATGGATTTCTACGGCCAGCTTCGAGAATCGCCCAGATGACCAACCTTTAAAGAAAAAATTGCATATTCCCTATTTTTCATCCCGCAGATGCACTGAACCGTTGATGAAGCCAGTTGATTTTCATCATGGCTTAACCATGCTTAACTACCAATCAGACGATATGTATCTAATGATTGTTGGTTTCTACATCCCCAGTTTTGGTCGGTTCATCACTACCACTCCAGATCAACCAGCGGAGTAACGCGTATGTAAGCCCTTCGCAGGCATGAATTTCTTCTGCTCGGAAGAAACTTGGTGCGAGGAGAAATGACTTGGTCCTGTTTGTGGATATTTGTACCTTAAATTTGAAAGAGACACGGACAAATCATGATGAATCACATTGAGGTTCTGCAGTTTTCCCAGGTAGTTAGCTGTTGACATCTTTTGACCATACTATTGACATTTTTCCCCACCTGCCAGGTGAGGGTCTCTAGATTTGAACAAAGGTGCAGCTCCTCCGCCTCCTCTACAGTCTCCTCCTCCGCCACTCTTCCTCTTCCTTCTTCCGCCAGCCCGTCGTCACTGTGGGCACCAACGGACCCGGATCTCACAGCAAGTGCCAGCTCAAGTGGAGCAATCTCGCTCCAGAAGCTTGTGGCGAGCTCCACGGCAGTCTGGGCACACGCGGGCCCGAACCCGATGGACGGACCCGGACCCTATCGCAAGCTCCAGGTCCGTGTAATGGCTGCTTCAGGTTTGCTTGTGCAGTCTTGGTTGACGCGGTTCTATTGTCCTTTGCGAGGCAGTGATTGCAGATCGCATTCAAATTGTTTCGTCAAGGTGGCGCTAGTTCGCACAAAGTGCCTCCCGGCGGCGATGTGGGGAACCTTGTTTGCGCGACGGGTGCGGCTTGCATTCGGGCGCGTCGTACACTGCTCAGGTTTTATTGTGTAGCCTTGGCTGATGCAGTTCTATTGTGATTTGCAACGCGGTGACGGCAGATCGCAATATGGCATCGCACAAAACCCTATGTTTTCTCGCGCAAAGTGTTGCTCAGCGGCGATGAGGGGGAAGCCTGTTTGTGCGACAGGTGCGGCTTGCGTTCGGGCGCGTCCTCCATGCTAAAGTTGCATGCAGCCCTGCAGATCGCATTGGAATGGCTGCTTCATGTTCATGGTTGCTAGCAATTTTCCACCAGTTTCACAACTTTGCGAAACAGGAAAGCTGCCTAACGCCTCTTCTGAAACCCTGGTTGATGTGACATTCTTCCATGTGTGCCGCATCTTGCTGTGAACCAGCTTGCAAAGCAGCAGTACCCCAAGTGTCATGCCAATAACGTGCTCCTTGGCAGCAGTTTTCCACACCAGTTTCAAACCCTCCGAAACGGGAAAGTTGCCTAACGAAATCCAAATAAAGTGACAGCCTTCCATGTGCCGCATCTTGCTGTGAACCAGCTTGCAAAGCAGCAGTACAAAGGTGTCATCTCCAAAACCTGCTCCTTACAGTAGCAGCAGTTTTCCACCAGTTTCAAAATTTTGCGAGGCAGGAAAACTACCTAAAGTCTCTTCTGAAATCCTACTAAAAGTGTAATTTTTCAATGTGCGCATCTTTGTGTGAACCAGCTTGCAAGGCAGCAGTGCGCCACGTGTAATGCCCAAAACCTGCGCCTTAGCACCGAAACGGGCCTGTCCCACGCACCTTCTGAAATCCTGGTAAAAGCGAGATTTTTCCATGTGTGCCGCACCTTGCTGTGTAGTAGTAGAAGGAAAAGTAGTTGTGGGAGGAAGTAGGGGGAGTAGAAAGGGGTGAGTAGGTAGTAGTAGGAAGCGCACATGGAGGAGCAGGAGTAGGAGGAGGAGGAGGAGTAGTACCAGTAGTAGTGGTGGCAGTGCTAGTAGTAGTGAAGGTGGTAGTGGAGGTTGTGCAAGAAGTGGTAACAGTGGTGGTGGTGGTCGTCGTCATCATCCTAGCAGCAGTAGTAGCAGTAGCGGTACCAGTAGAAGTAGCAGTAGCAGCAGCCGCAGGAGGAGGAGGAGGGCAGCAGGAGCAGGAGTAAGAGCAGGAGCAGGAGCAAGAGGTGTTGTTGTTGTTGGTGGTGGTGGTGGTGGGTGGTTGGTGGTTGGTGGTTGGTGGTTGGTGGTTGGTGGTTGGTTGTTGGTTGTTGGTTGTTGTTGGTTGTTGTTGGTTGTTGTTGGTTGTTGTTGGTTGGTTGGTTGGTTGGTTGGTTGGTTGGTTGGTTGGTTGGTTGGTTGGTTGGTTGTTGGTTGTTGGTTGTTGGTTGTTGGATGTTGGATGTTGGTTGTTGGTTGTTGGTTGTTGGTTGTTGGTTGTTGGTTGTTGGTTGTTGCTTGTTGTTTGTTGTTTGTTCTTGTTGGTTGTGTGTTGTTGGTTGTTGTTTGTTGTTTGTTGTTTGTTCTTGTTGGTTGTCTGTTGTTTGTTGGGGCTGTTGGTTGTGGTTGTGGTGTTGGTGTTGGTGCTGCCGGTGGTGGTGGTGGTGGTGGTTCCCTTCCTTGCTTGCTCCCCCTTGCTCGGCCGGGGTTGGCGGATTGCCAGATAGAATGGCAGAATATATGTCAGATAGCATGCTAGACAGGTTTCCAGATAGAATGTCAGGCAGAATGCCAGATGAAATGTCAGATAGAATGCCAGAGAGAATGCCAGAATACATGTCAGATAAAATGTCAGACTAAATGCAAGATAGAATGGGAATGTCAGAATGTACGTCAGATATAATGTCAGTTGGGGTTGATCGCTCGCTGAAAGTAATTCCCCACCTGCCAGGTGAGCGATGTAGATTTTAACAAAGGTGCTGCTCCTTCCTTCTTCCTTCCCTCCTTGTGCTAACTTGTTGTCATTGTGGACAGCAGCGGGCCCAGATGTCAGGAAGTGCCAGCACAAGTGGAGCGGTATCGCTCAGAAGCCTAGCGCGAACTCCGGCTCAGTGTGAGCACACACGGGCCCAAACCCTATCCATCCACGGAACCGAACCCTCTTGCGAGCTCCAGAGCTCAGTCTGGGCATGCACGGGCCCGAACAAATACCAGATAGAATATCAGGTAGGACGTCAAAACAGACGTCAAACAGAATGCCAGAATAGATGCCAAATAGCATGTCAGAATATATATATATAATCATGTCAGATAGACTGTCAGCAAAATATCAAATAGGAAGGCCCCGAAACCATGTCAGATAAAGTTATGTTACATAGAATGTATGAATAGATACCAGAGAGACGGTTAGCACATATGCATATAGAATTGCATCACGTTAGATACATGTTAGCGGTTTTCTTGAATTTAATCTACGTATACAAATTTTTCCCCACCTGCCAGGTGAGGGCCTCTAGATTTTAACAAAGGTGCAGCTCCTTCCTTCTTCCTCCGCCGTCCTCCTCTGTGCCAGTTCGTTGCCACTGTGGGCACCAACGGACCCGGATCTCACAACAAGTGCCCTCCTGCCAGCTCCCCGCTGGGCACACACAGATCCAAACGCATGCCAGAAAGAATGTCAGATAAGATGCCAGCAAGGATGCCAGACAAAATGTCAGATTACATTGTAGATAAAATGTTCAAAATAATGTGAAATAACAGAAGGTCAAAATATATGCCAGATAGAATGCCAGAATGTATGTCAGACAGACTGCCAGAAAGGATGCCAGATGAAATGTCAGATAGAATGGCATATGATATGCTAGAATGCGAGCTCAGGTGCAAGAAAGAATGTCAGAGAAAAAGTTAGTCAGTCTGCCGGGTAACATGCCCGATAGAACCCAAAATATATATGCCAGCTAGAATGCCAGAAAGAATGCCATCAGAATATTTGTCAGATAGAATGTCAGTTGTGGGGGCAATTCGAAGAAAATATTTGTTTGGAAGTGGCAGATTTCATCTGCTTCAGTGGTTTCATGTTGTTGCGCCAGACCTAGGATTGGATGTGGGCGCTTTTGGACACCTTCATCGTTATTACTTCATTGTGGGATATCGTGATGGAAACTTGGTGGCACGTGATGAGCCGGACCTACTGTAGGTCGGGTGCATGAACATGTTGGGAGATGAGGCAAGGATGAGACAGGGATGGTTAAAAGGCGTACATATGGGCATATGTATATATATAATAAAATATGCAAGCAGCATATATATATATATGTTTATAAATATATATACAGTTTATAACCTATATATGAATATATACATTTGACTGCATATAAATCTGTCTGTAAAATGTAGAGCGTTTCTGATTGACCTTTGCAGGTTCTTCTCACAACTGAAAGTGGCCTTGGGTCAGCATCTTCCAAGGATGCCATCTATTTTTGGCCGACCACTGGCTCAACAAACTCTATAAGCTTCAATGAGATGTCGAGTTTCAAGGAGAGGGGGCCAGTTGGTGGCCGACGGTCGATGAGTCTGGGTAAATGATCCAATGGTGAGAGGAGAGGAGAACCAGCATGGTTCCAGCCAGGGCTAGTCAGTGGCATATCCAAGTATGTACTTGGCACTGCCGGAAGTGCCAGTCTTTCAGACGGAATGCCTAGAGTGGCCTACAGCTACATGATGATTCCCACCTTCAAAACAGATCCCAATTTTTTCGGTTCAAATTGGAGAAGTGATCTGACTTTAAGATCTGGTTTTGTTTCCAAGATTGGGTTGCCACGTAAAGTGAAAATAGAGTTGAAGTATGTATAGATACAATAGATGTAATTAGATGATTTAGAGATAACATCCTATAGATTATATGAGACACACATATACAATATAAACATTCACAACTATACACATATATATATATATGTATATACACATATATCTGTATATACATATATATATATATATTTATGTATATACATATATATATATATATGTATACATATATATATAGGGCGGAAGCTGGGGGTTCCCCGGAAGCCAATTGCAATTTAATTGTATGGATATGGAAAATATTGATTTTATACTGTGTTTTACAGTGTTTTTTGCCTTCCCTTGAAAGTGTTCCAT
>Ga0126342_10021430_pt1 | contig 10778 bp, 14 predicted proteins | sample Cyp1metagenome_FD_92528 | JGI IMG/M metagenome (GOLD analysis project Ga0126342, IMG submission 92528) | Coral microbial communities from Lord Howe Island, Old Settlement Bay, Australia - Cyphastrea 1 metagenome | ecosystem: Host-associated > Invertebrates > Cnidaria > Coral ... | reverse complement strand
TTTCCTACCTTTTCTCGCATCTGCATCTTCTTTCTTCTTACTCTTTCTCTTCTACTCTTCTTTCTTCTAATTTTTCTCTTCTCTCTGCCTCTTCCCTGCTCTGCTTTTCATCTGTCCATATTGCCGGAAGTTTGACTTCTAAACTTCCTTCGAAAATAAACACACATATACATACATATTTATATACACATAGATATACCGTATTCAAAATGATAAAAACAATGGGGTTGAGGCCAAGGGTAGGCAACAAAAGCTAGCTTGGAAGGGCGAAGCGGGAGAGAGTTGTGATGAGGAAGCATGGCGGGAATTGGAAATGTGGGCGTTGGAATTACACTTTTGTTCGTGTACCTTCTATGATGTGAGTTGAGGTTGTCTTGGCAGCAGAAACTGGAAAATGCAGAAAAATTGTTTCCATGCAAGACCGAGTGCACTTGCGTGGTTGCTGTTCGCGACAGGTTGGAATCTGCTTCGGCCATAAGATAGTGAGTATTGTCATGGATGATAAGGATTTGCTGTTGGAAAGGTGTGGTGCAGCAAAGATTGTGTAATTGTTTGTTGATTTTCCAAGTTGCCACTATCCCTTGCACAGTTTTTGGCGCTGGTTTTCCGAATTTTTGGCAACCCGGTGTCTGCGGATATTAGTAATATTGATGATCTCGGCGATAATATTGGTGACATCGATGCCTTTGATGCCATCCATGATGTCGTTGGATGAGCATTGTGCAACAAAGGTCAACAACTTCCACAAGGGCAACAGCCCCATCAGAAATTGATTTTTTCGCACCGGTGACTGTGACTATTCTGCACGTGAATTTTGAGCAGCCAATAATAGCAGAATTCACAGGAGGCGGAAACCGTTACAAATCCAAAAAACGTTCCGCACCCATCCCTCAACTGCTGCCCAGGAGCGGGCTGCCCCGCCATGCGCCAACCGCGCGATGCGGACCCACCGCAGTAGCGATGCCGACAGTCTTTGCCATGACTGAGCCGAGATGTGCACATACAACCGGACACCTCCATGATTTTGGTTGAATCGAACTTGCCAAGTCCAACAAATGATGAGAATTATATAATCCAATAAGGTGCTGAAAACATTTTGATGCGCCTCGATGACATGGAATCGAAAAACGTCCAATGCTGCTCTATAACTGTACAATACCGACGACGTCAACAGCGCTTTGGTATAAATCACAACTGCAAAAATTAACCATGGTCAAGCAAACTGAAATGCCAAGATCAATTATGTTCATTGTTTTTTCTACCGCCAAACACATCTAGGATTTAAACCGTGTGTGTCCAAAATCACGAACTGTAGGATTGCATGCCTGGAAGAAAGATATAAGCAACCAAAGTTTGGCAACATTGACACGGTTATTTTGGCATGTTCTAAAGTCAAACTAATTTGCCATTGCTAATGCATTTCACAAAGCCTATGTTCTTTACATCCATGCAAAAAAAAAAATGGCCAGAGTCACGGCGATTAAATGTGCATGATTTCCTCTACCCGGGCCCAACGACCAAAAAAAATACTGTAATAATAATATTTTTGGCTGCAACGTTTGTCGATTTTTGTTCCACACGCCCAAATACCATGTGTATATATACGCCCCTTCACCCCCACCACATATACAGGGGCGGTCAAGGATACAGACACATTTTCATATACACATACATAAACATACTGTATACACTTGGGCCTGCACAAACTACATACGGATAAACACATCTAATCTGTATAATATAAATATATATATATATGTATTTATTTAAATATTTATTTTTATATTTATTCATTTATTTATTCCTATATTTACTTTTGTATTTAAATATTTGTCTATGTATGTATGTATGTATGTAAATATGTATGTATGTATGTATGTATGTATGTATGCATGCCTGTATGTATGTATGTATGCCTGTATGTATGTATGTATGTATGTATGCATGTATGTATGTATGTATGTATGCATCTACGTATGTACGTATGTATGCGTGTATGTATGTATGTATGTACGTATGTATGTTTGTACGTATGTGTATGTATGTATGTATGTATTTATGTATGTATGTATGTATGTGTGTATGTATGTATGCATGTATGTATGCATGCATGTATGTATGTATGTATGCATGTATGTATGTATGTGTGTATGTATGCATGTAGGTATGTATGAAATTTTGTATTTATCTACGTATGCAGGTATGTAAGTACCTACGTATGTACGTATGTATTCTTTGTGTGTAAATATTTTTACATGTATTTGCACAACTATGTATATTAACGTTTATATTTTTTTATGTACATTTATATATTATAATCATAATAAAATACAAATGAGATGTATACTTCTATTTATATTCATTTTTCTGTGTGCGTATTTAAATGTACTGAGCTTATATTTTGAATTTAAAGAATACTTATTACTTAAACATAAAAGGACCATGACCACCCAACCACCAAACACTCTATATATAAATACAAAGAGGAATACAAATGCAAGTACAAATCTATAAAAAATATAAACATAAACGGAAACATAAGCATGAAGCTTGAATCGCCTAAAACCAGCCGGGTAAACAAAAAGGGGTTTACTACAACAAACAAACCACCGCGAACCAACCCAGGGCAGCAGCTGCGGCCTGTTTTCATCTTGGGCCAAAACAAGTATCAACAACCCATTCAGGAGGCGTCTGTACAGTAATATGGGAAAGATTTACCCCATATTTTTCAAGTCCCCCCTGACAATGAACTGTACAGGGTTGTTACACCTTATATACACTGACAAATGCATCCTACTCGTGGCGCCTACGGTCGAATGCAAATCTCACAGCTCTTCAAGATGGATTCCAGGCAAGAGATGGCAGAAATCAATTCGGTGATCTCGACATGCCTGGCGATTTCATGCACTACTGTGCGGATGCATTAATTAAACTACACTAAACAGATGCATGAGAGGCGGCGCAAAGCAGCCAAACTCGGCATTAAACGGGCAATACACGTGGAAGTAGCGCTAACGCAGCCAAACATCCACGGGCAAAATAGATGAAAGACAGTGACAGCCAAGTCGAAATTTAAGGAAGTGACTAGGCAAAATCCGAGAAAATCTATGAGAATTAAAGCAGATGGGACTTAGTCACATCCTCTATGCATGACGCACGTTCGAAGACAACACAGCGTCAGGTTTTTGATGCCATCGGTTGTAAAAACGGGTACCTTGAATGCATACGGAATGCGAGACTCACTTAGGAGATGAAAGCTTCATGTCTTGAGCGACACTATGCGTAGAAGCTTGAGTGCAGAATCTCAAGTAGACACACCAAAGGACTTTGTGAGTACATCGGCTCGCTGCTTAAGCGTTTCAATGTATTCTGCATTAATGTCAGGCTCGTTGAAAGCCTCACAAGTAGAAGCAACGTTGATCTTATGAAACTTGCTCAAATGCCGTAACTTGGGAGAAAACCCACGGGCAATGATGGCGATAACAGATTGATTGTCCTCATAATTAACAGTTCAGCACAATTTCAGGAATGATGAGCTGTTGGCAAATCTCGAGCAACGGAAATGCCTCAGTGAAAAGTGATGTCGACAACGATACAAATTCAGCTTCGGTCGTTGGTCTTGAAAATGCACGCTGCCGTTTACTACACCACAAAATTAAAGCAAAAGATTGAGGACCTTCAAGCGCAAGCAGGTACCCTGAAGTTGATTTCATGTCGGGCGCACTGCCAAAGTCAGCATCAGCGTACAAAGACCATCGCAAGTCTGAAGGCTTGTCATGAATGCGCATGATGTGGCAACGGTCCAAAGTTGCAGCTACATAGCCGGCAAGTCTGGTCATACGTTTGTCATTATTGACGGTCCATTTGGTGATGTGACCTGCACAAACATTGATCGCAACCATCAGGTCTGGTCTGCTGATACGACCAAGCCACATAAACTTCATCACAAGCTTCGCAGCAACATTGGATAACTGCCCTCTGTCAGACTGATCAATAGCCGAGAGACTGCCTTCATCCACGTGAGGGGTGCCAGCATGCTTGATAGGTTTACCTGAAAATTCTTCGAAAAGTTTGACACATTGCCTTGCAAAGTCAGCGGGGTGAAGAGCTAAACCTCCATCATGCTTGATGTAACCTCTATCCAACACTTTTGAGAATGGTGCTGGATCTTCAAGCTGCACAACTTTCTCAAGACTTCCCAAGACTTGGAGTGATTGGCACGAGGGACCTCATAACGTCAAATTATCCACATAAACTGACAATGCCAAACGAAGACTTGGAAATTAAAAGTATGATGGTAGCTGCTCAAATTCAAACCCCCTAATTCTTGGGCAAGGACTTTGGAGAGATGATTCTGCCAAGACGCACTGGCCAATGAATGACCGCACAATGATTTGATGAGCGGAGCGCAAGGCTGATAGATATGCTTAACATGATCTGGAACCAACTCGATGGTAAAAGCACATAAGTAGGATGGGATGAACTCAAAAGAGACTGAACATAGGCTTTGATGCAATCGCTGGTGGAAGTTTCATTGCCATCAAGGAGTCCATAAGCCACTATCAGGCTGAGTCCAGCGAGACTGGTGGGAGCAAAGGCCGCAATGTCATCAAACACTGCCGCTTGATTTTCCTCATCCTTAACTGCGTCTCCTCAAAACACTATTCGAGCCATGAGAAAACCAATGTGAATCTTGTTGCCAGATGATTGAGCCATAGCTAAAATCTCAGACCCTGGACGAATGTTGGATTCATCCCATGTCCCGTTGCAAGAAGACCTTGTTTCTCAATTTTCCCAATGGCTCTGGATGGCCCTTCCACTCGTTGCAGTCCAGCAACTTATGCACAAAGGCAGGAGTTCTGATTTCATGACATCCAGTTTCAGCCATAATCACATCTAAAGGCACTGAAGGATGACCCTTCACAAGCTACTGACGACGCGACTGTCGTGAGCGAGCAACACACGGCATGCTGAAAACGTGTCTGTTGGTAACATGGGGAAGCAAAGAACTGATCATCAAATTGCACAGTGGTTAAACGCTGACATCCTTGTCCATTTACCTTGAAGTGGTGCATGACTACTGTGAGTACATTTCAAGGCTGCAAAGCTGGTGGCCAAGTGCAATGAGGATGTGATGAACCTCCAAGGCTTCTTTGCTGGCTGACCGTCGGCTTCAACTCCGACTGTGCACCCATTGAAAGTCGCTGAATGCAAGTTCCTTTCAAGAATCCACGCCTGAATTGATGGTAAGGCCCAACCAGTGCAATAACGCGGCCATTCGAAACTGCAATCTCCACCGTTATCAAGGCAGATGTCAGCCACCCGAATAAATTGTGCAGCTAATGCAGCGCTCTCTGCTCGTTCTTGACGGAACCGTGCTGTCAGTTTTGGATACTTTGCCCGATTCAAATGTTGCCATTGGCTCCATGGCTTGCATTCGACGGAACAGTGGATGGAGCATCCTTCCAAAGCGCCAGCCTGAGCGATAAGCTGATGCTGTGAGGATTTTCCAATTGATGTCCTCCTTACACAGCCGGATGACTCTCACTCCACACTTTTTCTTGTCCAACTTTACCAAGATTAGACTTTTTGGCACAAGCAAACACGAACAAAACGTCCTTGCCAACACGATTATGTTTACGTTTGCCATGTTTTGGATTTTTTTCTCTGCAACCGATCTGACCCCCTGATCAAAAGATTCCTAAAACAACTCTTGAACATGATCCTGAGGCAACACTGTAGCTGCATCGCAAGCAATACTTAACTTGCAATAACTGCCATACCTGATGTAATCCCATGAACGGGATCTTCGTCCTCATCTGGAACATCTTCTGGAAAAACGTCTGGAGGAGGACACTCAGGAACAAGATCATCATCTAAGGGATCATGAGATGCAGTGAGTCAGAATCCAAACCAGGTGGAAAAGTTTCATCTAGCAGCTCTTCCAACTCACCTTGTCCGCGAGGCGTAGGTGCAGGCGAAGCATGGCCATGAGTTTCTTCATGTCTGGCTACGCACTCAGGAGTATGATTTGATGTGTATGCCAAACAGGCACGACAACCTGGTGCAGGACCCAACCGCTGAATGCAGCGGTAGATGATGTAGACTCGTTTGGTCTTCTTTCTGACTTCAGGCGTGTCCTCCATGAAAGGAATGGGCAAAGGATCATGTTGTTCCAAAAAATCTGTTGAAGGATCAGCAAAATGTTCCAATGCTTTCTTCGCAACATCAGACAAAGGAAAAGTCACCTTGTCACGTGTGTAAATTTCCCAGTCAGGAGCTTGGACGCATACGATCCCCTCACGCAAGGCATGATTATCCAGAAGAGTCGAAACACCTTCGAACCTAAGTCCAAATTTTAACCTCCATCCAGCCATGAGAGCTGGTGATGCATTCGGATCCAACTTTGGTTTGTATTGAGATTTGGCTCGATCAAACACCAATTGACCAAGTGCCTAGTTTGCACCCTTGAACTCTGTTCCAAAAGTTTTCTCCCATTTGTCAATGCTAATTGCAACTGCCGCATGCCTGCAAGTGATTGGCCACAATTGGGGCAAGACTGCAAAACCAGCGTAGATGTAAACATCTGCAACACTCTTCAAAAGTTCGGATCACGCATTCGCACTTTGAAATGCGAGGCCATCTTCGAGCCAAAACCGTTTCCGGCAACCATCCCAAATCACGAATAGCCCTCACCAGTTCTGGAGCAGCGTCACATGACGAAGACATGAATTTAAGTCCATTTTGTTCTATGTCAAGTCCAATCGACCGAACCATGGGGCATGAGTCCAAGATAAAGTGATTGGTTTTCCCAAATAGGCCATTCCGACCTTGAAAACCAATGGAAAAGGATGAATCCTTCTGGCCACCACCTGTTCAGAAACGAAGGCTTTCGTGAAACTGATTTGGAAAAGCATCAAAGAACGGTCGTATAACCTTGGCCACTCAAAGTTTCGAAGCAAGTCAAAATGTCTTCCAGCACTTGGATCCGGAGCCCACTCAATCTGCCCAGCCTGGAATGGCTGAAGCATGGTTGCAGCAAATATGGCAACCGTCGCCAAAATCTTGGCAGCTGCAGCTGGCGCAGTCTTAGGCTTTGGTTTTGGATCTGTGCTACCGTCACTTTTCGGCTTCGGGGGTGCGGCTTTCGAATGACCGCACGCACATTTGGCACCATGCACGCAACCTGATGGCATTTGATGGAAGATACATGGTGTCTTGGCCTTTTCTTCCGCACTCAATGGTTTTCCTGGGCACGGAGTTGCGCCTGCACTTGCATGTGTTGGAGCAGCTGGAGCAGCTTTGGCCGGCACGGCCGGTGTTTTTGCTTTTGGGACGTTTGCCGGCTTCTATGGGTTTTTGAAAGATTGTTCAATACACCTTGCATTGGCATCCTCGCTTTCTTCAACCAAGAATTCCTGCAATCTAGACCACAAGAAATCAAAGTCACGGAGTGGTGAATCATCCGCTGAACGTTTGATCTCATGAATCACCCTCACTGCGTCCGACCGTCCACAACTTATCAAACAAAAATTCTCCAAGCATTCGTTCATTCGGCCATTGATCATGGGAAATGCTTTGGGAAACCTTCATGACCTGAGCGGAAAAAATTTTGCAAGTCTGAAGTTGAGAAGCCGTGCAATTCCACGTGAAAAATGGATTGAGAAGTCATCAGCGACCCACGGATACGATCCAAGTCAAAGTGACGAGAGATCACTGAAGCTCCGCACGCCCACGTGGAGCGGTCCCATCACGTGCGCAACGCTCAATTTAACCCTGCACCTTGAATTGCAGCTCCAGGACTTTTTTCAACCCGTTAATGAATTCAGAAGCCAGCCCATGATCCAAGCGCGGCACAAGTTCAGAAGAACTAGCACAAAAATCAGCTGTGTTGACCTTGAGCGCATGAGACACCCCGGACGTGAGGTGATCTGAACAACTAATATCGAACCGACACAGCAACAAAATCAAGGTATTCTTCCAACCCCTGAAATCAGCAGCTGTCTTTGGGATCGGGTCCAGCTGTGCGTGTTGTAAAGTCCTGGAGTCAACAATTTCCTTTTCAGTAGTTGGGGAACCATCTTAAATCTAAACCTTTTTTTTTTCATCATCATTTTCTCCCTCACCATCAGCACAGGATCACCCCCAAAAGGTTCATCAGGAAATCTTTTGGTTGGAGTTGGCAACCCACTTGAAGGGAGAGATGAGACACCCGCTCCATTTCGGCCATGTAGGTGGACTGGCATTGGCTGACGTTGCTCAACAGCATCAACACGGTTTGACATACTATGTAATCTGGCTGACGAAGACTCATTTGCTTCAAGAATGGCATTGTTTGCACTCTGTGTCTCAACGGTGGCCGGCTGAACTGAATGATGGGCAGGCACTGGGACCTCTTTAGCCCTATCTCCAACGCAAAAGGCGCTTGCAGCCAAACTCGCCTGCACTTGCTCACGCATTTCAAGTAAAGAAACCACGGACTGATTCGCAACACCTAACTCGGTCATCATCCTTTCAATTTCACTGTCCTTCTCGTTTCGTACTTTGAGCATTTGGACACTTGGGACGGCAACGCAACCTAATTCTGAAGAGCACCTAAACCATTCCTCAAACCAGGGATTGTTTGGTCCTTCGACTGACATGCTTGGTAAAAGGATTCAACCATACTCTTCAGTTGTCGGATCTGATCACAAGCTCTATCATGGATTTCTTAGGCAAAACCTTCAAGATGCAACGCGCGAGTCCGAGATTCATCCAGAACACGTTGAATTTCGGTTACAACTGCCCCAAATTCTTGAGGATCAACTCCAAGATGAACATTGTGATTTCTCTCGTCCTGCAAATTCGACACATGAGTCGTGGATGACTGGGGCTAGGAGTCACCGGAGCCCCCCTTGGCTGGATTTTTTTTTTCACACACTCTTTTCTGCCGAGTCGCACGCTGGTCCCCCAAAAAATATTAAGGATCGGAAAATGGTGTTTATAGTGGCCCGTCACCAGATATGCACAGTCCACGAAAAGTCCAAAAATCAATCTCACCGTTTGGGAAGTCGACTGGGCATGGTGGAGTCAGGGATCGGCTCGGTGAGAAGTTGGCCAAGGGGGGGCAGGGCCCCTTCACCATTGGTGGCGCCATCTGTTGGGATGGAGAGCAGCGACGATGCGAAGGCTTGCATGCCAGCATGGGTCAAAATGGCAAACAACCGGGAAATGAGGGGTGTGACATGAAGGCACAGTTCTCCCATTTGCATCTGTGATGGCCAAAGGGTTACGCTGACTCTGTTTGCGGGTTTTGCTACTCACCCTATGCGAAGTTTAGGAGGCTGACGCACTTGTACTGCCAGCCCCGGCAACCAACGCAGGAACTCCTATGGAATCTGGTGACAAATTCAGCAGTGACGAACTTGGATCAATTGGGTCAGGGGACACCAACACCCAAATCCAACACCAAGTGCTCTTCTCCCTCGAATCTCAGAGGGTGAAAAATGGCACACTGATGCCTGGATTGGTTCAACCACACACAACACAATCAAACTCAAATTTCTTAGAGACAAATTCGACGGATGTTCAAGACAAATGGTCTCTTTGGAACTTATCGGATGCATTCAAACAAAACTGGCACAATCAAAATGAAAATTCGGTACCTGGCAGTGGTGATACACCGTGAGATCCGCAAGCACAGTGCCGATATTACGACCCAAGGGTTCCGAATGAGGCAATTGCCCGTACCCGTGGGCCAAATTATTGGTCAATGACGGGGAGACTTCTTCAAAACAAAATGACGTGCCTAACGAGTGAATGAAAAAAAGGCACTGAAAGTCCGAGGAATCGGCTGGCGAAATGCTTCCAGCAAGTCGGATGAAACTAGGCCAATGCAAATTGAGAAGAAACCTTCGATTTCAAACATGTCCAATCTGACAAGGAGTCCTGGCCAACCCGAAGAAGTGGAGGCGCAGTTGCAGCCCAACCACAAGTCAAGAAACTGGAAAGCTACTCTATCTGCCGCGAATGAAAATGATGGACACTGATGAATTTGATCACTGGCCCAAAAACTCTTCGACAAATTGCTGATGATCTCCGATGTTCCAAGCTGCACGACCAGACCAGGGTTCCCTTCGCTGAATTTTGATGTTGAAAGGAATGCCACTGACCCTTCTGATCTCAGAACAAAGTTGCAAATTGTCGTCATGCAACACTGATCGTGCGATGTTCGTTTCACCCAAAAGAGTTTGTAAAACAGCTGCTTCCCCCCGGCACCAGTCCTAGTTTCTGTTACGAAACCAGCTCAGCAGGCAAACGATTCACCCGAGTGGACCTGAGGAGGAACTCCAGATTCTTTTCGCTTTCCTCAATGTGCGAAAATAATCCCCGTGTCGAATTGTCCACAACTGTGCGCGGTCTGCTGGCAACCGTCAACATCCAACTGAGGCAGTTCCGCTGTTTCCCAATCAGCCCGATACGCCTTAAATTCTGGACGCACGATCGCTATCAATGACTTGATTGATGCCAATCAAGTGCCACAATTCTGCATGACACCACCGGAATCGTCCAAAGCTGCTGCTCCACCAATTTGTTGTGATCGTCAAATTTCCAGCACTTCTTTCTTTCTTTCGCCCGTCCGAGTCAGTGGCTACGGTCCTCTCAGGACACGGGGGGGAAACGCGAAACTAAGAAACTAAACAAATCAAAACCATAAGTTTACAATGCAAACGTTTCACGACAAAACTGGACGTACTCGTTTTCAAAAGAACGCCATAAGGCAGTATGTCGAGCAGGAA
>Ga0126342_10021429_pt1 | contig 10778 bp, 11 predicted proteins | sample Cyp1metagenome_FD_92528 | JGI IMG/M metagenome (GOLD analysis project Ga0126342, IMG submission 92528) | Coral microbial communities from Lord Howe Island, Old Settlement Bay, Australia - Cyphastrea 1 metagenome | ecosystem: Host-associated > Invertebrates > Cnidaria > Coral ... | reverse complement strand
TTGTCCTTCTTGTCCTTCTTGTCCTTCTTGTCCTTCTTGTCCTTCTTGTCCTTCTTGTCCTTCTTGTCCTTCTTGTCCTTCTTCTCATCGGTCTCTTTCTTTTGACATGTCTCCTTCTTTTCAACTTTCTCGGTCTTTTCAGCTGCTTTGTCCTTCTTGTCTTTCTCCGCTACCTTTGTAGACTTGGAAGTATCATCCCCAGTCTTCTCTTTCTTTTTTCCCTTCTTCTCCTTAGTCGACACCCTTTTCCTCGAAGAAGAAGCCCCAGAGGCTTGATTGGCACTATTTGCCCGTCTCAACACCTCAGACTGCAACCTTTGGACCTTGTCTTGTCCTTTGCTTGCACTCTTAGCCATGAGCTTTCCTGGATTGGTGGGACCTTTGTTGGGCTTTCTCAAAGCTGACTTACGCACCTGGGCTGTAGCAGCCTGCTTGGCATCCTTCTTTGTTTTGGCCATCCCCAACGAGGGACAGCAGGGATAAAGATCCCCAGGGAAAAACTTTCTGAGCAAAAAAGGCGAAGCGCATATATAGGTTCGGAAGCAATTCTACAGATCGCAGTAGGTCGCAACAGATCGCACTAGAATCGCTCCAGATCGCACTAGTGAATTTAACAAAAAATACAAAAAATTAATCATTTTTGCGCAAAATGGAGTGTGTGCAAACTTTTTGGTACCTCGAAGCCTTTGAAAGCCTTACAACACACCAGTTGGAATCGGGGCCCACCCCAAACACCAATCCTGGCCTCTGTTGGGAGCGCTTCTTTTAAGAACCAATCTTCCCATGTTCTCACCTGCGTGGGTCGGAACACTTAAGATGTTTGAGAGTGGGCATATCTTTATGCGGGTGGGGATATCTTATCAGATCAATATAATTCTTGGTGTTTTTGGTATATATATATATGTGTGTGTATATATATCCATGATGAACTGTAGAGAGAAAAGTAGCCCAGAAATGAAGATCCGACAACATGTTGGAAATTAACATTCATGCCTCTAATCCCCGCAAAAAAAAACTTTGGTGGGCTGGCAATTGACACATGTTGTCCCTGTTTTCCCCAATTGTAAGCCTGTGGCTGAGATGAAATCTGCTAATTTTGTATGTGGGTATTCCACATCAGCTAAATTTGCATAGGGACCCTTTTATGGGCTTTACCCAAGGATCATTGCCGGGCTAAAAAGGCAAAGATAGGTTGGAGGTTCGCATGCTCCATCCAGAAGTTGCTAACTTTGTCATCCATGTCCAGCTTGAGAAAACCCTCCGCTGCATCGCGCAGGAAGCGATGTGCTGCACGACGCTTGGCCTTTAGATGAGCGGTCCTCACCCTTGCAACTGCACGGCCAAACCTTGGAAGGAGAGATGTGTTGGAATTGTTGGGCCCATTGGTTGGACCTTCCCTTATTTCTTGGGGTTCTGTATTTTTCACTCGGGGATTAAATCCAACACATAAATTCGTACAACACAAAAGTCCCTGGTGAAACCCAAGAACAACTTGGGGTAGCTTTGCGACCCCTTCAGAGCTGCTCCACCTTGGATGCGAGACTTGCCACTGGAGTCTGTGTAATGCCTCACCATGTCAGGGTTGGCAGGACGTAGAGATCTGTTAGCAAAGTTGTTAATCTCCACCACCTCTGGCTCGCCTTGGGAAAGGGAATCAAGGCTGGATAGGAAGCAATCTTGGTTATGCGCCACCCAGACACATGACAAAAATGTCCCCGAATATGCACTACTATTTTATCTCTGTTCAGAAATCACCCCAATGTTTGAATCTTTCGGGAAATTTTCAAATAACAATGTCGTGCTAAGATATCTAGAACATGGGGGCCCAAGCAAGCTGGTGGTTCTAAGACACCATCAAAATCAACATGGGGGTCAAATCTCTTGCAATCAAGATCTGGTATGAACAGACCAAGGTGCTACTGTAAATCCAAACAGGCTTCATTGAATCAGCCCCAAAATGCCCCAGGCTGCAGCAGACTCGGCTCACCGAAACTTGCAAGAGTCTCAACATGCGTTGAAACAGCACATGACCTTCTAGAAGAGAACCTTTTGGTTGCTCTAAGCACCACCAGACCTTCTTTGCCATGGCGAGTACAAGTAAGCAAACCACTCTGCCAACCATTATGTTGTGGCTCCCTGTTGCTCCCTGGCCATGGCCCATGGGGTTACTGGATGTTCGACCAGTACTTCCTCGAGACCTAAGTGGATCTCTAAAGGTCAAACACCAAAAAAATCATTTGTCAAGCACCTGATGGATCATTAGATCAAATAAAACGAAGCCTACCTAAACCAAAATTTGCATATAGCAAAGCTACAAGAAGACCCATGTACTGCACACCGGTGCAGCCCACAAGTGTGAACCGGGTCGTAGGTTCAGCACATGAAACAACATGTTGGAGAAGCCAGCATCAGTCATGATGTCCTGGTGTGCCCCGAAGCGGATGTCCATTGGAGTGGCTTCACGGGACTCCTGCACACAAACAGGCAGCACAAGGTAGACAAGAATGCAAAGTTTGTGGGATAAGACCAAAATGCGAAAACTATCTGGTGATGGGTTTCACCATGGGCATTTCTCGAAGTGAGGTCAATGAACCAAAGGTAAACAAAGGTAAACAATCACCGCAATCCACACAAACCAGGGAGGTCGTAGCTTGGGATGTTGGTGTCACGTGCAACTTCTTATTGGTTTGATACCCAAAACATGGCCTCCTAACCTGACATTTTGGTGAGGAATGCAATCCAATGTTTAGAGGCTTCAAAATGGAGGGCCCAGAAATGAGGTACCCGGGTCAACAAGAAGCTTTGGATATAGGGGTACAATTTCCAATTCTGTTTGGCTTCCACTCTTCTTGGAACACCATGAAAATGAACATTCTTTGGTGGGTCTAAATTCCTCGTGGTGCCAGTCCAAACACACACACACATTGACATAGAACTACATCTACCATTCGCTAGGATGATGGTTCTACTTTCAAATCTGTTTGGATTCCACTCTTTTTGGGTCCCAATGAAAATGTACATTTTTTGGCATTTTTTGGTGGGTCCAAATTCCTAGTGGTGCCAATTAATCCAAAGACACGCACACACACACACCACACACACACACACACGCACATTGACATAGAACTACATCTACCGTTCTTTAAGATGATGGTTCTTCTTCGAATTTTCTTTGGATTCCCTTCTTTGTGGAACCCCAAAAAATGTACAATTTTTTAGTGGTCCAAGTTTGTTTGGATGGCGGTTCGACAAAGTTTTTGGCCCCCAATAGAGATACGTAAGCCCAGTTTATTTCTTGATTGTTTACCCCTTTGGGTGTTTGGGTTGATGGTTCTAATGTTTGCTTATGGGCATCTAATTTGTGGTCCTTCCACTCACCCCTGGTAATGCTGCAATCGCCAGCAAAGAGCTCCACCGAATCACCCGGTGAGCTCCAATCAAGGGCCGGGCAGGAAAACATAGCGGTCACCAACATCACCAAGACCTGCCAATGGCATGGAATCCAAGTGTAAAACCAACACAGGTATACATTAGATTGTGGGACTATTTTTTCCTAGTTTTGACCAACGCTTGTAACTTTAGATCGCATTAGATTCTGGGATTATTTCTTCCTAGTTTAAACCAACACTCATTACATTCTGGGTTTGTTTCATCCTAGATTAAACCAACACTGGTATTAGATTATGGGATTGTTTCTTCCTAGAACCCCAGGTATTTCGGTTGGCCAACTTGTGAATCCAAGGATTTGGACAACCAGACCCATGGAGCATGGAGAGCTCGAAGGCCAGCAAGGGTGAAACTGCGCTGCTTCCCCTTCCATGTCGTAGGGCTCCTTTTCTGGCCACCACCCTGGTAGGGCATCTTCCTGTTGGCTTCTCGGGCCTTCTGAGGGATTCCCTTCTGAGAGATTCCCTTACCCATGTCAAAGCGAGGTGTTGGTGGATAAAATCCTTTGCAAAGGTCCCTTGATCCAAGATTGACTAGTGCATGCAAATGGTATTTGGTTTCTCCAAGCTGCTAGCCACCGGATTGTACATGCTGGAAAACATGCTGGTTTCTGGCTAACATGTTGTGCATATGTTTCACATGCTACAGCCCCCGGCACCTGGGTCCCTGTTTGCGCAAGGCACTGGGTATGGCACCTCCACCTTTGCACCTTCGCTTTCAATGGCCTGGCATGGATGACTCCACGCAACTGCTTCGAAAGTTCCATGGAGTTGGGGGCCAACAAGTGGTTCAAACCATGTATAGGTAATGGCGTTTTCATGATGGGTCTTTATGCCTTTGTGATATTTTGGGATGACAACTCTTTTATGATTTTTGATAAGGAAATAGATGTCTGGTCAAGGGGTCTCAAAACAAAGATTTGAGCGATGTCCCCAACAAGCCTCATGCCACAGTGTTGGGCCCAAAGGTTGTCCTGCGAGGGGTAAAGTGCTGACTACCATGACCACTACACAATTTTGGGGGGCAAAAACCTTACACTAAAAAAAAATATATATATGTATGTTTGTATGTTTGTATGTATGTTTGTATGTATGTATGTATATATATATATGTCACAAAAACATATCAGTGTACTATTCTGTACACTCGAGGGACACTATAGGTGGGGATGCCTTTCAAATTATCAGTAGGTTTGTAAGCATACTAAGTATTGGGGTTCCACACCGAAAGCTGTGCAATTTTCCACCAGGGTTGTGCCCATGTATAATGTCAACCCCGGATTAATAAACCATGGTTTATTAATTAGGGGGGTACTCCCCAAATAGTCATAATGAAATACTTAAATGGTACCCTACCAATTAAACAGCCTAGGAGTTTATTAATCCAGGGTTGACATTACCCCATATCCACACCCTCACAGTAGGAGAATTAATGGGCCGTTGTTTTTCGCTATTCTTCTTTACAACGTTTTGTGGTTTTAGTGGCTTAGTAAAAATATTGGAGACATCAGCATTGCAGCACCCCTGCATGCGCAGTGTCCTCTTGGTTTCAAGCTGCATATGCCACCTGCCATGAGTAGCGAAGTTAAAAGGTTTTGAGGTATTTGTTGAAACCAGGAATGGAAAGTACCAATGCTGAGCTACTTGGTTGATGAAAACAATGTTGGGCTTGGAGCGACAACTATATTATCCTGGAAAAAATGATGGGTGTTGACAGTGCTGACTTAACACTTGACACTGGTACTTTCTAGCAGGGTGGCCCAAGACACATGGACCCCTCAGATAAATTGGGATTGCCAACCCAAACTGCAATACATTTCCAATCTTGTGTGCCCATTGTTGCCTCCCACAGCAAATTGGGTCCACTGAAGGGTAGAGGTCGGCTGACCTGCGCCGGGACAAGCATCTGAGGAATGGCAACTACTTGTGGCACTACGATCTGGTGGCGACATCTGGCACTGGTATTTGCACTAGCCTTTCGCTGCAGGACTTTTTCCGGTGAATCTGATGGCTCAACTACATAAACTGAAGGGCTGATTTTAAGAATCTTCCCTCAACAATCTCAGGTGGCAGCTGTAACTGGCTGAAGCACAAGATGTTCAAAAGTTCCAGTGTTTGCATTCCATTTTTCTTGGCATTCCCAATGAACAGTGACAAAATGATGGTTGCACGTTTTAGGCTGCAACTGCTCTATCCTGAGAGTTTCCCATGATGAAACCATTGCACTTCTGATTTCAAGAAGTGTTCGCAACCCCACCTACTCTAGCATATGCTGCATATACAGAGTATTTCCACCAGATAAGATCCTACGGTAAGCTATCAGACCCAGCGTGCAACCTTCTTGCACGCTGCCCAACATTTGAAAACCCCTCCATGTTTCGCCCATGTGTACTGCCCTTTGGCAGCAGCATCACCCTCACGCACTCCCCCACCAAACCGCTTCACGACAAAAGCTCGTGACTTGAGGAGAACTTCGATCGCCTCGTTTCCAGGATGAGGCAAGCAAGTCCGGGGTGTCCTGGAGTCACCATCATAGTTCCTATATTTATGTATGTTTGGGCAAATATCATAAGATTGTACTAATAGAATGCAAGTGACTGCACCATTTGATGCCTTGATGGTGTACCCATGCTTTCCGTTGTTCTTCCCCGGCTGTGGCCATGCTGATTTTGGTAACTCGCGTAGACTGTACCCTTTGAATGACGTCTCATCATCCATGTCTTCATCTCCCGGGGGTGAAGCTTTTGATTTAAGCTTTTTCGATGCCGGTTTCTTAATGTTGGTTTCTGGGGCCCCACCACCGTCCACATCTTGTTGTTCTCGAAAGCGCTTGAGTCCAGTAGCCTGGGACGGGGCAAATATTGGGCTGTGAGTTCAGCACATTCAGTTCAAAATATGTTCAGATATGATTTCAGCTAAAACTTACATAAAAAGATTCCGTTTCTTACTTAACTAGCCACAAGTTGAAGAGAAAGAAAAAATGTTTCTGAAACAGGCAAACAACTGTCTGCATCCCAATTGGAGGTGGTGTCATGTTTGAATCCAACTCCTTCTCAAGGGTTTTCAAACCAGCAGGAGGAGTTTCAAGCACTGGAGTTCTTCCACTGGGCTCACCCGTGTAGGCACCCCTTTCGTTCCCCTCATCGAAAGCATTCTTCCTCATAAGCTGGCACAAATGGCCGGCCTGGCAGTATGAGACGAAAGGAAATCAACAATTGAGTGAACAATACACAAGACATGTCTATAAAGGTGAAGTCACTGCTTTGTTTGCAAGTTGCAAAACTTCCGGAAACCATGCAGCGACACTACATATGTGGTCGTGAAATGAAGAGACATCACTAAGACTGCTAAAACCAAGCTTGAACTAACACTTTGAAGTGAAGGATGCTTCAAACTGAAACCCAATAGATAACTCAAGGCCTCAGTACTCTTGGCAGACTTCGTGATCTCTTCTGCAGCGGCCAAAGCTTCAGGGCAAGATTCGGTCAACTCCTTGGTGTCCTTTGGGCTCAAAACCTGCAACAAACATCAACACTTGGAGACCGGATTGAAACTTGACCATTTGGATAAAATTGGATTTGTTTTAAGAAAAATGGAAAGCCTTGACATGTTTTTATCTTTGTATGTAAACCCTTTTCTGATGTGCAAACAATGCACCTTGTTCCCTCGGGCTCGGTAGCGACAAGACCACGCTTCCCAGTAGTCTCTGGTCGACAACCAATTTGTTGCCTTCACCCCAAACCTGGCATAGGCCCACTCGCAATGGTCCATGTAGTCCACCAAGACCGGGCTCCTTACTTTTGGCTGGGAAAATTTTGTAGTGATAATATAATTCAAATACGGGCGCCACTGAACTGAAGAAAAGTCTCCATAAAAACAGGTTCAGCTGAACTAAAACCGATGCAACATATGTGAAACCAATTTCCTATCGTAAATACAAACTGAGGGGCTTCATGATGTCTGGGTGATTGGATCCAAAGTACTGCATGAGGGCCATGCACATCTCGACAATCTCGGAACGACGAGGCCCTGAGTTCCCAAACATGGGGGTTGTAAAAAACTCTTCATTCCATGACCCGGAAGTCTTGCGGTCAGGGGTGCTGATGCTGTGAACGCTGGAGCTGCCAGATTCAACATCAGTTTGAGCTGCTGCGGAGGGGCTGCGTGGGCTGTCCTCCATTGGGGATGGGGCTGGGTCTTCACCACGTCCGGGAAGAACCAATGTCTTTTCGCTATCAGACTCCCCATCGCATGACCCTGGCTGACTCTCCCCCATGTCCTGCGACCCCTCAACACCATTGTCACCCACATCCTGACTCTGGCTCTGGCCATCGTCATCATCATCATCACTCTGGTCATCACCCCCGACATCCTGACTATGGTCATGATTGTCATCCATGCTCTGAGTCTGGTCATCGTCGTCCACATCCTGGTCATCATGTTCATGGTCATCACTTTGTTCATTTTCATCCCCACCCTGACCATCATTGTCAGTTTCAGTGCTTGGCTCGTCATCCTGAACTGGTTCTTCTGGTTCGGCGGCTTTGGCCTCCACAGGAGTGAGTGACAAAATGAATGTTCTCGGGGTTTCACACGTTGCTACAATGATCATATATAGATAATATTGTAAATGGGGGTCGCAAAAACTGAATAGAAAACCTTGAAACGATAAATGCAAACCTAACTTTCGTGAATCAACTTGGTCCCAAAAACCTTCAAACGATGACTGCAAGCCAAAGAATGCGGTCCCAAAACGGAAGCCCGAAAACATAGCTTTAAATTGTGAAACGGGTTTTGGGGAAGCTTTCACCAAAAAAATGCGTTCCCAAAACGGAGCCCCAAAATACATGTTTTTAACCCAACAGGAAATTTACAAGCAAGCCTAGCCTCTGTGATTCAACTTGGTTCCAGAAACCTTGAAACTATGAATGCAAGCCTAACTTTCGTGAATCAACTTGGCCCCAATCCCCCTATGCCTTTGCCCTCGTGGGCGATGGTAGCAAAAAAGTCTTCATCTCAGTGATGCGAGGGTGACTGCCGTTGGCGCCTCGAAGCGTTGCTGAGCAAAAATGGTGGAAACATGTTGAACCAGATGGGTCAAAGATGGGGAAATCACATTCTCACAAACAAAACAATACATCAACAACTTTCTACTAAATTAGAACAAACTGCTTGTGCTCCTCCACAGAGCTCTCAATGCTCCGATACATAGTTTCACCTTCTTTGCCTCGTCCGTCGCTAAGGTCTCTTTACTGTCACCTGCGTCCTGGGGTATGAGCAATCGACCTTTGTAAATCTTGTCCATGTAAAGGAAGACATCTATGAGAAAGAACTGCGAAGGGATCTGCGACCGAAATTTCTTGACGACTGGACAAATCCAACAGTAGTTGAGCACAAGGTCGTCCGCCTTGGGTTTAGCTATGGTGTCTTCAAGCTGCACCAAAGGACCCCCCTGCCATGTAGGAGAATCCAAAACCTGGGCAACACTCAACGGCAGCTTCGCTTTGAGCTCGCAAGCCATAGATCTCACATCAGTGACATTCCAAGGTATCTTGCCAGGTCCTAAGGCGTGCTGGAACTTGTGAATAAGAAGCAATGGAGGTCAGAACCTGCAACCCCCAAACTATATCTATATTCTCAAAACTTAATTGTACGAACAACTTGGTGAAGATTTCCCTTCTTTTGCAATTCAACAGGAACCAAGGAAAATTTCCAAGAAAATTTTGGAACCTAGAAACTGACACTCTTCCAAACTTCCATAGCCATGGGCAAGGGGTCGCTCATGGTATATAGTCTGACCACAGTTTTCGAAAACCTATTGCCGAAATGGCTGCCAAACGGTTTGGATTGAAGTGGCGCATGCACACATGTCACATACGAACTGGGCACCTGGTGTTTTTTTTTTGAATGTTACAAGTTTGTGAAAGTGTCGGCTTGCCCCACCCGGATGGCAAGGGGGGTATGCACCTGGTCAGGCTCCGATTTGCGGCCTTCGCCAAAGAGCTCTCAGCAGCGGCCATTGGCCGTGGTCGAAAAAAAATGCGACGGGATTTCACACCGGTGTCAAATTGAATTGGAATGCCAGTACTGGAAACTAAAACATTTTGATTTGCTGAAACATGTTGATTTGCCAGGCGTCAAGTTTGATTTTACGGGCTTGGCAAAAATTCAGGGTGTTGATCCGGCAAAAACTAAGGGTTCCAATGCCAAAACTCCAAACCACCATTACGACCCAAATGGCTTCCAAGCGAAGCGAATGTCAGCTGTCAAACTGGGCGGTTTCTGTCACATCCCAAAAATCATATAATGTTGGTTTCTTTCATGGCGGTGCACCACCCCCAAACCATTTCCAATTTCAACTCCTCGAGAAATGGCGCTACGTGTTCCTTGCATGGGGAAGATCGAACCTGCAACTGAAACAGCAAATACTGTTTGGGGTTTTAGTATATGTATATATAGTACGTTAATCAATAACATGCAGTTCCTAACTTCACCCTCTTCTACCCCAAAATATATTGACACATACCACATTGGGAATCGGTTTCCACTTGATGTCCACTGCACGGTGTATAATCCGTACGCACACCATGGTCTTATAAGCCGCTGTTTGATTAGGTTCTATCTATTTAGTAAAAGTATGTGTATATATATATATACAATATACAATATATATATATGTATAACTACCTTTTCACTCTTTTCTTCTCGACGTCAAAGAGTCACAGCAGCAGCCTTGCCTCCTGCCCAGTTTTGCATTCGTGCTTACACAATGCCTTGTGAGCTGCAAAAGAGCCAGTACGCATGGTCACGGCAGCAGCCTTGCCTCATAATCAGTTTTGCACTCATGTCAACACAGTGCCTTGTGAGCCGCATAAGAGCCAGCATGCATGGTCACGGCAGCAGCCTTGCCTCATTATCAGTTTTGCATGTCAACACAATGCCTTGTGAGCCCCATAAGAGCCAGCATGCATGGTCACGGCAGCAGCCATTCCTCCTGTTAATCAGTTGAGCATTCATGCCGCAACAGGGCATTGCTGTGATGGCATCAAGTGCCTTATGCGCAGCAAGAAGCCAGCATAAGACATATATGCTTAAGAAGCAGGATGCTCAAGCACAGGTTTTTACAAACAACACCGTTCGGCAACAGGTAACATGTAACGTTGCCAAAGCATAAAACGTTGCTCCAAGGACACCATTGGAGCGTCTAAGCAAATGTGAACAGTGGCACTTGAAAATGCATTTGCGTTGGATCGTAGGAATGTCAATGCATTCGTTGCCAGTTTCAAGAAGTCCTCGGGTTTCTCCAGAGACTCATATGGAAGTTGGTACACC
>Ga0126342_10021428_pt1 | contig 10778 bp, 11 predicted proteins | sample Cyp1metagenome_FD_92528 | JGI IMG/M metagenome (GOLD analysis project Ga0126342, IMG submission 92528) | Coral microbial communities from Lord Howe Island, Old Settlement Bay, Australia - Cyphastrea 1 metagenome | ecosystem: Host-associated > Invertebrates > Cnidaria > Coral ... | reverse complement strand
TGCCACTCTGGGTTCCTTGGGCCGCATGAGTTTACACTTGTCTCCCCCTTGTCTCCCACACTTGTCTCCCACTCTGGGTGCCTTGGGCCGCATGAGTTTACACTTGTCTCCCACTTGTCTCCCGCACTTCTCTCCCACTCTGGGTGCCTTGGGCCGCATGATTTTACACTTGTCTCCCTCTTGTCCCTCACACTTGGGTGCCTTGGGCCGCATGAGTTTCACTTGTCTTCCACTTGTCTCCCCCTTGTCTCCCACACACTTGTCTCCCACACTTGTCTCCCACACTTGTCTCCCACACTTGTCTCCCACTCTGGGTTCTTTGGGCTGAGTTTACACTTGTCTCCCACTTGTCTCCCACACTTGTCTCCCACTCTGGGTTCTTTGGGCTGAGTTTACACTTGTCTACCACTTGTATCCCACACTTGTCTCCCACACTTGTCTCCCACTCTGGGTTCCTTGGTTCGCATGTACAATATAATTGAAAATTTCTACATCTGTTTGGGGTTCACGCTGGTATTTTTTTTTTTTTAAACTTTGTTGGTGGAGTTTCCGCCAAGTTAAACCCTGGGTGAGAGTCGGGTTCCAGATTGTTGGTTGCATATGTTGCATTTTCCAGAGTTGGTTGCATTTCACATTGCATCATGGAGTGTTCATCAACACTATCCACACACAAACAGAGGATATTGCAACACACTGGCGACTCTTGCGCCAAGAGAGATTGCTGGATCGTACTCAGTGCCGCCTGTTCATGTGTGTGTAGGTAGGTTTTTGCTTGGATATCTAGGAAATAGGGACTGCCATATTGTGGGTTTGCCCAGCAACAATATGGTTTTTCCCAAGCTGATTGATTTCCAAAAAACTATGTACTTGGGAGACTTTCATATTTTGTTTTTGATTGTGTTTGGTGGTTGAGTCAACATTCTGGCTGGTTGAATCACCAATGTCTGGTGGTTTGATCACCATATTTGTTGCTTAATTCCCCAGTACTGTTGGTGAAATCCTTCTGAGCACACTTTCAATTTTCTATTTTTGTTCAGGCATTTGCTGGGGGCATCAACCTTTAATTTTCTCAGTTTCATTGGAAATTGACCGGCACAATCCAAGATGTTGCAGGCATGTACCAACTTTTCTGTCGAAGCTTCTGTCAGGCTCACAGAAGTGACCTCGCGTCACCTGAGTCAGAGCTTCCCACGCCTCACCACTGCCCAAGCAGCGCTGCGGCACCGCGGCAGGACGCTGCCGGAGGCGGCGCCAGAGCCGGGGAAGCTGTCGGAGGAACAGTCGCGGGAGCGACTCGGGCGGAGCTTTTGGTGGGGTGCCATGAGATTTTCGGATTTTGGGCATTGAAAATGGGGAGTTAGATGTGATTTTCCAAGGGAGTTCGATGTAAGAAAAATGGTGATTCAATGGGATTGAATAGGATATAGTGAAGATATAATGGGATATGCTACTGGGGGTGCAGTTGAAATTCTGGATTGATATAACCATGGCACTTGCTCCATAAGTTGGGATATAAGCCGCATATCTATCCATATCTATGGTTATATATATATATATCATATATAATTATATATATATGGACCAGCACCCCCAAATAGTTGCTGCAGTCACTTTCTCTTCAACCATTCCATATAGGGGTATCTAACTGAGCAAAATGCAGTTTTGTGATTTATGCTAACTACAGTTGGTACACATAACTCCAGTGACTGTTGGATTTATGCCATGTTAGATATACCTTCCAGTAAACAAGCATGGCAATGGAAACTCCTCAATTTACTTCGATGAATTTCCCATTGACATTCCAATTTATGAGTGATTGTCCAGCCACGTTTGATGACACCAGAGGGTATCACACTTGGGGGTCAGTTCAAGACATAACTGACGTCGTCATTACCTGGAAGATGATCGTCGAGCAAAACGGGGCTTTGAGGTTGCAGAATTGATTTATTGATAATTTACCTATAAAAAAGTGATTATTTTTTACAGCTATGTTAATTTGCCACAGGGCACACTTGGTATTTTTTTCTAGCCCAATGTGTGGATTTTATTCAGATCAATGGGGATAGAAGCAATGTACCACTTACAGTGCCTCGTTTCAAAGATTTCTTTTCCATCCCCGGGAACAATGATTGTCCCAACCTATCCCAACCAGCATTTTTTGAGAGTGGTACCCTGTGGGCCCCCATTTTTATATGGTTTTGATAGTTTTTTAAAAACAATTTATGCTTCTTTATACTCATAGCCTTTTGTTCTTTCTTTTCTATGTGTTTTATGTTACTTTGTTTCTGTTGCATTGCATTGTTGTTTGTTGTATATTTAATTTGGTTCTGGAAAGTTTATATAGAATACATAGAATCGTACAGATGGAGATAGGGCCCATATCCTTGGTTCTACATTGTTTTTCTTTTTCTCTTGCACAAGCAGATTATAAATAGACCCATGGCAAGTAGCAGATTTAAGATCTGTATTTTAATATGAGATATGTATGTATACACGCAGTTGTGTCACAATACCCAACAATGATTAATGAGATAAACTAGGTAAACTTCTTAAACAAATGCCCTTGTGACATCACCATATAAGCTTGTTCATGCAACTGTGTTTCTATTGCTTAGATTTGGTGGTTCCTACAAGCAAAAACTAAAGTCTAAGGACAGCCTTGCAACAATGCAGGCAGTTGCAGTTGCAAAGGTTATATCAGAGGTTAAAGCCTTACAGGACTACTCAAGTTTTGTCCCAAGATTCTCTAGTGTGAACATTCACATAGTGGGCATGGATCACAAGAGCCACCCAATTTTTTATGAATCGCAAAAGTGTTTTTTCGCAGATCTAAATGGCTCTACCAAGTCTTGTCATCAAGTGTTTTCCCTCCATCACAAACTAATGTTGTGATCATGGAAAGGCACGGATTAAATCACTCCGGCCTCATATCTGAAGAGTGCAAAGCCATGTTTCCCAACCAAAAGTAGTGCACATGGAATATAAAAGATCACCTATACCCAACCTTAGAGCAACATGACAAAATCAATCTTACATGCACGTAGCAGTGATCACCTCCAACCCATCACACGCATAGCCATTCCAGAAACTTAGAGTCTCATGCAAGCACCCAGGGCAATCAATATTATATACAGTTGTGTTCTTGTCAGTGGAGTCTGCCTGAACGTGCATTTCTTTTCATGTATATGTTTCTCTGGCGAACCAACAATGCAAGCAAACAGGAAACTTAGCAAACAGTGTCACATACAAGCTGCACAAGCAGAAAGCATACCTATACATGACACATTATCATGCTCTGGAAATTGCACACGATATTCATTGGCAATACCTTTGCTGAGTGGTATCATGCTCTTTTCATGCTATGTTATGCAAATGTTTTCCAGGTAATAAGAGCAGAATATTGAAAGAACATGCTGCAATCAAAATCTGTAAGTGAATGTGCTGATCAAGCAATTTGGGTGAGCGGAATATCTTCAAGGATATGCCTACAGCCATCGCAAGGAGCAGACCTGGCACCTTCTTCCCAATAAATCACTGGATCCAGTTAGGCATTTCTCGAAGTCTATTTTCAGTCTTTATGGTACTGTAGCAAGGGTGACCCGAGCAATCTCTCAAACTATCATGCAAATAATCAACAGAAGCAATCATTGCACCATGTCATACATTGCCATCCTGCGTTTGTAGTTTAGAAGCAATGTAGCCTATTGTTGGCTCTATTTACTCTATTTGAAACACGCAAAAGACTGACAGGTATATGATCTAGCTGATTGCTTCCTTGGGATGACTGCAGACGGTTCTTCAAGACTACTCATCCACATAAATATCGAGCTTTCTGGGCATGACAGTCATGTAGTCTTGGTTGAAATAGATGATATGTTTCCACAGAGCTGCCTATAAAGGGCATCTGATTTTTAGGGCTCGGAAAAAATTCATCAAAGCTGCCGAGCCACCCTCTCCAGATCTCTGGAGAGACTGTGCCATCAGTATTTGGTGCCAATTTGGTGCTAAAATGTATGGCAAAATGGAGGATGAATGACCTTCTAGAGAAGGTGGAAAGGAGACTTAAACAACCAAAAAACGAACTTTTTCCTTTAGATTAAAGTTCAATTTTGCATGTACTAAGTACTGTTGTGTTTGAATAACACTGTTCTAACATCTTGTGTTGTGAGATGTTGCAAAGACATGCAGAACTAACCATACAAAATGCATATATACTTTAATATTATACTGTATTTCCAAAAAACGTGGAAACGTGGGGGCCCTGGTATCTTTCTGTTTTTTTAAATGGTTTTAGACTTACAACCAGCTTGGCTCCAGTGTGCCAAATCTGGTTCGACATTTTGAGGATTGATTTGGTTACTAACTTCCGCATCACCACGAATCATCATCGCAGAATCACCCAAACCATTTGTGCTTCCGACGACACATGCCATCTGCTGTGAGGTTAAGCAGGAAGAAGTTCATGCACTCCTTTTCGTCCGTCCAGGAAGATTCTGTGAACCACTGGCAAGAGACGGAAAATAGCGGCAACATGCTGGCTTCCAAACTGAAGGGCAGACTTGTGAACAAGCTCGCGAAAGCGAGGGTGGCTGGGCTTGAGACCCATATCCATATCCATATGGATTATATATGATTATCACATGTCATCTATGTACAATGTTTACGATACATACGCATGTTTTGACTTCCCTTAGCACTACCGCATGCATCCACACACTTGGAAACACCCCGAAGGAGCGGATGAAATGAGATGAAATGAGTTCATGTAGTGATGTCATGTAGCAATGTCATGGACTGTAATGGGGGAAGGGTGGTTTTTGGCTTAGCCACCTCGCCATTTCCGATCAATGAGTTGTCATGAGCGAATCCAACTACCATGCAGGTACGTCACTGGACGTCTCCAGTGATATCATTTTCACATGCAAGCCCTTTCGTTGGGCTGGTACTTGCATGGACAACCAGCCCCTCTGCTATCAGAGTTTAGTGTTCACGTGCATGCATATAACATCATATTCCCTTTGTTGCAGGGCTTTACACACACAATATCAATATAAATGTAAATTCGGTTGAAATATAAATTTAATTTTTACGTATATATTATATATTCATATAAAGATGCATACACAAATCAATAAACATGAAAATACAAGTATAGATTATTATAGATTTAAACATAAACAAACATATAAACATGAATTTCAATATAGACATTATGATATGACAAAGGCCCAACGAATCTGATCATGGACCCCGCTTTTGCGCATACGCTATACGCTCTGCAGGCAGCGTTGGGAACACAGTTGCCTTCCATCCACAAGAATCCCTTCGCCATCGAGGAGACTAGAAGTGATGATGCCTTCACTTCTGAGCGGATGGTGAACGTCTTGAAAGACTCGCGTTTCTTTAAAGACCTGGATGCGGCGGTGCTTGAGACCTTGCCGAAACATGCGAAATTTCTGAACGTACCCAATGGTGCTGTGCTCTTTCGCCAAGGGGATCCTGCTAAGGGATGTTACATCATCGTGAGCGGCAAAGTGGGCTTCTATGCAGGTGGCAACAGCAACACTCCGCGGCAACCGCCCACAGAGATGAACGAAACCATCCCTGAAGCGGCACGACGAGTACACACCTATGAAGGCCATGGGATGGTGACGATGGTTGGATGGTAGTTTGCGGCCACCAGTGACGGGACACATACTTTTGATATATCTGCATTTTTGCAGATCGCGGTTCGGGTTCAGAGGTTGAGCCTCGTGCGCCATCTTAACGGAGCGTCCACAGACATTTCTGGCGTTTTCTCAAATAATCCCATGACCCTAATGTTAAACACCCCATAAATGGTCCCAATTATGTGGAAATTCCCTACATCCACCATGGTTTCGTTTAGGGGGTGTTTAATGTACGGGGGAAGGGATTATTTAATGCCACTTCAGAGCCTCTTGAGAGGTTTTAGCACCTTTTCCAAAGTCTCGGACTACGGGCAGTGTGTGAAGAAGTGCCTGGGCTTTATTTCACTTCGCGATTGGATGGTTTTGAGATTCCATCGAAACATAGAATTGAATCATATTATTGACATATACAGTATTGTATAGAATTATATATGTAAATAAATATGGTTCAAGACTTTCATACGGGTATGGGCCATGGGTCTATCTTGTTGGGATGCTTCAGTCAGTGAATTTGTGCCCAACATGAGCTATATTTTGTTTGATGGTACCACATTGAGGATAGGTTTCCTGTACACAAATCCCTTCAATCAACCTCCACATATGGCCACTGATAGGTGGTTTTTTATCCAAATTCTCGGCATGATTTGAACATTCTTAAATCCAAATTGTTGGCCAAACCTATATTTGGCTGCTTGCCAACAATGGTGGTTGCCAAACTTTTGGTCAAATACGACTCATGTTGCTGTTCAAATCCTCATCAAAATTGATGGTGTTTACCAGTTATATCACATATATTCCCATATTTTGGTTAAAAAAACCAAGTGATGAACTAATCATCAACCAGGGATTTTTGGATGTCACATGATGTCACGTCCATCGTCCATCCGTGTGACGTTAGGAGTGGCACCGGGGAGGTCTTCGGGGAGCTGGCGCTGATGGACGGTGGCGCGGTGCCGCGCAAGGCCACGGCGCGATGTCTGGACGAGTCGGAGCTGCTCTTCGTCTCGGCTGAGGGATTTGAAGAGGTGAAGAAATACGTCACTTGGACATCTGAAGCCATGGATTTTTAGGGATTTTCAAGGATTGATTTGAGGATTTTTTGAGGATTTATAGGGATTTATAGGGATTTGAGGATCTCTATTTTTAAGGATTGATTTAAGAAAAACTTGTTAGGGATTTTTGAGGATTTATAGGGTTTCTTTTGGGGATTCGATAGGGATTAATCCATTCATTTGGTAAGCATGTGGATCTTTAACCAACGACATGGATTTCTTTCAGGATATAATTGGAATAACAGCATTGTAGGCGATTGGTGGAAGATTTGAGCCAATAATAATTATATGGGGTATCATGTATATATATATATATGTATATATATATATATCTAAACCAGGCCATTAAATGAACCTAAAATGGTTGAGCAAAATTGGAAGCTATGGAAATTCATGTTTTTCTCGTGGTTATCCTTTTCTAAAGGCACGGCAATGGAACAGCAAACAGCAATGGAACATCTCAAAATTTTCATATGGGAATCCATTGGTTAGTGAACCAATGGGGTTTTCTAACCACCAATCATCGTGGATGGAGATCTCGCGCGACACATGGGGATGAAGAATTTCGGATGACAGGGGATGATGTTTTATGACTTTTCATACAGGGGATACACCAACAATGGGGATCCATGGACTTTAAAATTCTATCTTTTCAATGAAACAAAAACGGGGTTTAAATGATCCCAAATCAGGGACTTTTAGCGACATGACATACGTCACCTGGTTTCAATTTACGATGAATCAAGCCCCAGTAGAAGCACAGGTACCCTCTGGCGCCATGGAAAATCCACCATTTGTGGATGATTGTTCCATTAAAATCTCCATTTTGGGGGATGACCAGAGTCACCAGAGGGTATATATATTTTTTTAAAGCAATCAGAATCAAATGTGAATTGGCTTGGAAGATGGTGTGTCACCCGATTTTTCCCAAAAAGATCAAACATCGCAAAACATACACTAACATTGGAGGATTTAACCAACATCGAATCCGAACTTGCACCAACCAAACGCTGGATAAACAATAATTTTCACCACATAGTTTTTCACTACAGCACTTACCTGGGGCGAATCGATCAATACTTGAGACTTTTTCTTGACCATCCTTGGTTGGCTGAATATGAGGATTGGGCCAGCCCAATCAGCATGAGAAGAATTTCTGAGTGGAGGATTTCACCAAGATCATTTTTAGAAACAACCAATCATAGGGGTAGTTCGAAATGTCCCCTTTTCCATCATCAATCCAGTTTCTGGATCAGGTGGAGTTTATTGAATTTAGTGCTGGGAAAAATATAAAAAGGGTGAAGTAAGCCGATATTCGGACTGTTTTTTTTCCATTGCCAAGAATAGGGTTGTCACCACCACAGAAGGAAGATCCGTTGAACAAATGGGGATTCAACCCATGCACAGGAGTGATCAATGGATGATTGTCAAGTGAGTATTTCGACGGTTCCTTTAAAAGGGTGAACAGTTCATCCTCATGGGGAATATCAATGTCAACCACCACGACAGGAGGGTTGTGCAGCTGAAATTCACTGAGGGCTCTCAACCATCAAAAAGAGAATGTTCACCAAGGTAGAATGGGATTTGAAGAGGGAGAAACGAGGATTTGAACCGGTCAAAATATAGGACCTACCTTCTGGTAATTTAGCACTTTGCTATGGAAAAAGGACCCATTTATAGATGATGTACCATCATCTTACTTATCAAAGATGCTGATTTTCTATAGCTATGTTGAATTACCAGAGGGTAAGCCACTGATGTTGGTGCTTGTTGGTACCAACCTTCGTTCTTCAGCAGCACCGCCTGGCCTGTCGAGGTGAAAGAATTGGAAATGCAAAAGCGGGAATTTCTGGTGTCCTGTTTGCCCGGCATGAAGGCCTCGGGACGAGAATGCGCTGAATGACTAGGGCCGTGGGGTCAAAGAGAGGTCAAACATTTGGTAAAACCTTTGGAAAAATTGAAAGTTAGTGCTGTTTGAATCCTTCTTCGTGCCGGTCCGACAGCTACATCGGCCTTCCTGCATTTTGCAAGATTTTGCTATGTGTGAGGATTCTTTCTCGGGGCTCACACATGACTTTTGTGTGCCTGTAGCCTGTACCCTCCATGCCTGACGGTCTAGCCCTATCATGTGCCAAAAAGATAAACCCTCCAATAATCAAACGTGGCACACGAAAGTCTGCTGTTTACAGTTGATTTCCCATTAAAACCTCCATGTTATAGTGGATTTCCCAGCTAGCCATGTTTGATTGCCGGAGGGTATTCACTTGCATAGACTTCGGAGTTGTGTCTCTCACCAGGACGTGAAGAAGGTTGGCGGGCACAGTTCCGGGAACTGCTTCCACCAAGAACGGCACCAGCAGGGCACCCTCCTTCTGCGCCAGGGGGTTTCTGAAGAGCGCGTGATGTACGTGGTCCTCAGCGGCAGCATCCAACTCTTTCGTCACAGAGGTCGAGGCCTCGGTCCAGGTGCAGTGGATGTGTTGGCAACGCTGGAAACGGGGCAGATGTTTGGCACCTTTGGGCCGGAGCTGAAGATGCCGTTTTCGGCCAAAGTGGTGACCAAGAACTGCGAGGTACTCTCAGCGCGAGCGCAGCTTGGTGATCTGAAGGGTTGGAACATTGGTCAGACAAATTCAGACAATATAACATATCAAGACACACACACACATATATAAAAACAATATGAAGAAATACGTAGACAATTAAATAGATAAATGATCACACAGGTACAGTTATACTCACGCACATAGAAGTAGAGCCTGGACAGGCCCGGAGGCAGGCGTTTTCAAGCGATCAGGATGACTTGACTTACCTTTCGAAGATCACAAGCACCAAATCAGTGAGTGAAGCATTTCCATTCTTTGTGCTGTCAACCTGTGTGCATTGGTTAAAAAAAACCATTCATTATTATAGCTATAATTGCCATAAATCCTAGTGAAGTTGGAGTGATAAACCACCTAAACCACCTTAGCTATCTACTCTTGAGGAGAGACATTGAAATGTTGCCCGAGTCGGTGGTGGGACAGATCATGGCCCAACTCTCCCGGGACACCGCCGAGCGACTGCGAAAGAGTTGTGTCTTTAAAGGCATGGTGGACTTGGGATGGGGATATGATATAAACATCTTGATCTGATCAGTGATACTTGGGCTCAACTACAACCAAGCATGCAGGGATATATCGCCAACATTCACCAACAATGCAACCAAGAATATCAAGGGGGATACGTACGGTAGGTTTTTGCTCCTGGCGTGGAATTGGGTAATAGGTCAGGTGCCACGATGGACGCGTTAGATCGACACACTTGATATCTGTCGGGGGAGACCAATTGGTTTCGCGTCCCTCCGCTTTTCGCATGTCCAAACATTGGATCATATATCCTCATGAAGAAACAAGGATATGCGCCCACCATTTTTGGACAAGAATCCGGAGGCTACCAACGGTGGTATTCCTTGTTGATGTGTTTTCCAATGGGTTTTCCTCATTGTTTCCCACATGTCATACATTCTTTTCATCAAAAAATCCCGTTTCAAAGTTTTCGAACATTTTCCCATGACCTTTTGGGACATTTCCACCATTTTTTGCCGTTTTTAGGAATTCCCTGGCTTTCCATCTGCCTTCAGGCATGGGTTGGCAGCGGCAGCAACGCAGCAGCTCCGGCGGTGCTCACACCGAGAGGGACGCTGCGGCGGAGCTGTTGGCCATGAACTCGAGAGATCTCAGGACGAAGCAACACATTGGGAGATGTGGGATATAGGATCCAAATGGATAGTATTTTTCGTTTTTTTGAGGTTGGGGTAACAAATCGGATGTAGTTGCAGTAGTGGGAATAGAACTATATATATATATATAACTATATATATATAACTATATATATATAACTATATATATAACTATATATAACTATATATAACTATATATATAACTATATACAGTGTAAATGGGGGTAGCTCCCAACCTGAAAACACCAACGGCGGTCCCTGCCACCGGCCAAAGTTCCAGCTGCGGCCTCGCAGACCCTTTTGGCACCTCGCAGATCTTGCTGTATCCACAGCTAT
>Ga0126342_10021427_pt1 | contig 10779 bp, 7 predicted proteins | sample Cyp1metagenome_FD_92528 | JGI IMG/M metagenome (GOLD analysis project Ga0126342, IMG submission 92528) | Coral microbial communities from Lord Howe Island, Old Settlement Bay, Australia - Cyphastrea 1 metagenome | ecosystem: Host-associated > Invertebrates > Cnidaria > Coral ... | reverse complement strand
CTAACTGTATTTCGCTTGTAAAATACCGGTCAAAACTTACATTTTCTTACCAATTTTGGCGCCGCATTCTAACTGTGTTTCTGCATATTTACAGGTGTTCCTTCAGTTAGAATGCGTCTGCCGGGGGGGGGGGGCCAAACGGGCCACCATCACGCGAAGCCAAAACCGCATTCTAACTTTGTTTTTAACGGTATAGACAAATATAGTTTAAACATACCTTTTTTTAACAAATAGGGATTGGCAGTCCAAATCAGCTGAGCAAAAGTAAATACAACCTTGGGATTTCCATCGATTTCCAAGAATTAACCTTTTCAAGTGTTTTTTACTACGATGCTCAGAGCTATGGGGCAACACAAACGATCTAAGCGCACAACTTGAATTTCAATTGATCGGTTTTGAAACCAAATCTGTCGCATTTTTCTTTTATAAAACTAGATAAAAAGCATGTTTCTCGAACTTTTTGGGGCTCATCTGGAGCAGGACGCAGTAGGTTCTACAAAACGCTTGTGCACACATGTGTTACTACAAAATGCTGTGCGCATGACAAAAGTCATCCAGAAACTAGGACATCACGCATCGAATCTGTGCTTTGTGGGTGAAAGGAACTCTGAGCATGGATTCTTTGAACTTGGGTGAAACTTGACTATTGGACAAAAAGACCAGGAACTTGGTAGAATGTGATAGATTTAGATTATAATTAATAATCGCATGAAATAGCCAAAAAAAAGGTGTGACAAAAGCACGGCGTAGGCAACAAAAATCATCTAAGCGCAGGACTTGAATTTCAATTGATTGTTTTTTAAACCTAAATCTGTCCCATTTTGCCTTCTTAAAGTCTCTAGATAAAAAGCATGTTTTTCGAACTTTTTGGTGCTCATCTGGAGGGGGACGCAGTAGGTTCTACAAAATGCTTGTGCACGAGTGTATTGCTACAAATGCATTTTGTCATCCATCAAAATGTTCCTACAAAATGATGGTGAGTCAAGAGCCGAAAATGGTCTGGGGGAGTTGCTGTGACTCAGCATGACCCGCAAAGCAGACTATACGGTTTTTTGTATGACCCAAAGCATCCCCACATAAATCACTACAAAATGCAGTTCCGAATTTTCAGAGCTAAGTTCAAACAGTGAAAAGCCGCTACAAGAAGCAGCGCATGATCGCTGACTACAACATCCTAGGCACGATTTCATTTTCGGAAGTTATATCTAAAATGGGGGATGGTGCCCAGCACGTGTTCACCCTTTTAGTAGTGGAAATGGCAAGGGGGATTTTAATGCGATAATTATCAGGTAAAATGCCGCAGGCCAAGATCAAGGAAAACTCGCGCAGCAGAGTTTGTGCGAGCCTGCGCAGTCGAAATGCACATGGACATCGCACAAGAGCCAGCTTACGCGAGAATTTACAGGAAAAAAAACGGAAACCAGATGGAGCACCCTGATCAAGCACCAGCACCGGCCTTTAAACCTACCGTAAGAACCCCTCAGTGTGGACACACTGTTTGGGGGAAAACACGAAAATCAAAGTAATTATGCCAATACCCGCCTCCTTTCGAGAAAAGCCATGAAATGCATCCTGAAGAGAGAGCGCATGGGCAGAGACCAAACACTGCACCAGTGCTCAATGCTTTCCAATAATTTTAAGGCTATTGGACAATTTAGAGCAGCATCGCGTCTTTGCAATCCATGACAGAGCTGTTTTAGCAACACTATGCAACACTTCAATTTGTGAGACTGAGATTCTTCAGGCCATCAGGGCCTGAACAGGGACATCAGCATCGACACAGCCTGGAAGATCTGGTGTCATGACCGTCATGACGCTCTCGACAGTCATGACGAGCACATTTGCTGCGATCTGCACTTTCCAGTCCTTGTCCAATCTCAAAAGAGCGAAAGCCTTCAAGAGTCGTTCCATCAGATCTGGGCGACATTGGCCCAGCACATCGGCCCGACGAAGCAGAAAAATAAGACCCTTGCAGGATTTCCACACGTGCTGATCACCGATGGAGTCCAAGTTGCGTTTCATACTCAAATCACAGACCATCTCAAGAACGAATGATTTGTTTTCGGGGAGGTCATTTACGAACTGCTCTGCCAAAACCTCCAATGGTTGAAACGTCTGGCGACAAGCCGCTCGCAAGAATAGAATCTCAGCGCTTGTGCCAAAACCGAAAAGGACAGGAAATGGACATGGAGGAAAACCGCTGTCGGTGGACGAATCGCCCACAATGTCTACCCATTGGGTGTGCCTTCTCGGCTTCAAGTACTCGGTCAACACAGCTTTGATAAGTTGCTCATTCCTGCGGTCCAACACATTCTCTAAATAAATCTGATTTTGAGCAGCTAGAGACTGCATTCCACCTTGGGCACCTTGGGTGCCTTGCAGAAGGGTTGGAAGCTTTCGGATCTTTCCTTCGTTTGTCTCCGGTGAATGATGCAGAGGCTGCGCTGCTGGAAGAACTGATCGAACAAGGCAGTGCTGAGCATTGCAATCACCTCGGGAAGCTTCCTGTCTTTGACGACACCGCTTTTCGTGGCGTCGTCGCCAGACTCCAAATCCGTCAATGCCAAAAAGGCCGAGAGATTTGCCACAAAATTGGCAAACACATCGCTCACAGGGTGCCATGCTGTTCAAACTACTGTGTGACACAGTGTGACTGTTTGGACCCCTGAGACTGCAGTCACGGCATTTCAGAATGTTTCAGAAAGAACTATCTTTGCTATAATGGACTACCCAACTCTGTGCGGCAAACCAAGTCCAACCCTGCGATACATTCCTCATAGAACCTGTCTCGTTCCACTGGATTGGAAAAAACAGCCGAGCTCGTCCAGAGGCAAGTTGTTCATAATTATGTTGCAAGCAAACATGACAGGTCTTGTGTAGATTGTAGATTAACATAAACAATCTCGGAAACCATACAAAGAATGATCGCTTTGGTCCTTGTTGGCAGTAGAATCATCAAATATTGCCGCAGTGGTGCCTGCAGTTGGTGCAGTCACTTCCTTCAGAATGGAGAAAACTCAACCCCAAGCTTCATCAAATTCCACTGAGCATGGCCATCTTTCAGCCAACAAGTTGAAGACTTGGGAGGTTCCATTCTTTGCAAATCAATGAATGCCTTACTAAACAGTCTGGTGATCTAGGGAAGAGACTGGCAAATCCAGGACTGCTTCGCAGTTTGTTCTCCTGCTGGGTGTGTTGCTCGCGGAAGCCAAACTTACAAGAGTAAAACTCGGAATATAACTGGCATAAGTTGAATAAGCACTTCACTCATCTTGATTCACTCATCTTGACCAGAACAAATCCAATCAAATCCCGGATACCAGATTAGGGTTTGAAGGTTTGCCACCAGTGGACAAGTCGACCCTGTGTCTCCTTTGCCAGTGCCTTTGTGACCGGAGCATCGTCCAAAGGAAGCACCTTGTCAGGTTTTCCCTCGTCTGTAAGCAACAGAATTGCCACATGCAAGGTTCAGAAGAATGGCAAGGAGTCCACAAGGAGATCAAATATGATCAAATATGATCAAATATGATCAAATATGATTAAATACTATACTTATAATAATTAATCACTAATAATACTAAAAATCAACATCCACTTCAAGTGGAACTAGAAGTTCGCTAGGCCCTCCCGCCACGTAGTCAGTGTAGTAGTATACCGAGGAACGATCCAGCAAGGGAGCCCTGCAAAACAAAGGCAATGTCGTAATCAAAACTGTAACAACGCAACCCAAAAAAAAATGTTCTGCACCGAATGGTAAAGTAGTATGGTGTCTTACAATGACTGGTGATCCACATGGTTCACCCACTGAAGAACTTGCAGTTACAATGCTCCATGCATGCCTGTTTCCTGCAACAAGCTGGGACAGTCAAGGGCTGTCCAAAAGGTTTTTCCGTCCCAAAACATCAAGGGTGAGTTGACAAATGAAGGTCCTGTGAAGAATCCCAATCCCTTCAGACGCACTGGTTGTCGCACGGATTTTCACACAGGATTGCACAGGCAACTATTTCTGTTGAGGGTCTTTCATTTTGGTCCCGATGTTCAAGGCCAACCTATTTCCTGCAGCTCTTTGGCCCTCCTTAGGGCATGCCACATGGAAAAAAAACGAGGAAACCTCAGGAAACCTGCAGAAAAATCGAATTCCCAGCAACAGCCACGAGTTTCGATCAAAACTGCTGTGTCAATGTCGTCCAACGGATCCGAGCTGTTGGTGCCTTTCGTTCTCAACCGTAAGCAGCGTGACAAAGATCAGTATATGTATGTATATATATATACGGTTCTCTTCACCCCAAAAGCTACCCCAACGGACAATTGTATATAACCTGCTAGCCCGCAGGATTTGCTTTGTGTAGCTGGTCGCTCCAGCCTGACCCGTTCAACAGTTCAACCAAGCCCGCCTGGTGAGATATGTCAGACACTCTGACATGCACCCATCTTGGACACACTCTGTGGGGTACACAAACCCAACCTCACCCCTCAGCCTGATAGACACTCTACAGGACATGAGGCGTTTCTCGTGAGGGAACTGGCCAGATCGCTAAGTAGCGCAAACCCCCGCTCCAACGGACCCTTCAAGAGCGATGGCACGGCAACAAGGCCGACCAGAACTCAGGGTGGGTTTTGGGTGGGAAAAGCAGAAAGATGCTATTTTAGATCAAGGCACTTGAGCCAAAATAGTGCAAACCCAAGCCTTCCAAAACCTGATGCACATATACATATCTCGACATCCCAGGGGGCTACTCCAACGGACTGCTCTATATTTTCCTTCCAAGCTCTAAAGGTCGTTCAACCTGCTAGCTCGTAGGGCCTCTAGGATCGTGATGATCATTTCAAAACTGGTCAAGACGGCTCTTGACAACGTGTGAGTTCGCCCATACTGTTGGTGGTCCTTGATTGCACGAGGGCCACCGCAACCAACTCTCCCAAACATGCCGTTTTCCAAAAAGCTGAGCAGCCCATACAGTTTGGACTCTCGCGCTGGGGAAAAATGATGTGTCCCCTTGGCTTCTGATATGATACCTTGGGTTTTAGTGAGTAACCTCTCGAGAGCCCAAAAGGTCACGCAATTGTACTTCTGGACTGTATTGTACTGAAGTCAAAGTCCAGCCCCAAAAAGGTGCCTGAGGGCGCAAAGGGCTGCCTCTTGTCTGTAGCAAAAGGGGTACCCAACATGACATTCAACTCGCCAAAGGCCCATTGAGCTGAAGGGCCCACTGAAACCAGATCTGTCAGGTGGGCGTCATCGAAGTACATGCTAACCAAAATCCGAAGGAATCTGTGGCCCATCGCTTCAACTAAACTTGGTGTAGCGATTGAAGCTTGTCACTGCAAGAGGGAGGCCAAATAGCAGGGAGCGGTAAAGTTGAAAGGCTGGCAACTCCCATCCGTGGCGCGCAGCCCAGAGCTTCGCTGGGGGAAATGGCGCCCTCTCGGTAAGCATCCGGCCAATCCTCGCCAAGCGCCTGCCATCAAGTCCACTCCACATCAGTGACGCAATTCGCCACCAAGGCCACTGCTGGCCTGGCCGCAACGGTGAGCAGTTTGTTGGCATCGTTCGAACGGTCAGATTGGTCCCCTCGAGCTGCATCATCAATGACTCTCTGTTTACCTGATGACTGAGTAATGACGTGCCTATATGGGTGTGACGTTTGGTGGCACGAATCAGCTGAGACAACGTCATTGGTGGGTTGCAGAACCCTTTGGAGGCGTCCAGCTCGGATTGGGTCAAGGCGAACCTTCCAGCACCTCATCGAAGGACAACATGTCGACCTCTTCAACTGGAAAAACACTGTAGTTTGGGGCATAGCCCACACTCTCGTTGCTCCGTCGCTCGCCTGATGGGCCCTGGCTGGAAGCTCCTCAGGTGCGAGGTCACTCCTCGTCTTGAATTCTCTCAATACACCAATTGCTCTGATCTGAAACTGCTTCAAACCAGATGCTCCTTTGACCGTCCAATGAGCCGCAAACTTAAGGTCGTCATCCAGCAAAGGGATTGCTTCCGTAGGAGTTCATCTGCTGGGACTGATCAAAATGCTCATCCATGGATAGACCATACGACAAGATAGGTGGCAATGCTGCTTTGTGACTAAGTGCACCCACCTGCTGGCCATCTGCCATACGTTGACGCAGTCGAACTTGTCGAAGGGCTAATGTCAATATGATGTCAATATGATGTGAATATGATGTCAATATATGTCAATCTAATGTCAATATAATCTCAATCTAATGTAAATCGAATGTCAATCTAATGTCACAATATAATGTAAATATAATGTAAATATAATGTCAATATGATGTCAATATGATGTCAATATGATGTCAATCTGATGTCAATATAATATTAATACAATGTCAATATAATCTCAGTCTAATGTCAATCGAATGTCAATCGAATGTCAATCTAATGTTAAAGTAATGTCAATATAATGTCAATATAATTATGTCAATATAGTAAGTAAGAAATTGCTCCGTGCTGTTGCTGTTCATCTCTGTAACATGCCATGCTGCGCCATTCAGAAACTGCCAAACGGTCCAGCGCTCTATTTTCAGACTGAGGTACTCTAGTCTCAGATTGGCGAGTTGGCATGTACCGATCTATGGTTGTGGCTGCTCGCCGACATCAGTGACAACCCAAGCTTCACCTCATGAGGATTCAAAGGGCAGCACAGAAAATCTTCTTGAATACTGAGACTATGAGTCGTGGGCTGTCAAAATTATATTTCTATCACCAGAAGCATGAAAAATTGCGTTATCTTGCATTTGTGTCTCTGAGAGACTTTCAACATCTATGCCAATCTATGCATTTCATGCACAAAAGAATCAACAGAATACCAAAACCGACGTTCTGAGCGATCGGCCTTCCAGGTCACGCTTGGGTTCAATGTGAGACTTGTACTGCTGTAGTGTCGTGCTGTTGTACTCTTCCTTCAAGGTCTCCTCATGCTCCTGGTGCAATATGTGCAATTCTCATTGGAGTGCCATGGTGGGTTGATGGTAGATGATTGTAGATGCACAACCAGCACAAAAAGGGAAACCTCATTTAGCAATATTTAGCACAAAAATGCACAAACACTTGAGGGTAGCACTTGACGGTAGCACTTGACTGCTTCTTGCTTAATGATTCTCAGCGGGCAACTTATGCCTCTCCCCACCCAGCGTCACCAGTCTCCTCAGATCCCTGAAGGAGGTAAACTGCATGGCCAATACGAATGAACCGCCAGAATCGTCCAAGAATCAGCACGGCAATCAAGGGTGAAATTGCCCCGTTGGACATGCTGGAATTCGGTCCCAAGGTTCGTAGAGGATTCTCTATGTCTCCCAAAGAGGGACCGAACAAACTGAGGAACTCTGTCAACAAAGACAAGAGAACCACAAAAAGGTCCAGTGGGAAAAAAATGATCTTGAAGTAATTCCACCGAAAAGCCAGAATAAAGAGAATGTTCTCGGCAAGAAAAATGCTCAGAATGATGATGCTCAGGATGATGAACACAAAATCTACATCCTCCAACGCCTCCGCAAACTCGTACGTGGATTGTTCTCTCACACACTCCATACCACTCTCGAGACCATGGTGATGTTCCTGACTCGAGGAGTTGGCCTCCAATGCAGTGCTATAACAAGAGCCAATAGCCATTCCTTGCAATGCCACCACTTCGATTTTGATTTGCAATCCTCCCATGACCAGTATGACATCAATGAGCAACAGAAAAATCAGGCCATAGTGCAAGCACTTGCTGAAAAGGAATCGGACGAGAGCTGCTCTGCACGACTTCACATCAATGTGAAGATCTGGAAAAAAGTGTCCAAGCTCAGGAAATTCGTGAAGACGAACATCTGCTTGCTTCGCAGCCACCATCATCAACTGTTCACGGCCGCTCAAATCGTGCAAACGGCACTTCAGATCGCGAACCCGTTCATGTTTCTCTGCGTTTCTCGTCTCGGTCATCAGCCCAAAGGCACGGACTTGCTATGGGGGTTGCAAAATGAAAAGGAGTGCAAAGAATAAGCCTGATGTGGAGATTGTGCTGGCTGTGTTACTCTTTGACAACGCAGAACAAATAAGAACTGTTCAAGTAGTGGAAGAAAAACGAACATTTTCGTGATGACGCAGAATGTATTCTTTGCCACGCTTTGCCATATGGCCAAATGGTATGTTAAACACGCACAAACTGATTGACTTTGACCTTGAAGAAAAACAACTGGCCGCCAAAACGTATGCCTCCAAGGTGAAGTTTCTGGAGATGAGGTTTTGTTGTGCAATAATTTCAAGCAGTACCAGCAATATATTGTAAGTTTGTGTATCTCCTTGTAAGCATTGAAATCGATATGTCTTGTCTGCAGTCTCTCCAAGGCCTCTTCTTCTGATACTTGAAGTACTTCCCAGTACGCTGACCAATTCCATGCCTTCCGCAAACCAGAGGCTGAAAAATGCTGAAAGAGCACAGAAAACCAGACTTTAGCCATTTTAGCTCTGAGAGTCAGTCATACTGCTACAGTTTGTGATATGTCCAGTGCTCACAGGGCCACCATCCGACCTCTTCCTGAAAAAACAAAGGAATGTAGAAGAACAGCTGACACAAACTGACAACACGTCTGAAAGCACGGGTGTCTGTATTTTACAATTTTGTCCAAACTCAACAGGAACAAATAGTGAGTGTTCCCATTTGAGTGTACTACAAGTACTTGGTCGGTCAAGCATATGTACTCTGTCCACATGTGTGGACTCAATGCCGGTAACGCCCAACAATGGTCTAGCTTTAAGTCTAGCTGCATCTACCGAATCTACCTCGACTAGATCCAGATAGATCATTGATAGATCTAGGTAGACGATTTCGCAAACGACGTGCACAACACGAACTTTCGGCGAAGCCGAACAGCTACTCGGGACAGCTGAGCAGCCACACACGTCAATGAAATTCTCGCCGCGGCTTGTCTGCCAAGGTCAGTCGTCAATTGGCAAAAAATATAGGAAATTCGGGAAAACAAAGAAATAAACTAGTCAAATCTAGTCAAATTCCAGGCGTTGCAGTCCCGGTTTTTTATCAGCCACAAACCTCTCGCGGTCCACTGAAATAAATTCATACTGCAAGGTCACTGGAACATTAAGTCCAACAGTCCAGCACTAGCTACCCAGCATCCTAAACAGTGCGAGGATCAATCAATTCAAGGTGGGAATATACTTCAAGTGACGGAATTGTTTAATACCAAACTGTTCCATGGAATTCACAAACAAATGGTTCAGAATCTCAGTACATCCATGTTAGTTTCACGCACTACACCCAAGTATATACATCACTTGCTTAACATTGGCATTCCGAAAGTGCCTCTGATATTTCCTTCCATGGGAACGCTTCAGCTGTCGTGGTGGTGTAGTAGAATCTTTTAACCTTGCGATGTCCAATTGTCGGTCGGATTCAGTTCAGCTGTCATGGAAGCAGGCATGTGGTGCAACCGATGTCTGTTTAACACAAAATGTGTCAATGGCACACCGCAAGAGTCCCTTTTCATTTTCCCCATGAATAAAAAATGCATTTTTTTAGTTTGTTCAAGACATGATGTTTTGACACATTTGCTGCAACAAAATTGCAACGCCACCTGCGAAGCACTCAATGCCAAAGGTTTTGACCTGGTTCAAGCGATCACGTTTGCGATCTGAACAAAATTGTACAAATCGAAGGCACCCACAATTCAAGTGAAAATTGTCCTTCAATTTTTTTTAATGATTGGCAGAATGGTTCATATCTGCAATCCAATCTCAATCAAATGTTGTTTGCTGAAGTGTTTTCCCCATTGACCAACACCCTTCTAAATCTAAACGAACTGTGTATGAACTGACTGCTGCGAACTCCAACACATGGGAAACACCACCAACATTGCCAACCTTCTGGATTCCGAATCAGCTGGCATGACAATTGGCGAGGTCCATCAAAAATGGGTGGAATTGCGGTGCATGGATTCTTGCCCAAAAGAAAATCAATGAAATATGCAATGTTGGTGGAATTTGTAGTATACACCCTCAGTTTTCATTGGCGCAAAGCGGCTGGGCCAAAACAATGCAAAGAACACAAACAAGTAACGATTTTGTCCACTGAATTTCGAACAATGACAAAAACACATCATTATTTGCTCAGGACTTCAAACGTAATTGGTTTCACGAATGAAATAACATTTCAACATCAGGGGTTTGGATAATGCCCGCATGGAAAAGTTGAACGCAATGGTTCCCGTAATTGAAAGATATCAAATGTCAAATGTTAGTTATAGTTATAATTCATGATCGACTACATAGAATATGCATGTGTTCAACTCTTCGGGTGTGCACAGTTAAAAAAAATGAGAAATTTGGGGTAGAAATATTTGGGGTAGAATTTTGGAGTGCATAAACAGGGCCATAGCAAATAATTACAATAAGAGTAACGAAAACATGTGTGAAACCCAGCAGATTGAACATTTTTGTTGGTTTTGGGTAAGTTTTGCGTAATTTTTGGATCAGGATTGAGGACAGAAGTGGGTTTCCCAAATTGACCAGGTTTTGACAATTTTTGACCCCCCACGAGTTGCCAAATTTCAGGCAATCATTGTACTGACAAATGCGCCATGTTCATCCAGATTCTATGTATTCCTGCAGCTGATAACTGATGGCAGCCCAAATAAACATCACAAAAAAAAACAAGGGGAGGAAGAGAAGAGGATGCCAGCGGATACCTGCAAAAAAACAATACGTCAATAATTTTTGGATCTGAATTGTGAAAAGAAAATTGGTTTCCAAAAATTGACACTTTT
>Ga0126342_10021426_pt1 | contig 10779 bp, 11 predicted proteins | sample Cyp1metagenome_FD_92528 | JGI IMG/M metagenome (GOLD analysis project Ga0126342, IMG submission 92528) | Coral microbial communities from Lord Howe Island, Old Settlement Bay, Australia - Cyphastrea 1 metagenome | ecosystem: Host-associated > Invertebrates > Cnidaria > Coral ... | reverse complement strand
TTTTTTTCCGGCCATGGTCGCTAAAGCGTCCGTGGGCCGGCACTGCGACAGCTTAAAATTGTCGTGCGAGAGCCATTTGGTGGATTCGCCTGTTTTGCTCGTCCGTGTTTAAATAGTCCGTCCGTCTGTTCGTAAGTTTGTTCCAAACATGTTTATGGGTGAGGTGGCGCCATTCTCATCCCTTCTATAGTCCAATTAATAACCTCCAATTCTCCAAAAAAAAACCTCACTTCCCCAACTTTAACCAAAAAAAAAACACCTGTTTCCCCCCCCATTCCCCACCATTTTCCCAAACATTGCTCCAGGCATCACAGGCCGCCAGCACCGCTCCAAACATCACCGTGTTGCCTCGGATCCCCTGGCTTTGCAGCTCCAGGGCCAGGTGGATGGCCCTGCGCCAGCGGCCAATGCAGGCGCCAGTGGCGGCACTTTGAGCCACAAGACCTGGGCCGGGGCCCCGGGGACCCTGGGAGCAGCGGGGTTAATATTGGTTCTTATGGGTTATTCCAAAAAATGTGCTTAATATATGTTAATATGATGGTAATTTTGAATGGTTTGGAGCCATCTATAGAAGCTTGGAGAAGGATATTTATATATATATATATATATTATATATATATATATATATATATATATCAGTGTGTGTGTGTGCGACATGTCTATGTTCGGAAAGTTGATTGGGATCATCACCACTCATCATCCCACATCATCCCACGTTCAGGGATAAACATATTATACACTCATATATTTATTGTTAAAAAAAAAAAAACTAAGTCACCAACAGGAGACTCGCTTCCAGAGCATTGCTCCTCAACTCCTGTGTCGCTTGGAACGCCATCTCCCACAAGTGGCACCGCCCAGCTGCCGCAGTGGCAGTGGAGTAAGTCACCGCACTGGCGCGCAGGCTGAGCATGGCAACACTTCTCAGAACCGCTATGGCGCTGCACCACCTCCACGGTTGATCTTGGGAGGCGCTGCATTTTTTCTAACTTCGCCGGATGCGATAAACCCCTTACTTCTGGCAATGCCATTCGCACCTACCCTTCACCAAAGAATCTAGTCTTTGCCCAAGTCCATCAAGTCACTGACCATTTCCCCTTGCCGGCCCTTGCCTTTTCGCCGCAGCGCAGCTCCCCAAGGTGCCGTTCAGCAGCACCGTGTCCCCCCGCAGCGCCCTGGTCGCCGTGTCGCCCAGCAGCGCCAGCGCGTCGTGCCACGATGCTCCGCCCGCAGCGATGCTCCGCGCCACGAGGTCCAGGGAGGCGCCGTCGAAGAGGCGCCAGGCGCGTTGCCAGCTGGACCTGGGCCCCGGCCGGGCCCCATGGGGAGCTGGGGAAATCCGGAAATTGATGGGTTTAACATGTTGTAATCACATCGAACTATAGATGTGTCATGATATATCCGCCATAAACCATCATAAACCGATATTCGTTAGCCTAGATAGTTCAACCAACTTAGCTATACCCTCTGGCAATTTATATACCATAGCTTGCTGGAAAATACCCATTCAGTTCGATGATTTTGCAGCTGCTCAAACCTCCATTTAGTTCGGGAATTTGTTCCTTACCAGAGGGTATAGCAACCCCAAAACAGAAACCGAAAAGTCGAAATCCCCCTAAAATAGTTGATAATTGTATACCTTTTTGATCCTTTTTGTCCATAGCTATGGGAGAATCGTCCAAATTTACCGTTATCCACTGTTGTGTTGATGGATTTTGTCACTCCTCGCCTGTCGTCCTCAGATTTCAAGCATGCTTTCAGGATCTCGCCATATGTCACCGCAGTGGGGCCAAGTCCAATCTGTTTGAGCCGAGAAAGCCGAGAGAATCCCTGCAACCACTGAAGACCTTGGCAGCCGCTGATGTCAATGTTGAAGGCCGTCAAATCTGGTTTCATGTCATCAACGATCCGCCCCAAAATCAGCGCTGCGTGCCTCCAACAGGTGCTCCTTGGGGCCGTCCGGCGTGTCAGAAAATCAGGTGGAGACGACACATGTTCAGGTATTGTTGGATATATTGATATATTGATATATTGATTATATTGCAATATGTGGATACCATATGAATTGATACAATTATTAACAATAATGCGGATATGATTGTCATAAAAGTATATCAAAGTAGTATGTCCTTTTCGTTGCTTCCCTGCTACATATGCATTAGTTTAAACATCTCTCCAAGACTACACATGAATATATGCATGCGCGGTAGTTCGCACCTGATATGTACTTGCGGAAAAACATCATTATATTATGAATATGATGATACTGTGGATGGAAGAAATCCTGCACCACCTTGGATGGTTAAAACCCTATGAATAATGGGATAAACCACCTATTAACTGGTGCAGGATTTCTTCCATCCACCGTATGTTGCTGAAATAGAGGGCGCTATACATCCTTTCTTCAAAAGTTCAAAAAACACCCAGTCCTGGCACAAGCTGCTGTCCCGGTGCTGAGTGCTATCAAATCAACTTCCACCCCTTCATCGTACATGCGACGAAGTGTTGCCATAGACTGAGTCCAAAGGATCACCCCAGTGCATTCCTTCAAAGCAGCATTCAGAGTATATTTGTTTGGCGCTGCATCTATAGATTGAGATTGGCCTCTGCTTCTGCGCCTCGCGCTCATGGGCTTGCGAAGTGTCCTTGAAGTTGTTGAAGTCTGAGCTCTGGTCAAGCCATAAGAGCCAAGAATGGCCCAAACATCCCAGCCTTCTCTGCGAGGAGGGCCCTCCACTGCATTGACGTCGGGTCATTGAATCAACGTACTTGTTGAAACTGGCAACTGATCCAAGGTGGCTCAGATGTAAGCAGAATGTCAGCATGCCATGGCTTCAGAATGACGAGGTAAAGAAAGCCTTATACATTGCCAACTTCTTTTATATACATATATCACATATATAATATCTTGTCGCGGTTTTCAATGTGTTCACCCCGTCGGGTTATGTCAGGTTTTATCGTTTTATCATGTTTTATCATGCTTTATCAGCAGATCCAGCTAATGTACAATGATGGCGGTGTTTGGTTTTGGACTCTCCTCAACTTCGCTGGTCTCGAAAGGATCACAATGAAAAGGGGGCCACTGGTCCCTTATTTCCCTTTGGGCTTAAACTTCAAATTGGGAGACATCATCCATCTACTGTAATTACTCTGCTACTGTCTGATTTTTGTTGAGTTACTGAGTTACAGTTACTCATGTTACTCTCTTCAGTAACGAGCCCCTAGTGCGGAACGAAGGCACAAAGGAAAACATGGAAATAGTCTCAGCGCCAACCGCAGAAGCGACTCGACTCAACTTCTGCAAACTCTGCATCACGTGTTTTTTCCCCTGCACGGTCGAGGTATGAAATGGGTGAAACCTACTGTGCATTGTAGCCACTGACACGTTCATCTCATCGTTAGGAGCTACTCCAGTGGCCCTTGTTTCAACTCTATCCGCAGTCCAGCCATCGAAACCCAGGCGGAACTTTGGGAGTCAGCCTATGGAGGGCGCCCATCTACCTAGGACGCGGCGAAGCGGTGACGCTCATTGGAACTCCCCCAACCCTTGGAGGTGGACAAATTGCAGGGCAAGCCGCAAAGTGTGCAGGCGCCCAATTGTCCACAGGAGATGGGAAATTCCCCACATGCCTCACCATTGGCTGCGCTGGATTTGCTCATGCGCAAGCTGCGCAAGCCATGAACAATCTCTGCTTATATCGCTGTCTTTGGTCAGTCATTGATAAACAACGTGCGGGTTGGTGCTTCCAGCCCATCCAAAAATAATATCAGCAAATTGGGGAATCACCATCCTAAAGAGGGATAGAAAGCTGAAAAATATTTGACCCAGAAAATCCTGCAGCATCACCGAGTCTGAGTGCTTCTGTGTGCTTGACTTCCGTGAAATGGTTTCTCTCTCTCTCTCTCTCTCCCCATCGCCATTTTGGGGTAGTAGCTCTGGGAGTTGAATTCTTTGCCCCCAAAACATATAGAAGACATCAATCATTGGAACCAAACAGTTTCTTTGTTTGGGTCATTTGGGAACAAACAAAACAGACCATATCCAAGGTTGATTGCCCCGACAAGGCAATAGCCAGACTTGGCAGAACTAAAGTAGGCAACTACAAACACATGCATAGCCGCATACTATAGCTACCAAAGAATCACCAAGGAGAAAATGAAAAAAGGTGTGTAACATATCAAGATCATATAAACTTTGCCAAAACTCGTGGCAACAACCCGGCTGGTTCTCCAAAAATATCTCCACAGGCCTCCCCTTAAGGCTGCCAAAGGTACCCATACCACATGCCAAAACCCAGGGATGCGGAACTTGAGGTGCCAGCGCCGCTGGTGGTCTTGATCTGGGGCAAGGATTGCGACTTCCTGAGACAACAAGCTATTGGAATCATCCAATAGAACCCAACCATTTGGGGATCATTTCGGCATCCCATTACTAGGTGTAAACCAAATTCAAACCGTAAGATACCTGAATATAAAGCCCAATTAGAGTATGGTGTGTTATTGGCTTCACCTTCTCCCACAACTTCCGGTCAGCATAGAGGTTGGACTCACCAAGCTTCAGAATGTGTTTGCCGGCGAATGGGTTGAACCTGCAGCTGGATTTTGGATCTGGGACCGACATGTGCAGAGTTGACCTCTGGATGTTGATTGGATATGACTTCCCCGCGCCCCCAATGGATCCAAGTGGAGGGTATGCATAATCTTGATTGGATGATTTGAAATACTGTAGATCATCCCCCCCATCAAACAGACCCATATTTGTTTTTTATTTGGTTATATATATCCCATTTTTTTGGCTAAAACCAACCCGGTTTCTCCGTGCGGGCCAGTGACTTCTGTGGCACGTGGCCGCCATAGCCCTGGACGTGCTTTGGCCCTGCAAATCGCTTGGGCGGCTCCTCTAGCACCTGGAAGACTTGTGAGGAATGAAGATGAATGAAGCTTGTCTAGTGGATCCATGTCCACGGGGGACAAAGATAGCCTAGTACTTGGAAAATGTCTGTCTTCCTCGTGGGAAAAAAGAGCACCTTGAAAGGTTCAATTGCTGGTTCGTTTTGAACAATGACACATTTCATATTATATAATTACATTCATCAGCCATGTATATATATATATTATATACATAGAAAATTCAGCTAGCGAAAGGGGGATGCGGACATCGGTGGCGCCTTGGATGACCTTTTCTTTGTCCACGACATGTCCGGGAAGGCGGAGACGTCTGGAAAGGACGCCGAGCCCGAGATTTGAGGGGCCTACCGCGTTTGTCAGCCAGTGTGGAATTCTTCATGGTGGGAAGAAATTGAAGACATGTGCTTGAAACAATATAATATACATACAGAGAGAGAGAGAGTTATGCATTTATATTTTTGAAAGAATAAGCGGTATTTATGATTTAATTAAGTATTTATACTATTTATGTATCTGTACATGCAACTGTTCCACTTGGAAAAAAGCCACCGATCAGTGAAACCTGCAACATACCTGCAACTATTTAATGGCCATGATTGTCAAACAGCTTCAGACAAGTTCAGCAATGGCTGCCGCCGAAGTGACGTTGGATGAGGGACGGTTGCTCCTCAGCAACGATCAAATCAGGAGCCCGTGATGTGATGCAAATGCTGTCATCTTATGGTGCTGATGTGTAGCTTTGGCAGGGAGGACGCCATACCTGAAACATGACTTGCGGTAGGCATGGCAAATCTTGTAATGTGGTAAACCCAGTAAAAGACCAGCCCCTTCACCAACCATTTGGGGGTCATTTTGTATCATCTCCTATCTGGGGAATATCAACATGAACTTCTATTGGGTATGGTTTGAGGCATTGAGTTTACTACACTAAACCCCATTAAATCTCATTGAACCCCATTAAATCCCATGAAGTTACCATAAACCCATATAAACCCTATAGTTAATCCCATTGAGTCACCATAATTCTGCAGCTGTTGAAGCGGACTCCGTGCTGTCATGCAAAGAGTCACCATAAACCCTATAGTTAAATCCCATTATATAAGTCACCGTAAACCCAATATGTACCCTCTGGTAATTTAACATAGATATTGAAAATGGCCATTTATAGTGAGTTTTCCCATTGAAAATGGTGATTTTCCATTGTTATGTTAGTTTACCAGAGGGTAATTGCTATCTGAGATACATTGGTTTACCACAATTTACTGCTAAAGCTGATCCCTCCATCTGAGGTGAACTGAAGGGCCTCGCGGCGCTGAACTGGAACTGGATGCCTTGCTCAGCAAGACGTCAAGGAACCAACAGCTGCGGGAAAGCCACGGCGGATGCGGCGGATGTGGGGTCCGAAAGAACACTTGACCATTTGTTGGGGGAGCGGCCAAGCATAACACTACTAGTAGGATCGACATGTGCATATATATGTTTATGATTATGTACATGTAAACATATGCTTATAAATTAGATATGTATATATATATATATATATTATGTGTGTGTGTATGTCCATCATGTATATAAATATGATATAAAAATGACGTTTAAACATGCCAATGGATGGGGCTGCTTTTCACCATGTTTTTCCATGGCTGTCTTCAAGGAAAGAATTTCACGTGACTGAAGGGTTCCCGCAAGACTCTACCAAAGAACTGCCATCTCCTGCCGCCCCCACGCAAAAAATAAGGGCGTCTGTCCGTGTCGGTCCGCAGCTTCTACCTTGGCAGTGCGTCTGAGAAGTCCGCCATTCAGAAACCTGTCAGTTCCAAGTTCCAATCATGCAACTTCCATTCCCAGCCATCCCCAGCCATTCCTAGCCCAGCCATCCCAAGCTTGGCTTGCCACATCTGCCCTGGCGCTCAGAAGGACTTTGCAAAGATCTGCGTTCCTGAGACTCGCTTCTGCATCACAGCTGTCTTGTGCGATTGGCTGCTGAATATCGCTCTAGGTCTGACCCATCAAAGCATACTATGGCAAGCACCCATCAAAAACGGCGATGTGCAAAGGCGTAACCTGTGAGCACGAAGGACTTCTACCGGTTGGGCCCACGTTGATTCCCAGAAAGGGAATTCTATGACCCCACTATCATGAAATCAGGTAGTAGCGGGCAAAATACTGTTTGCCATTTGCATGCGACAACTGCGACAAAGGGTATCCTTTCCCTAGACAAAGGTGAAAACCATTTCCCAGCACATATGATACATATGACTGCGGTAGGTCACTCCTGAGGCTCCAACACCCTTTGAGTCAGCATCATTGGTGCTGGCACCGGCACGCAGCAGCATTCGAGCCTGAGACCAACCCGAAGAAAATCAATGGATCCAGGGAAGGTCATGAAGAATCCAGCAACACCTCAATATGTTCTTTTGCCTGGCCTACCTACCTGCATTTGCTCTGTGTTTGAAGCTGTTCCACTTTTCACGGTTGGCATTGATTTTTGAAAATGTGAATGTGCTTCACCGTTGAGAGCTTATGGGCACAGGACAAGAACACAACAGAACAGAAGAAATGTTTTTTGTCATATCAAATTTCAGTTCAGACATGTTTTCTGCCAAAAGGAGCTTCGGAATTAAATCGGCGCACGTTGTACTTTCTTCATCTTCCCTACTGCCCTCAGTATGGCTATAGTCTTAGATGCTATATTTTAGATCGGCAGCTCCCACATCCAACTACCCTTCACCATCCTTCATAATCCATCGCCCAGCTTTCCCTCAGTCTCCCACCACATCCGCGCGTCCCGCACGTGACACTGCCACCAGCGGACTCCCAGGCCTCAAGGGCTGAGTCGACCGCAGCCGAGGCCGTGGCCGCAGCCGTGGCCGTTGACTCCAGCTGGGGGCCGGGCCCGTGCCATCGTCGCATCAAATCAGGGGCTCCCTGGGACTGGTGTTTTTGTGTGAACTTTGTCAACTTAGCCAGCCTCAGCTCCCTAGGATTTTTGCAGGAATCTAAGTTGACAATGGAAGATCTTCGTCATTGATTGGCGATGCTCCCAATGATTTCAGTTCTTGTCATGTTGGATGACCAAAGGGTCAACCAACATGACCGAAGCATGTGGATCCCCGTGGCCTTGATGACCCGGCCCACCGGCCTTCAGGAATCGCTGCAAGGCTTGGATGGCATGCTGTTCAACCGCCGCTGCGGCGCCCCCCTGGCAGTGCTTTTTCCAAACGACGTCCGTGTGGGTTGGGACCACAATGGGCGGCGTACCCCACTCCTCCAAGTTTTTTTCAAGAGTTTAACCATTTAACGTCATTTAACCCTTAGAAAAAAATATGGCAGGAATGCCGCCTTGTCAAGCTGATTATCCTGGCCACCTTGATGGCTAAATTGATTAAATGGATATTAAATAAATGGCTGTGTCATGCTGTGTCAAATCACCAGGGGAGTTAACCATGGGACCCCCAAGCATCAGGCCTTGAGGAAGGGCTGTAAGAGCTGGTTCAGCGTCTGCTCCTGATCAGCTGTGGTGGGACTGGGCTCTTCCACCTGCAGCCTGGCAGTGGCGGGGGGGTCCTAAAACGATGGTTGGTCCGTGGTTGATGAAGGGTTGGTTCAGGTGTGGTTGATGGTTAACACTCCACTCCATAGGCACTCATGTTCAATAATATATGCTAGTTCTGTTGTTTTCAAGTGAAGTCTGTGAAGTCCCTTCTCGGCTTCTTCTGGTATATCTATATATGAAAAAGGCTGAACGAATCATGGGTTGTTGAGGCGGCTGCATTTGCAGTGTGGTTGACTTGGGTGGCTGCTGTAAATGCCAAGCCTTCCAACACTGGCCGGTCGACGCCCACCTACAGCAGCAGTGGTAGACCGGGCATCAATGAAGCCGAACACAAGAGCAACATTGAGCAACAAATTTGACAATAACTGGTTGGATCTAGTGAATCTAGTTGGTAGATACATCCATATATAAAGAGGAAATATTGGTTCCAACCCTTCCAAATAGAATTTGAAACAGGATGCGCGCAGTTGAAACTACTACCGACATCGACCAACCAAAACAGTTCTGTCTCGAAGCATCCTCACTGAGCTTTCAGCCACCACCAATGATAACGGGCCCTGAAGCAAATCAACTCATGGAAGCTGGTGTCAGGACAAATATGGTCCTCAAGAAAGGTGGGCGACTCATGACCTTCCCAACAAATGCTCAGTTGTCCATAGTTTTCCTGATTTGGCCTGTCTGAAAACTGGGGGATACATGGGGATACCTCCAAAAAAATGAAAATATATGAAAATATTTAATAAGTGAAATATGATGATGATCAACCATGAAATGTGGGGGCATCCTCCACGTTCAATCATTTAAAGACAAACCCAAAGTTGATGATTCACATCCGCATTGGTTGATTTAAATCCCTATCTTAAATGTTCCTTGGTTAATCCATGTTAACCCCATGAAACAATATATGAAATACATTGAAATACATTTACCCTCTGGTAAATTCACGGTTGGACCCTGAAAATGACCTATTTATAGTGGTTTCACTAGTCTTCCAACCCCTATCTGCCAGGGTCTATGTTAATATCAATGGATTGGTTTAAGGGAAAATTTACAGGAAAACCCCATGTTTAATGGGAAAATCGATGGTTTCCTGTAGGGTAAATACCATGACATCCTCGAACCGCCGACACTCAGCTCCCGGCGGCTTGGACCGTCTCCTTGCGCCCCTGGCGTAGTCGTTTCCGCAGGATATAGGATATGGATGGATATGGATGGATATGGATGGATATGGATGGATATGGATGGATATGGATGGATATGGATGGATATGGGAGCACCCTATATGGTCTTTATATGCCAAAAAACACAACTGTTGAAGTTAAAAACTTGGACTTTGGATGATTTTGGATGATGATTTTGGCAATCTCCTGATGCAAAGGAACAACTACAAGGTCAGCCATGTCACGTATGCCGTATGCACAGATCTCTTCTCAGTCGCAGAATTCAAAACATCACTCCTTCGCAATTCTTTTGTCTGGCTCCAGTCTGTAGGTCTGACGCTACAGGCTCACTGCAGCAGAGCCAACAAATTCTCTGTTGCGAGTCAATCAGTCCAAATGAGCACAGCTGCACGGCGGCTTTGAGCCCTGCGGTTCTGTGCTCATTTGATTCAGTTGTCTTTCTTTTTCTTCTTCTCTTCCGCTTTTTTCTTGGCATCCTCATCCTCAGAAAGCTGCAGCATTTGGAAGTTTCCTCTGTGTCATACTGTGTCCACCCACAACTTCCCTGCCATGTCAAGGCAGCCCTCAGCCGAGCAGCGTCATTCAACATGTTCAGGAGACTCTGGACGAGCCAAACGAGGCCCCGCGCCTGGAATGTGCCAGTCATTTCACCCCTGAGTTGGGAAAATGTCTGGGGCCCTGCCTGAGCCCAGATAAAAACAAGCAGAAGGCCCACCACGACGCATCGTCCCGCGTAGCCGAATGAAGCATTCGCATCGCGGTCCTCAAGGGGCCGTGCAAGAAAAACGGTGAAGCAAACAGCCACTAGATGCCGCTAGCTGTGCTGGCCGAGACTTGTTTATCCGGCCTGGCAAAAACGCACGGAACATTGACATCTTTGCTCTGATTGTGCGACTGCGACGCTGGCATGGCCCTGCGCTTTAATATTTATATATTATATAATGGTATGCTTGATGGACCACGGTTGACATTTTCCGCCACATGCAGAATCTAGAAGGAATGCCAAGGGTTCAATTTTAGGTAGACAGCCACGAAACGTTTTGCAATCCACAGGGCGTAACCTCGGAAGAGCGGAACTCGGTCACGGATCACAAAAACACCGGACTGGGTATGGATCAAAGGCCTAGACATGCC
>Ga0126342_10021425_pt1 | contig 10779 bp, 9 predicted proteins | sample Cyp1metagenome_FD_92528 | JGI IMG/M metagenome (GOLD analysis project Ga0126342, IMG submission 92528) | Coral microbial communities from Lord Howe Island, Old Settlement Bay, Australia - Cyphastrea 1 metagenome | ecosystem: Host-associated > Invertebrates > Cnidaria > Coral ... | reverse complement strand
AGAAGCATGCTTTTTCCGTGGTGGAAGTGCCTCAGCCTCAACGGAAAAGTAGCTAACATAAATAGATTTACTTCCTTGTCCGGAGACGCGGATTGGAGGCATGGTCCCCGTGATAACTAAAAATAATAATAGGAGTTCCAGCCACGAGATGCCCCAGGCGAAAGGTTCCAGTCCATCTTTTGACCATGGCACATACGGTCTGGGTTGATACCGGCATGTTGATTCATTCGCAGTGAATATCCCATTCAATTTCCGTTTTCCCAGTATATCCAAGTAAGCATGGACAGATTCCATGCCCCAGATTTCCACTATTTCCACTATTCATTCCCACAGTGATATCCCAATTCCCCATCCAATTCCCACATCTCGTGTATTTCCAAGTGAAAAGTCTCATTCAATGCCATTCAAGTCCATTATAACGCCCCCCACCAGAAAAAAATGAAAACATGTTCCTACTTAATTTTAATAGATTATATGTTTCTATCTTTTTGAGGTTTACTCTCTTTTTCCCTCCATACGTTATTGTTATATCACTGGTATAGTGTTTCTCTACCATTACAAATTATTACACACGAGTGTAGTGTTTTTCAAACATTGTGCATATGCATCTAATACATATATATATATATATATAGTGGTATATACATATATAATTATATATATATATATAATGCTGTATATAATACATATATATATATATACATACATATTATTATATGAATGTAACTGTATGTATAATTATATTAATTATATATATATATATAATTATATATGAATCCAACTGTTTATATCTCTGGTTAACCATGGTGCACTTAAGTCCAGCCTGGCTTCGCGCGAAGCGCCAGGCAGGTGGTGGACCAGGAAACCATGCATCGCCTGGAGGTGACCCGATTGTAGCATTGGTTTGTTCGTTTCCATACCCAGGTGCCATTGGCTAGATGATTTTTGGCTCGTGATTTTAGATGATTTTTGTATATTTTTTTAGCATGGCTAGTCATTTTAGATGATGTTTTGGCGATTTGGCTAGTGATTTTAGATGTTTTTAGATGATTCTTGTAGCAGCTATCAAAGAAAGAAAACTACGAGTTGACCATCAGAAGTCGGTGATTGGCGATGTTTCAGCTAGTAAGTACGCAGGGTGTTTAATCATCAAAGATGAAGATACAATGATAGAACTGATAAATGATCTTCGATGATCACAACGGGGGTTGACTGCCCTTCATACATTGGGGATAATCATAATCCATGAGCTGGGATAATAGGAATCACGTTTTTGATCCGCCTGTAACATGGAAGAACAGATGGTTTTGAACAGTGTTCACGTCATCGCATAAATGTATGGGATTAAATGGGTATGGTTTGCTGTGATTTCGGTGTTCGACAACTTAGAATTACCCTCTGTTTATTTAACATAGACATAGCCGTGGAAAATGGCCCATTTATAGATGTTTTTCCCATTAAAACTTCCATTTATAAGGGATTTTCCATGGCTATGTTAAATTACCAGAGGGTAATGTTTATATTTGAAGTTCAATGGTCAAACAGTTTCAAAACCTATGGCTTGCCACATAAATGGGCGGAATGAACATCGATAACAACATGTTTTCTTCTTGATGTGAAGACCATGCATGGGGTACAACGGTTTTTGACCCATAGACAAATCTAAATTGGAAGCGACAAAAAAAACATTACCCTCTGGTAATTTAACATAGCCATTGAAAACGACCATATATAGTGGATTTTCCCATTAAACATTGTGATTTTCCATAGCTATGTTAAATTACCAGAGGGTATCAGAATAGGACAATCCCAAATCCCAAACAATTGTCATCCTGCCAACCATTTTTCTGGGTGGCTTACGATTGAAAATTGCAGGGGTGGCCAACCATCAAACATCAAAGGTAATCAGGTGTCTAGGGTCCCAAGTATATATGGATTTGTACTATATATATATATATGGAATTAACGGAATAATTTGGGAATGGTTTTCATTTCTTTAAACCAAAAAATGTGAGAATTGGTTTCAACAATGTTTTGTTTTCCAATCAGAATTGGATCGTTTAGGGATTGTTCAGTTAAGTGCTCAATGATTTTCTTTGATTTGTTGTGTGGGTGTTTTTGATTTTAAATCACGTATCCCAAGACAACAACAATATATAAATGCAAATCAGATGGAACAAAGGATGCATGAACGACTAATAGAAAATGACATATATATCCAAGAACTATAAAGATGGTATTCCCTTGAAGACCGAGATGCTTGGAGACTGACATGAAACCCGCAAACACGGCCCCCGGGCCCATGCAGTTGCTAGGACAAACATGCACCCTACACGAAACGGTTTGCAAGTGGCTCACCAACCATGGATTTTCACCATGTGCCAAGTTGTGGTGGATATGCAATGCTTATTGATGCCGTGACCCGACTATATGCTTTTGAATGGCTTGATATATGGCGTCGCAACCGGTTCCGCAGCACTGCACAACCCATCATGGCCATTTCACCGAGCCATTCATTCATGGTGTTGCATACCATTTGTGCCATCAAAACGTGGGTAAACTGCCCATATGTCATCTTGGACGATGGTCATCCGGGATTTCATCAACCGATTTGGTGCGGAGATTTTCCCATTGAAACTTCCAGTCATAGATGAGTTTCCGCGTGATTTCCCAGTGTTTTTTCCATGATTTTCCATGATGGAAACCCTACAGTTTCAGTTTCCCAAGGGCCCAAGGGTTTCCATCACAACCTTTGGCACAGCCACTGGCCCTTTTAAGGGCCGTCCCCGACAGCGCCAGACCTCCAGCATTGGCGCCGTCGGCGCCGTCGGCGCCGTCCTTCCCATGGCGCTGTGTGGTTTCGCCGATCGAGGTGCAGCTGATGCAGTGATTTCTATGGCGATTTTTATGGGGTTATATACCCTATGGATCCTTACAAGATGGGGCCCCCGTTGGATAGCTGCAGTTGCCTTAAAAAAATGGCTGAATTCTATGGTTTATGGTAGATATAACGAACTAGTTAATGGGGGTTATCATTGTTTATAAACCAACTTACAGAAGCTATCTGGGTAAATTATAACGACCTCACTGGTCTCCCGAACCCTGGAATCATGGTACATAAGGGAAGTCATCCCCAAATGGCCCAACAATTCAGGTTAGAGAAATATTATAATTTACCTAAACCCTATGGATCCCTATGGATCCAAACACCTCCTTCTCGAAGGTACTTAAAGACACCCGTCAGTCATCATACCCCAGTCCCACTTCCTAAGAAGGCAATTGGATCCGTAGGGGTACATGAACCATAAATGGGATTATACCTGACATCAATATCCATAAATTGGATTACTGTATATACCTGACTTATAACTGGTTAAAGGATGTAAAGGGAATCATTCCATAAATTGGATTTAAAATCTTGCTGACTTGTAACTGGTATTTGGCTGTAGGAATCGTGCGACTTCACGAAGTTCGGCTTTGCCCTCGAAGCCGTCCAGGTGGCTCAAATGGTCCCAAGTATGGTAGCATCGGCAGCGCTGTGCCAGGTTGAGCATTCTCCTTCAGGATATGGGCAGATGAATCACATTCCTTGGAGTCCGTGATAGGTCGAGAGTGTCTCCTCGGCAACGGTGGGCTGTGCTCCCAATGACTATCCCTCCAGAGGCTGTGGTGAATTTGATGAAGTCACAGGCCTTGCGTTTCCCATCCACTCCTCGCTCAAGTCACAACGCACCACAAAGGACCACAGTTCCTTTCGCCTAGCTGGGCCTATAGCTGCTGACCCCTCAGCTCTGTCAAGAGGCCCTCGCGGGCACCCGAACACAAAGAGACGAAGGGATTCGAGCATTTAGCTCCGTTGTTCATTGACCAGTGGGTCCAAATGCCTATTCCAAGAAACAGACATGTTGCACCGTGCAAAGATGTGAAGAGATCGTCAACGAGACTGCGCCCAACATTTCCCAGATGTTGCGCACACCGCAGTCTCGTTGACGATCTCTTTCAATATGCAACACTGAAAGTCCAGGCGCTTGAGCTTGGCCTGGCCGAGGAAAAAACGTGTTGCCTTTGCCAAGGAACTGTTTTTTTGGGGCAGTCGGGAGTTGTTGCAAGCTGTTACATGCGAATCGCCATGGTTTTGAAGCTGAATGTGCGCTCTTCGGATTTTACAGATCCTCAAGCCAAGGCACCATGTTGATCACCAGCAAATAAGATAAAATAAGTTCATTATGATATTGTTGCATCGAATTGGATTTCACCCAACATATCCAAACATACGCTCTGGTAAACTAACACAACTATGGTAAATATTGGAAAATCATCATTTTTAATGGGAAAACTCACTATAAATGGCCATTTTCAAAAGCTTTTTGTGTGTTTACCAGAGGGTAGTTCCTGATGGGCGCCATCGCTTGGTTTCCCTTAGGATTTTCCCCTGGGATTTTCGGAAAAAAACCAACCGACGGCCAGGGCGTTCCTGGACCAAAGCTGCCCGGGACTTTCTGTGTCTGGGGCCCCTGTTGAGAGTTGAGGGCATCACCGGCCTTGGGAAGTAAGCCCTGGTTTCATCTACACGTATGGCCATTTATTCTAACTAGTTATAAATGGGATTATACATTACATTCCACAAATATCCATAAACGGGCTTTTGTTAGTATTTGTAACTGGTATTTCGGGCCATAACTTAAATTTCTGGTAGTTTGACATTAGAACACTTGCCTGTTCATAGCTGATTCACCTCCTTTTAACATTGTATTTTTTTCATGTGGATTTACCAGAGGGTAAGCTGGCTGCGTGGCATGTGCTAAACTGGGAAAATGAAGGAACATCATCTACAAATCAGGGATTGTCCTGTGCCATGTTTGATTACCGGAGGGTACTGAGTTTGGAAGTTTTTCGGATGGGACCGGGATGTTTTTTGCGAAGGGAAGCAAAGAGATCACACCAGTGGCAGGACAAATCTGCTGGCAAGTTTCTGAACAATTGATTATTCACGCTGGGCCACATATTACACGATGTATATATGATGTGATTGGTTGAACATGTTTGACGCTCACAGTTGGATGTGTTACAGATCGCAGACGATGAAAAAAGACATTGGTCCAGAAAAATCCCATCGCCATCCATCTCCCTGATATTCAACAACCCCTCAATGGTCCCAAATATGTGACTTCATCCCCTACTTGTTCATGGGTGGTGTTTGATATTGGGGGAAGGATGAAGTGACCGTAGCATGCCTGCTTTCGAGGTTCAGGAGCCACTTGAGATGAGTTAAGCTGCCAGAAAAAGATCATGCTGACGTCATGGGAGAGGGAGAGCATCATGAGCCTATCCAGCCTATCCACGGTCTGGATGTTGGTTTTACACATGTCTTACCTCCCTGGAAGTAACCTCTATGGATCATTGTGCTATATTGTGCTTGGCGGATTGAAAGCAGCAACCAGAGAATAAGCACCGGAAGTTATCAAAGGGAAATGGGAATTCGATTGCTTATCAAAAATCATAGTTGGATATAGTTGGCTATATATATATATATTAAACTATGAGAACCTATGGGGTATTATAAATATAAATATAATAATATATATATATATATATAGTAATCATTATGTTTCAGAAGCCAAAATCTGCTGCATATATTGGAATCACCTTGTAGACAGTGCCGTGGGATTCACCAGACCTCCGGATTTGCCGCATTTTTGGCCCTGGTCACAGCGGGGCGACCTTTGCAAGAAGTGAAGGCGACTTTCGCTGGAATGTGTGGTGGCAGTTACTTAGATGGGCCATGGGATTAGCGATTCCTGGTTAGTAACTGGGGATTTGTTACCCTCTATATCCCAATTATAATCCATTTACTTATTAGTTAACTAACTCCATGGCCCATCTAAGTAGTGTATAAAACCGGACTTGGCTCGTCGATGATCAGTTGAGTTCGTTTGGTGAACATTGGTCAACAGTCACTTTCTGAGAGCGCCTTTTTTGAGCACTGACAGTCACTGATCCCTGGCATTTTCCATTCATTTTCCAACGGATCATTCACCTGAAACACATGAAAAGTCCCAGCTACCAAAGTTCGAAGAGTTACTCTCCGAGAATTGTGGCAATGGAAAATCCCCATTTCGTCAGTTAGATTAGATTTGTGTCTTTTCATATTTCAAGTAAAAACATTCAAACCTTCGAATTTAGTTCGGGGACATTAATTTGGGAAATATAATGGTTAGATCCAAGTAAAGCACATAATTTAGTAAATCCCCATGGAATTCATGATTTATTGCTATCTTTGAGGGCACCGTTTCGCTAAGACACGGCGAAGTCCGGCGACAGGTTGATTGTGGCCCAACTTTCCGGCCCGTGAGATGGTAGTGGAAACGAGGACGGCGCCGCCATGGTAGTGACATCTCTCAAGGGCTATGGCGTTGGAGACGGCCAGATCCAAGAAGGCAACAAATCTAAACTGCAGCTATTTTAGAACTTTTATATCCAATAAACATCAATAAACCTCATGGGCTAAAGTCCAAGAAGGATAAGAAGGCTAGATAAACTGACGGTAACCTGGCTCTTGTTTTGCCTGGTCCATGAGGCTTTGGGTCACCGGACTGGGAAGAATGCGAGATGGGTTCCTGACATTCCGTCAATTCCCAGCCTTCGTGATCAAATGTGGGAATAGGTTACTAAACATAAAACAAAACATAATTACTTATGTTTCTAATAATAAAAAACATTATAGAACTATCATAGCCTTTTAAAGACAGTTTTTTTTTAAATGGTATCAATGAGTAAAATTACTGGAGGCTGAGATTTTTGTTCGTCGATCAACCAGCTGGGCCAGCACATATGAAGAAGTGAACAGTTAAATTTGAAGGGAACCATTTAGGTGTTTTTTCAGTACTTAAGAGATCTTAAGAGTATATTAAGAAGCTTTTATTTCTGGATAATGATGATGATGATGATTTTGACGTATGGACAGACACAGTTGACAGGAGTTGAAGCAGCCAGAATGGCATTTCGAATTCAGCTGTATATCTTCTTAAGATACTGGAATTGGATAGTTATCAATTTGAGGTCGCAAAGTTTTTTTTTTACCCAGATAGTTATTTTGTTGATGGTTTCAATGTTATTCATATTGTTCATGCTGTTATAATTCCGCCACAGCGTCGGGAACGCAATCACAAGATATCTCAGGTGGTCTTGGCCGATTAATACACCATGGATTTCTAATCCATTCTTTAAAGATTACGAATGGTGCAGATATATTAATTCTGGTTGGTGGTTTGGAACATTGTTTATTTTCCCCAATAGTTGGGATGATGATCCAATCTGATTAATATTTTTCAGAGGGGTTGAAGCCACCAACCAGTAATTACTCATCAACAATATATAGATTGCTCCATTGAAACAATCGTACCATATAGTACCATTATTTTGTTGATTTTCTCTAGTACAAAGTTATCGCACCAATATTATTTCTGCATTGATACACCGGACCCCACACAGATGACACAGTCAAGCGACAGAATTCATTGAGACTTGCAGAGAATTTACCAGATGCTCGGTTTTTGCATTGCACACATTTGCACATATATATATATGGTTTGTCGGTTCATCATCATTTTCTCCTTTAAACAACTATCCTAACATGGGGGTTACTCCATGTTCAGACAAACCCAAACCAAAAGGTTTGTAAAAGCAAATGTTAAAAAAACTATATCATGTTACCCCCTGGTAAATTAACATAGACCCTGAAAATAGCCTAGTTTTAATGGAAACTAATCTTCCAACCCCTATCTGCCAGGGTCTATGTTAATTTACCAGAGGGTATCTCCCATCGAATGGTTCCTGGAAAAAGGTTTTTTTTTTTTTCTTGCTTCTTAGGAATGGGAATGGGCGAATGATCCAAATTATACCTACTGTTTTTTAAAGTACCTTTATATTATATGAACAATCATCCCAGCAACCCACATTCCCTACGGCTCAAGCATTTGCATGATTCCTTTGAGGTTCAGATGAATGTGATAATGATGTTTGTTTAAGATTCATGATTAATCTTGTTGATGATATGTTATGGTTCATCTTCAAGGACAACATTGAGGTTATCATGGAATTATGTATAAACAATGCATGCTATCAATAACTAATCCTTCAAGAACCTTCTCCCCTTTTCATTCCATTGGCCGTTCATCATCTTCCCAGCTCCACCAGGAGCGTTTCCGTGACAGGCCGGGTCATCTGGGTAAAACAATGACAATGCCATACAACCAGCCCATTTTTCGGGAATGGTAAGTTTATACCACCTATATATTTATGGTGAGGAATGGGGGATGGTTTATTGTTGTTTTACCTACATTAATCCAGATAGAGAAAGAATGGCTGAAAGACATGCAGACTTCAGTGCTTCGCTCTGCAGACACATGCCTCGAAGCCGCTGAGGTTTTGATGTGCGTCCTGCAGCCAAAATCATGTGTCATTACAAATTGATCAAAAAACCTTCCGGTCAACTTACATAGCTATGGAAAAGCCAGCATTTTTAGATCATGCCCATAGAATTTCATAGGACATCCAAAAATTTGCCACCATTTCGAAGATCGTTTCCTTGGGAACCCATAGATGTTCACAGCTGTGTAAACGTTTATTTGAGGGTCAGTCCGCAGCCCGCATCTGGCAATCAGATAGATGCATGCATGAAAATAAAATATACATACATATACGTACATTGGATTTGTTGGTAACCATCCATGCTAACCTTCTACTATATTACATCGGACTAAAAGCGTTGGTTTTATCTCACATTTTTGCTGGTGAAGTCCCCTTCATGGCCAAAACATGCCAAAACATGCCAAAACATGCCAAAACATATCGGGGATATACCCCATTACCCCGACCTGTTGGAGGTTATTACAAGGCTTACCCTCTGGTAAACTAACATAGCTATTGAAAATGGCCATTTATAGCTGATTCACCCATCAAAAAAGGTGATTTTCCATAGTTATGTTTGTTTACCAGAAGGTGTATATACCCAAATGAAGAAATGCACCCAAAGCCCCATTCAAAAAAAGGTGGTGCCTCCAAGTTCTAAGTTGGAAGCTGCTGGAAAAATTGCATAAACCAACTCGACTAGCTCTGGAGCACCACCGGCACCACTGGATTTCTTCAGAGCACCAGGGCCAAAGAGCACCGGCGGTTGTTTGGACGAGTGTGGTTGGGGCCTTGACGGGGCATGACAGGTCTTGAGGTTGTCGCCATTGAGAGATGTTGAAGCCAATCATTGGCGAATCATTGACATTAAAGCAACTATAACGGATGATCGTGCCAAATTGGGATGATAGTGACTAGTGTTTTCTTTATTGGACCGTGTGACTCCCCGATTTATATGTTTGTTTTATTTTTGTTCAACCAGTTTTAATGTATATTTATATAATTATATACTTGTATATATCGAGGCAATTTCGAGGGTGTACCAGTATACCTTAAATATGTTCAGACACAAGACAGAGATGCAGAACACGGTGGACAATTGCATTCCTGATAGTTGGTGGCTGATTTAAAGTCTTTTCTCGCAAACTCTTTACTTCTTTGGATTTTCCTGAATTTACTGTAACCAGTAATGTGGTAAACCATGGTGCCCACCCAATGCCATAAACCATCCAAAAAAAGTCCAGATTAAAACCATCAATCTCCAAAAGACTTGTAGTAAGGTCCAGCAAAAGTGTCCAGGTCCAGTGTAGAAATGTCATGAGGTCCAAAAAACAGTGTTTTCCAAAACCATCCAAAAAAATCATGGTATCTGGCGGTATCTGGGTAAAGGCCATCATATTTCACTCACCTGAATTTGCGGCAGGCCATACCCTCTGGTAAATTAACATAGACCCTGGCAGATAGGGGATGGAAGACTAGTTTCCATTAAAAATGGGTGATTTTCAGGGTATGATTTCCCGAATCCATTCACCATGATTTCCAGGGCTCGGGGAGAACACGACGCGAAACCGGCATGAGGTCCAGATGGCTGCATTGAGGGTGAACCCCAACAGGTTTGGCGGCGTCCTCGGTTGGTTTTTAGATCAGACATGGGTGTTTTAGAAGCCCAAACTCCAAGGTTTGGGAGAAAATCTCACATTATTTGGGGAATTAGCCTCTGGTAATTTAACATAGCCATGGAAAATGGATCCAATGGCCTATTTATAGTGGATTTTCCCATTGAAAATGGTGATTGTCCATTGTCATGTTAGTTTACCAGAGGGTATCTTTTTTTGGGGGGAAGTATTGCAGGTGCGACTTTTTCGGATAGTTGATTGATGTTTGTTTGATGATGCATCTATAAAAAAAATGACTCGTGCCGTTCCTCTGGGTTGAGGTTGTTTTAAGTCTGCAACCCGCCGGCTTTGCATGTTCATACCTGGACACATAAGCATAATGAGGATGTGCCACAGATGTGTGGGATGCACCTAAACATGATGTGGGTATCATTACAAGTGTGGCAAAACAGTATCACGGAATGAAAACTTAATAGCCAAACAATTTCATTTGATTCTTACGGTATACATACATACATAAAAATATATATATAGAATGGGCTAACGCCCTGGTGCCGCCGACCCCCTTTTCAGGGCGGAGCGGCGGGGAAAGGTCAAAACGGCCCACATGCGCACCAATCGTGCAAATATTGTTTTTGAAAGTCTAGGTAGCGTAAACATAGATTGTGGGACAATGAATGCAATGTATTGATATCAGGGATATCCGTGGCTGTTCATGGAATGTTGTTTTCATATTTTGGGGATGGTGTGTCTT
>Ga0126342_10021424_pt1 | contig 10779 bp, 10 predicted proteins | sample Cyp1metagenome_FD_92528 | JGI IMG/M metagenome (GOLD analysis project Ga0126342, IMG submission 92528) | Coral microbial communities from Lord Howe Island, Old Settlement Bay, Australia - Cyphastrea 1 metagenome | ecosystem: Host-associated > Invertebrates > Cnidaria > Coral ... | reverse complement strand
GCTGCTGCAGCCGCTGACAGCCAAGTCGGTGCCCAGCTTAAGGCGCCGGCTGAGCTGATAGGCTGATAGGCTCCCTATAAAATATCAGATTGCCATGGGGATAATATGGAATAATATGGTATATAATAAAATCTTATATAATGTAATGGGACACTATGATATCCCATTTATTATATTAGTTATCCAATTTATTTTATGAATTAGCACCCATTTATAGCATTTATTTTTAATGGGGACCATATGCTATAATGCTATAAGATCCCCATATTTGATGAATTATCCCATTACATTATCCCATTATAAATTTTGGCGTAAGAATATCTTTTTGACTTAATGATCTCATGGCGATAATAATGATAGTCTGAATAATGCTATAATAATGGGATAATGGGATAATGATGGGATCATAACATGATAATCATAAGGTTTTTTTCTGATGATAATATGGGAAAGGGTCAAGTTACCTCTGAAATTACCATACTGGGGGAAGTTTAACATCCAGCTATACCAGCTATGACTTAGGGTACAGTTTGGGTGCTGGGGACTTAGAGATATGGAATTTGTTATGTTTTTTTTTTACTGTAATGGTACTTACATAATAGGATTTAGTAGGATTTCATTGGGATACAATGGGATATATCACCAACCATAACTTGAAATATGGGTGTGGAATAGAACATGGGGCATATCCATAAGATGGACATGATTTTTGGAAAAATGATGATGGAGCAGTAGATTTAGGGATACCATATTCTCAGACAAACTCATATCGGTGTGTCCGAAAATGGAGTATACCCTCCAAATAGCCATCTGGTTGGTGGTTTGGAACATTTTTTATTTTTCCATATATTGGGAATGTCATCATCCCAACTGACGAACTCATATTTTTCAGAGGGGTAGGTACACCACCAAGCAGATTTGTGAGAGGTTTTAGGGCAGCCTATTTCCAGACAAAGCCTATTTTATGGAAGATATGGAGATTGGAAGATTTTTAGGGATTCTATGCTGATTTGGGGCAGTCAAGGGATACACAAGCTACATAGGGATGCAGTTGAGTTGAAACTAGTGGCTGTAACCATCGCAAAATATAATCACCATAAATTGGGATATAACCCAACAAATCTATTGATATGTATATATATATATGATTATATGATTATATATGTACATATCCATTTATAACATTTTATAACAAGCTGTGGCCCGACCCCGAAATCGCGAGTTGTTGACAAGTTGACACTTGGTGAAACTTTGGTGAACAGTGAAGAGCTGGGGCTTGAAATATCTGGATCGCAGAAGGCTGCGGAGGTCTCAATTTCGCAGATTTCTGGGACTCAAGAGATTTCGATTTCGGGTGAAAACTCGGAGATGACTGGGGACTTCATCTCAATGGCTAGGGTGATGGGTTGAAGATGTTTGATCATGGAAATTTTCTGGGTATAACTCGACCATGTAAACATGGAAATCCACCATGACATCATGGACAAATTATCATTTTTTCCATGAAAATTTGGGAGTAATGAGCCATATGTTCAAAACAAACACACGTAATTATGTTGGACCTGAAAATTCAGCATGGAACGCGTTGTGACGTGATTTCACCTATTTTAATGGTGATATTTTTTTGGGGGGGCCCATCTGGATGATTGGAACATTGGAAAACTTAAGATGTTTTTTCAGTGAAAGGGGGAATCACTATGGAAAAACCCAGGGAATTGACCAACGGAGAAAATCTAAATCAGCAAGCGATTGGTTTGCGATTAACGATCGGGGTAAGAACCATCCAGGGTTCTGATGGGAGTTAATAGTCGTTATTAATCTTGGTAATGACCGTTATGATCTTGGAAACGATCATAACGATCGGGGATTATCATGGGAGTTGTGTTTTTTTACCATCCAGGGGACTGGGCTTGGAGGGAATGGAGATGGTAAAGGTGGCAAGGTTGTTTGGTAGGGAATCTGAATGACGTTCGCGACATATGTCTGGTAGGTTGAAATATCTAAGATGGGATGATCGGATGATCTAGCTTCAGCTTCTATGGGACGTTTAGTATGTTTTTTTAGAACCTAAACTGCTTTGTGATTCATGTTCAAGCAACAGAGAGGGGGATGTGACCGCAATGGACATCTCATGAGCCAGATTTTTTTCGGGGAAACCTCAACGGTGATTCTGGGTTCATGATCGGTGGCATTCTGATGTCTGGAAATCTTTCCCTGGTCAGAGTATCTAAGCCCAAGCTTGTGAGATGAGATAGGAAGCTGGGAGAGACAAGTTTCCAACGGCTTATATTCATAATCTCCCAGATTGTTATATATAATCATTATTTGATGCTTATATTCCCATGATTCATGTTATAACATGGTTAACATCCATAATCTCCATAATCATGGGAGTGTGAAACACATGCTTGTCACATGCCTATCTTTGCCTGTGTGTCGATCTTACATCTCAAGGATTCAAGGGCTCAGAATGAAGCTGTGGCATGCCATAGGGATCCAGCTGCTATCGGTGCTGCTTCGTGAGCAGAGCAAGCCGCCAGCTGCTGATCCTGACATTGACCGCTGCAGCCTGACCTGTAATTGCACTGGCATTGAGGATCCATTTGCGGGGAGATACTATCCATTGTCTCTGGTTCTTGCAGGGCTGGGTGTGGGACTGGCAGTTGGGGCACTGGTGACCTCTTGTGTTGTTCTGCGTAAAGTGTCTCGAAGTTCTTCAGATGACAGCTATGGTGGCCGAGGGTCTAGGAGACGTGGTGGAGGAATTCTTTCTGTCCCTCAAGCCGGGAATGCGGGTCTGTCTATGGTACAGTGATGATAATGTCTGGCATGAAAATATCATAGCTTACTTGGTTGGTGGAGAAGAAGTAGTGCTTTACACTCCTGATCATGATATGTACATTGAGCGTGTTGGATGCAAGGGTCATGAGGGTCCTGTGAAGATGAGGGGTCTCAATGCAAGCGGGAGAGTGCCTCGCTTTGCTCAACCTATTTACCGTTTCAAAGATGCTATCACAGATGACATGCTCAAGAAGATCATTCGTCAGGGCCGTGAGTTGGTAGTCTCTGAAAGGGGTATTTCTCCTGTCCTTCCTGAAATCGTTGATTCCTCAAACAACATCGTCAACATTGATGTTTTTTTTGGAGGGCAGTTTGTCAAGAAACGCATTGTTGGAAAGAATGGGGCTGGTGAGCTAGTGAAAACCACTGTCGAGCCGACCTCGCCGAAGAATGCAGTGCGTGTCCGTCCTGCTGGAGCAGATAGCGTATGGCTGGCGGCTGAGCCTCTTGGTGGACTTCAGTTAGGACAAGAAGTTTCTTTGAATGGTGACAGTGACGTTCAAGTAGGAGACAGAACAGCTCTGGCACTTCGTCAGGGAACCTGGGTCAAGATTGAATTAGTGCTTTTGTCAGCTGCTGGGGAATATGCGAGTTCGCGGAGAAAGCTTTTCAGTTTGGACCCACCTGTGAAGCCCAATGTCGAAAAGGTGGTCCTTGACAAGAAGGACATGGAACTGTCAGCTGATGAGGGTGGGCAGGACAAGGGCGAACATGGTGATGTGCGCACACTTTGGGTTGACTTTGATGAGCATGGTGAAAGGTTCAAACGTTGGAGAGATGTTTGTGCTGAGTCGTTCACCCCCGCTTTTGATACAAAACCAATTGAGGGACCATGCGCTGCATTGCACCTGATTAAGCACACTGAACGCCAAGGTGGAGATCCGCGTCTTTGGTTGCAGCTCTGGCTTCGATCCAAGCACATAGAGCCCAGTGACCGCACATGGCATGAGACAAAGGTGCTTGTTGATGTTCTTTTCTATGCAGGGACTTTTGACCAAGTCAACATTCCAGGTCTTATTTGTCTCGAAGTTGTTTGCCATAGGCTTCAGGCAATTGTTGATGCCTACACCAATGCCAAACAGCCCAGTTGGGAAAATGCGAAGATTTTCACTGGCCAAACTTCCCCAGAAGACATTGTATCCCCAGTTTTCAGGAGCTATGCAACGAAACGAAACAAGGAGGAACTGGAGTTGATGCAGGCAAGGCAGAAGGTTAGGGAACTTCGTGGCTCACCTGGCGTGTCTTTTGAGGACGCTTCAGGTGACATTACTCATGCGCTGCCCAAAAAGCCATCCAAGACCCCAAAGAAAGGTAGGGGCAAGGGTGGTGATGATGGGCAGCAAGGTGGCTGATTTGGTGTTCGAGACTGGCATCGAGACCTCGGGTGTCAGTCAGGGCAACTTTAATCGAGGCAGATACGTGGGGTGGCCTGGCGATCGAGCAGCAATTTCTCGCAAGGGTCGTCAGATTTTTCCCCTTCCAATTTTTGCATGTCCTCCCAAAAAGCAGGGTGTCTCAAGGACGGTTGCTAAGAGGAGAAATAGAATTCGAAAGGTTGTTGAAAACTGCAACTGTGCTATCAGTGCTCTCAATTGGCTGTCTGGATGTCGCACAGTTTCAGAAGGTCAGTGCAATGGTATGCAACAGATGGTTCAAGCACGTGTGGATGGTCTGGTGTTTAGTCAGAAGCCCAGTGGTGCCGTGCCATCGCCGCAGGAAGCCTTGGAGGCGCTTCTGCGTGGTGCTGGGCCTTACGATTGGTCCAGTGCCAATGAGATGCTCGCCTCCTATCGTTCAGAGCTCGTGTCCCTGCCTGATGACATCTCGGGTTGTTCCTTTTTGGTTGACATTTTGGGCAGTGACGACCGTCTGTATTTGAAGGAGCAATCAGAGCAGATGATGAGAAGTGATTTGAATGGGTCAGCAGATCTTGTTGTTCCATATTGGGATCCAGTGTTGAAGCACAATCGAAAAGAGTACAATAGACTTGTTGAGCGACTCACATCCATTGGGTATTTCAACTTCACTCGGCACCCTCTCTGTCAGGTTGGCATCTTCTTTGTCTGGAAAAGTTCAAAGACGAGGCTGCGCATGATCACTGATGCCAGACTCTCCAACATGAAGTTCAAGGATGCGCCGCCAGTCTCGCTTATGACTTCAGAGGGACTGGGTCGCATTGAGCTTCAGTTGGATGAGGGCCTATGGCAGGATGAATCTTTGTGTCTGGCCTTATCAGTGCATGTGGGCTTATCTGACGTTGAAAACTGTTTCCATCGGTTGAGGGTACCTATTTGGCTGTCTAGATATTTTTGCTGGTCAGCGGTCCCCGCCAAGACAGTTGGGCTAGTTGGAGTTGAACTTGAGGGCAAGGTGCTGGGTCCTTTAGATCCGGTGTATCCATGTGCTGGGAGCCTTTGTCAGGGTTTTTCATGGGCATTGTTTTTTGCGCAACGTGCAAACGAGCAGATGTGTCAGAAGATTTCACCGTTACAGGATGCACGGTTGTCATGCGATCGGGGTTGTCCTATTGTTTTGCATGTTGGGAAGGATCATGACACGCTGGTTCATTACTATGTCTATGTGGACAACCTGGGTATTATTCATACGGATGCTGGTGTTGTTGAGAAGGCTTTGGATGAACTGGTTTTGGCTTTCGATGGCTGTGGTTTGATACTGCATGGTAGTGAGGTGTCTAGTGGAGAGGTGAAAGCACTTGGATGTCTTTTAGAAGGCAGTCGCATGTGCACACGTTTGACTGGCGAGAGACTGTGGAAAGTCCATCAGGGCATAGCAGGTTTGGTCAGACGCAAGAAGTGCACTGGCGTGGCTCTGGAGAAGGTGATTGGTCACTGTACTTTCTGTGGCCTTATGAATCGCATGTCTCTATCCTGCTTTCATGTGGTTTACAAATTTATTCAGCGTCATTATCATGAAGCGGCATTTCTTTGGAGCAGTGTGGTTGACGAGTTGAGGGCGTTTCAAGGGTGCTTGTTTTTGACAGTACAAGAGTGGGACAGACAATGGCATAACCTGGTTGGCTCTTCAGATTCTTCCCTTAGTGGTTATGGAGTATGTCATTCATGGTGGCCGAAATCCCATGTCGCCCAGGTTGGTCGTGTCCTTGAGCGTTCTCGCTTCAAGCGGGCCGAAGCACACTCTGCGAGGGAGTCCGCTTTGACTGCTGCTGGGCTGGTCAATGATGCTGGCAAGTGGCGAGCTGCGGATGGCGCTGATTTGCGTAGACTGCATGAGGAAGGCTGGGCTTTGGATGAAACTTTTCCAGAGGTTCCGTCATCGGGGTTGCGTAGAGAGCTCTGGGCCCCAAAACTTTGGGGGCGATGGTTTCACAAAGAGAACATCTTGATTCTTGAAGCACGAGCTTTGCTGAAAGGGCTGAAAAGGATTGCCTTCACTCGATGGGGGCATTCGCTGAGACAGCTGCTTTTGTGTGATAATATGTCTGTAGTCCTTGCGGTAGAGCGTTTTAGAGCCAAGAATTTTAAGTTGTTAGTAATCATTAAGGAGATTGCAGCAATTTGCTTTGCACGGAATATTCATCTGGCAATCAGGTGGATTCCGTCTGAGTTGAATGTCTCTGATGAGCCCTCACGCATTTTTGAGCCCGGCAGTTCCGATTTGTTAGTTGATCTGTTGCATGATTGTTGGCCCAAAGGTTTTTTGGCCCCCTACACACAGAAACATGCCGCAGCAGTGCACACGGCAGCTTCAGCTGGTGAGTGCCGAGACGTCGGTGCAGAGGCCTCAGAAAGGCCGAAAGAGGGAGTTGGTGCTGCCAGTGGAGTCAAAGTCAAAGGAGCCAGTGGTATCAAACAAGCGGACGCGAGGCTTGGACTTTCAGGCCAGTGTTCATTCCCGACTGCTGGAGAAACGACTGACCCATGTGAAGTTGCCGGAGACAGAATCAGAACTTGCACTGATAGAGGCAAAGATGATCACACCTTTCAAGGACTTCAAGCTCGATCTGGCAGAAGTGAACAGCTCAGACAGCAACAGCACATCGTCAGAGCTGCAGGTCGCCAAAAAAGGAGGGAGGAAGCGTTCTTTCGAAAGCAAGCCAAAAGGGGCGCTAAAGAAGATGGTGGACCAGTTGTTTCAGGATCCATCTCGGAAATCACCTCTGGAAATGGCGGCGGTCTCAGACAGGGTCCGTCTCAACTATGCCAAGCGCCTCCAGGATTTCAAGGACTTTTTGACACAGGAGAGACTTCCCGCCAGAAGCGACGAGGACATGGATCAGGCTCTGGTTCTGTTCTTCAACAAAATGGTTCCTGGAAGGGGAAGGAAGTTCAACGGGGGACTGCACCTTGGCCGCTTTGATGGATCACTATCCAGCATTTGGAAGACTGGGGAGTCGCCGTATCCCACGTGCATGGAGATGCATCAGGGGATGGCGGAAGCTATGTCCTGTTCGTTCTCGCCTTGCCTTTCCTCTGGCTGTTTGGGCGGCAGTCTCTTGGCGAATGGTCAAGAGAGGCCATCTGCAGAAGGCCATCTTCAACTTGATCCAGCTCAGCACTTACCACCGTCCTGGAGCACTCTTGAAGCTTCGGAAAATGGGTCTTGTGAGACCAACCCCTGGCATTTCAGAACATTGGGCGGTGATCACAAGTTTGACAGAAACAAGCGATGTGGGGAAGACGGGGGCAAAGGACGAGAGCGTCTTTTTGGATTCAAAGTGGATCCGATTCCTCCACCCACTGTTGGAAGAGTTGAAGAAGGGCAAGAAGATGGACTATGTGTGGAACTTCAATTACGGAGAATACCTATCAGTCTTTCGGAGCTGTTGTCAGGACCTCAAGATCGACTTGGTCCCGTACCAGGCTCGCCACTCAGGTCCGAGCATGGACAGAGCCAGCAATTTCCGTACCCAAGAGGAAGTGCGAAAAAGGGGAGGATGGGTGTCACGTCAATCTGTGGCCAGGTACGAGAAGGCGGGACGGCTAGCAGCATCGTGGCAGAAACTGGAAAGCAGTGTTCAGATCACGTGTCGTGCTGCAGAAACGAACCTAGAGGCCATCATCCTCGGCCATCATTATCCCGAGATCGGACTTCCTTGAGCTGGCGTGAAGATGGCTATGTGGCAGATCTGTTTGCTGGCACCGGTGGTGTGGCGCGTGCTGTGAGGAAATTGGGTTTCAAGACTAGGAGTTGGGAGATTGAGAAGGGCAAGCAATATGAGCTTACCGATAACTCTGTGATCTTCAAGGTTTTACAAGATATTCGCAGCGGAAAGATTTTTGCGGTTATGCTTGCTCCTCCCTGCTCCTCATTTTCCCCTGCTCGTGATAGGACCCGTGTGATTCGAACTAAGTCATTTCCATATGGTCTTTTTGGTCTGCCTCCACATGAGCAAGAGAAAGTTGACCTTGGAAATAAGTGTTTTAGATCTGCTTTTCGAATCATCAGGGAGTTGGACAAGTTCAGCATTCCATGGATCCTTGAAAATCCTCACAGTTCCAAGTGCTGGTATTTGCCAGAACTCATTCGATTGCTTAGTTTGGAGCATGTGCACACGCGTGTCACTGACTTTTGTTGTCATGGTACTCGGTGGCGTAAGCGGACTCGTTTTCTGATTGGCAATGTAGCTGAAAATGATTCTCTTCGACTTCAAACTCTTTGCACTGGTAAACATGGCATTTGTGGTCGCACTAAGCGTAAACATTTTCAACTGACTGGATGGGCCTAAAGGAGTCCCGTGGACTCGCATAGCACAACCTTATCCTGCACAACTTTGTCATCACCTAGCGTATGTGCTCACTGCCTCCAAGCTTGTGATCCCTGCCGATTGACCCCTGCAGCCAGCTTCAGCATTCACACACTGACCCCCCCTTTTGTTGGTTTCCCCCTCTGTGAACACTAATGTTTTGGGTCATTATGATTTGGGAATTGGATTGATGCCTTTGATTAAGTCATAGATGCTGAATGATTCGCATCTTCGGCTCATTCCGATCCAATCTCATTTTGCCGAGACGCGTGAGCTTGCTCTAGAGAAGTTGGCTGCAAAAAAGGCAGATGGCAGAGTTGTGACATGGGAGTGTGAAACACATGTGCTTGTCACATGCCTATCTTTGCCTGTGTGTCGATCTTACATCTCAAGGATTCAAGGGCTCCCAGCCCAACCCCCCCGGGGGAATTGGATTGATGCCTTTGATTAAGTCATAGATGCTGAATGATTCGCATGTTCGGCTCATTCCGATCCAATCTCATTTTGCCGAGACGCGTGAGCTTGCTCTAGAGAAGTTGGCTGCAAAAAAGGCAGATGGCAGAGTTGTGACAAACATATGTTGATGGTTACCTTCTGGTAATTTAACATAGCTATGGAAAGATCCACCATTTTTCATGGGAAAACTCCACTATTTCTATGGTCATTTTCAATAGCTATTTTGACATAACCAGAGGGTATAACACGGTTAACCACCATGGAACTCCCATGATTTCATGGCGAAAAATTCCGGTCGCAACCTTTTTCAGGCCTACGGAGGCGCAGTCAGTCCGTTGGGTGACGATACGGTAACCGACTCGTGGGGAACGGGACGCATTATGACGCAGCCAACTTGATGGGATCTGATGGGACATAATAACTATGGAAAACTCACTATTTCTATGGAAAATCACCATTTTTAATGGGAAAATCAATGAAAATCAACAATGGGAAAATCAATGAAAATCACCCTCTGGTAAACAGCCACATAACGAACTGGAAAATATTGGAAAGATCCACCATTTTTAATGGGAAAACTCACTATTTCAATGGCCATGTTCAATAGCTTTTTGTATGTTTACCGGAGGGTACCTCACCTAGGGCAAGAGTTTACATCGATGGGGGGGAAGTTTTCAGCATTTGCAGACGGTTTTCCTGGGGAAACCTGGGTTTTCCACACCTGTGTAAATGTTTGCCCTAGGGTAACGCATTAAAAACACCTATCATGTACATGCAACATAACTCTCTTCTACCATATACACATATGTACACACTATTTACTATTTTACCCAATAGAAACCATAAACATAGTTGGCCATGACGCCCATGCTGAAGTTGGGTATCGGTATCGGTCAGAATGATCAAACTCTCCAAATGACAAGATTTGACATAGGCCCACAGATACAAGAACTACCAAGAATTCATAGTCAATATGTGTCAATATCACCCATATATCTAGATATATCCTGAACATTGCTGGTTTATTTATGTTTATTTTGTCCCCTGTAAAATGTTGGTTACTGATGTTACTGTCACCATCAAGGCCCGGATACCCCATCCCCTGCTTTGACCGTGGCGGCGACGAAGAAATGCTGAGCCATAAATTACCCTCCGGCACTCCAAGATGGCAATGGCACATCCCCCATTTCGATGCAGAATTACATTCACTTAGTTCGATGACACCAAAGGGTGTAGAAACGGTTTAGCCACTTCTTAGTCGGTGCTCCCCCAGACTTGATGATACGAAGGGCGGCGGCTTCCCGCCCTAAGCTGCGCCATTTTGCCCCGATGTTGGAGCATGTTTTGACAAGAAAAGGCCATGGGTCAAAATTTAAGGCCCAAAAAGCAACAGATTGCTTAGTTCATTTTTAGTATTAACCATCCCTAATTTTAGGGCGACCTAATTGTTGACCTCGTACCAATAAAAAAACATCCATGTAAAACTTTGGCTTCAGGAGGACCTCTACAAGGTCTGGGAATGGGGGTTTGGAAAAAGCTACAGATGTTTGCCTAGCAATTTATGGGTGGTTTAATCATAATGTTTCATCAACATGGGGAAATGATGGGATTATACAAGCCAAGTCACATGACTTGGGAGGGCCATTTATTTAGGTTTTTTTTTTTTTAGTTTAGGGATTTTTTTTTGGATTTCTTCCTGCTTACTCTATTGCCTCCTGCAGTGCTTCTCTGCTTCTTTGCTTCTATTCCTTTTTTTG
>Ga0126342_10021423_pt1 | contig 10779 bp, 11 predicted proteins | sample Cyp1metagenome_FD_92528 | JGI IMG/M metagenome (GOLD analysis project Ga0126342, IMG submission 92528) | Coral microbial communities from Lord Howe Island, Old Settlement Bay, Australia - Cyphastrea 1 metagenome | ecosystem: Host-associated > Invertebrates > Cnidaria > Coral ... | reverse complement strand
GACGAGGAGGACGAGGAGGACGACGAGGAGGAGGAGGAGAGGAGGAGGAGAGGAGGACGAGGCAGGAGGAGGAGGAGGCAACTGACATAAAATCTAACAACCCTCACCTGGCAGGTGGGGAAAAAGCTGTTGGATTTATGGATGTGAATATTTCGGTTGTTGACGTTCCCCTTTTCTGAAGAGCAACCATGGGATAGTATGCTTTAACTGATATTTTAACCTACGGTATACCAAAAAAAGTGGGGTGTTGTTTTTTGAATGTTCCATTTTTTAACTTTCTGTAAATGTCCCATTTTAACATAGCTATCAACAAAATGGCCCGGAGAAATAATGATTCCCCGAACTTTCAATGGTGTTTTTTTTCAGAGCTATGTTAAACTACCGAAGGGTAAGTTAGTATTTTTATTAGATGAAACTGATGTAACTGTCACTCTGCACTCCACTGCACAGTACACTAAATCTACTGTAGTAGTGACAATTGAGCTTCGCGGTTCTAATGGGTTCTAACCACAAACATGTTTCATTTATCATAGTTTGTCCTAAGTTCGGTAACTACATTTAAATATACGGACTTTTAAATATATATATATATGAACTGGTATTTTGGACTACCTCCGGGAAGGTTTTCCTTGGCCCGCCCGGCCATTTAAATATACGGAATCCAAGTCATTTAAGCATTATGGTAGCTACATTTAAGTATACGAACTGGTATTTCATACTACCTCCGGGGCCTCGCAGTCCGGCCCGCCCTCCACATATTTAAATGTCGTTAAGGTAAGTTTAAATAGCTTAAATAGCTTAAACTTAATGGCTTATGACTAAATGAGTCTAAGTATGATTTACGTTTCTTGTTTTTTTAACCGTTTATGGCAGATACGACAGTACAGATATAATATATCTATACATATCTATAGTATTCACACCCAACAAACATGTCGCTGGGGGGGGCCTAGATCAGCATCCTCCAACATCTTGCGACCTCAGAATCAATGGGGGCTATACCCAGCTACCCGGCTAGACATGTCACGGGGAAAATCATACGTGAACAGGCATCTATAAATGTAGGTGATTTTCTATTTGCCAGGTGAAATTACTGGAAGGATCTGGAAGGTATGTCTTACAGTTTTCATATTCTCTGTACTGAAAAATCACTGCATCGTTTTCAGTACCTTTTCTATGTTGCACAGTTTGTCAGGGATATTTGGGACTCCATGCCCAACTCAGGGGTATGGATCGGCCTGTGGCTTGGTATGGATCGGGCTGTTTTTTTTACATATTTGTTTTCGTGTTTGGGAAGAAGGTAGCGGTATCTTTCAACAAACATCGTATCGTGTTGATGTGTGTTGATTATAGTGTGACCCATCAGACCATCAACCTCCGGAAGACCCCCCTGGTTTCGAGCCCTTACATTCCCAGAGCTGTGGAGGACAAGCTCTGAAACCATCTTGGGTGGCTATCATTGTGAGACCCCCAGGTATGTTGGCTGATCTTCAACCAAACAACTGTACATTTCCACCAAACACCCAACAGGTTCTTGTAGTCATAAACCAATTGAGCTATCATCCAAACCACCTATGAATCCAAGACTTCTAACGTTGAGTTTTAACATGGTTTAACATACTTAAACCCTCATTCTCCTGGGACGGTCTCAACTTAATCCTCAGTGCCCGGCTGGCGTCCGGGTCCGAGGCGGAGGGAACCACCCGCACGGTTTCGAACTTAGTCGGCACCTCATTGGAACCGGTGGGCCACCTCACGGTGAACATAACTAGTATAACTGTTGGGCTTGTGGTGGATTCCAACAAACATAACTGGGGGGCCACCTTGTAGACTTATTTAATTGTCACCAACAAAAATTGAGGTTTTTGACCTATGGAGATCTGAAACCGTGAATTTTTTGGATCACCAAAACTCATGAATCTTTGCCACCAACAACGCTTCAGAATCTTCACCAACGTGAACATGAGGGTTGAACCACCAACTTGTGAATTTTATCAACGTGAGGAGTGGACCACCAGATGTTGGATTTGATCAACGTCAATATGGATCAACACATAACGAACATGGAAAATTGACAAAGAAAAATGGTCCAGCGCAAAAAAGAGGCTCACTAATACCCAGCAATGTTGCGTAAAACCATCATCTTTGATCGTGTGATTTATCAAGATTCCTGATGTGGTGATTAAATCCACATCTTGGTTGTTTTTTTTTCATATTTTTCTTGGTTACATCCAATTTTTGTTGCCTTAAACCCTCATAACCCTCATAACCAACATGACAAGAAGAAACTTCAGCCTTACCCGAGCAACATTATCCACTTAGCATGAAATTCTTGCCATACTTGGATGTGCTTAAGGAACCCAACAATATATTCCCTATACATTCCCGAAGTCGTGGATTTTCGAAGAAAAAAAAACATCATCTTCAGCTTAAATCCAAGCATAGTAATTATCGGCTGTATAGGTCAAAATTGGGTCACCCAATCATGAAAAGGTTCATGCATGTGAATGCTATACTAAAATCTAAGGCCATTTAGTAAACATAGTGCTACAACGTGTATAGCATTAGTAGAATGCAACATGTTCATTACTGGGCGTATACCAATAGTAACATTGGGGTGGTATACCAATACTAACATATATGTCACCAATGCTATACCAAGACTGAAAAAGATGGGACGCCAAATCACACGTGTCCTCGGGGCACCATCGCCCCAATTACCGGTGGCAGTTCCAGTACCTGGAAGCTGGGGAAAGGTGAGATGATACGCAAGAAGTTTAGCCATTCAAACGCAAGTGACAAACCAACAGAAATGTGGGTTCACAGCTAAATGACTACAATGTGAGGCCCCCAAGATAGCTAAGTTGGTTTATAATTCCAATAACTATGGTTTATGGTACTTATAACTATAGTTACTGGTGCTTATAAACCAGCTTATAACTGGGGGGCCTCACATTGTACCATAACCCATTTACTGTAATTGAAAATAACAACAAACATACCGAATCACGACTAAATGACCCGCATAACCATAACCCAAAAAGTGTAAATCTCTATTTACATATATATAGTTGATCTCTATAGTTGAATTATATAATATAGTCGTTACTTTACAGTTGACGCTCCTGGAAATTCCAACTTATATAACTAGCTGGGTTACAAACAAAATGCTGACCGTGAGATATTTGCTCATAAATCTCATTTTTCTCTCCATCTCCATAAACCCTACAAATTTGATATAGAACAAGCTAGTTCACGGTGCTAACGAACTGCTTCGCCTTGGATGGGCTCATGAGGGATTCAACTCATTCAACCATGGGCCTTGATGGGTCAACGGTCAACGGTCAAACGGGCCGATGAATTTCGATGCATCGAAAAACGTTGGGTGAACAATCTTTTGACTACTGCACAGAGGTGAAAAAAAAACAATTCACCAATCGTTTTGGATCATATCCAAGTTGCTGATTTGGAGTCCATCATGGAAAGAATGGTGAAATCAGGTAAAATCTCCATAAATCAACCCACTATTGAAGCTGAATTATAAAATCGCCAGAAATAAGCCACTCAACCCAGTCTTGAAGGTATACTGCACCATAAACCAATCAATGACATATTAAAAACATTTAAAGACACAATCAACATTACAAATTACTGGAGTTGTCTCAAAATAGGGTATCCCTAAATCCACTGATTAACAACTGCAGTTTTCGGCCATTAAACTTGAAAAACGGCCATTTAAGGCGGGTATACTGTATACCCATTTTGAGACACACCCCTATATCAAATAATAAGGGTTAATATAGCAATAATGACACCATACCTAAGGTTATTGATATACCCATGGAAGCAGTGACAAAACCTCCAATAATTCAACGGTGACTAATGTTCCCTGATATCCCCCCTCTGGTCCTCTGGTCATTTAACGTAGCTATTGAAAATGGCCATAGAAATAGTTGATTTTCCTATGACACATGGCAATTTTCCATAGTTTTCTGTATGTTTACCAGGCCGTGTACCACCTGTTTTGTTCGGAACGCCAAGGAACTCCAGGTGCCTTCCAAGACCATAGCTGCCTCGGGGCCATCAGTGCCAGGCCTTGGCCGAGAAAAATGGAGGATTCCTCGCCATAGAAAGTGAGCTTTCCGAAGTGATACCCTCTGGTAAACATAGAAAAAACTATGGAAAATCACCGTTTTTAATGGGTAATATCAACTATTTCTATTTTCAATAGTTTTTTGTATGTTTACCAGAGGGTAACATGTCATGTTCGCTTAGGAAGCCTCACTTTAATACCCATATGCTCCATGGTGCTGGAATATTTACCACCATTTACCCCAGTGGCCCAAATGTAGGTATATATACTATATAGATGGAGCAGATGGGATATGGCGGCTATAATTATGATAACTACGATAACTACGATACCTATGATAACTATGATAACTATGATAGCTATGATATAAATCATATCTGACTAAGACATATATCACATATATATTATATATATATATATATATATCACATCAGTTCTATGAAGATATACTGTATCTGACTACAGTGCCCTCTCAGGTCTTTTCTACTGACGGACTCTGACCTAATGGAAGGGCCGTTGTATTGGACTCTGCAGTGCGCGACTTGAAGATCCATCGTTTCAAGAACTGCCCAAATAGGGATTCTTAGCATCAACATGGATGGTTTAGAATCCCTATCAAATGCTATTTCTTGAAGATTAATGGGTGAGATGTTAAAGACTTTGTTTAGGGAGATTTAGGAGCTATTTCAAGAAAAATCGGCGAAATTGGGGATGGTATGAAACTGTGTCTGCATGGTGTTTCATTTCATGGTGCTTCTGGGTTTTCGGATAAAACAATATCTGGATAATAGTGGATTTGGAGACAATTTGGAGATTTTGTCTGCGACTTGGATTTTGACAGAAGGATTTAGATTGAAACATTACTCATTTAGGTGAGTTTGACCCATCAAACTGGATGTCATCGGGAATAGATGAATAGGATAATCGGATAATTCTACGATATTTCGTTGGATGTCATTGAGCAAACCTGATTTCCAGCAAATTAAATGTCGAAAATGTCATCCAAAAGTTGTCCGTGATCCCTAAACTGAACTGGTGGCCCGAGTTAGCCGACCTTGCGGCCTTGGCACAGTACGAAGGTTTGTAGCAGCTGATAGGTTCCACCCTCCGGCGTTCCAGTGACCCGATTCAACGAGCCCGTGAACCTCGGTAGATGTGGAAAGTCCATGACTTCCCTGGAAACTGATCTACGAATGGTGGGGTTTCTTTGGTTTTCCACATCGTTTAACATTTGCTGCAGCTTGAGTGTTGTCCTGAGGCACTTCGCAGGTCAATCTTTTGCAATGCTTGGACGCTTGGATGGCGCCACGGAAACAATAGAGACGAAGGGTAAGTGCCCAGGGGACATGCTGTGAGAATTTATGATCAGGGACACCTAGAAGACATTCTCAAGCTTCGACCCTGGCCGCCATATATCAGGACTTACGAAGGCGAGCTGCGCCTTGAGCCGAGCTCGTTGAGCAAACGTGGTCAACATCTTCGTAAGCCGACTTGCAAAATCCGAAAACACTGGAATGTTCATGTTGACAAGATGTAGTCTGTAGTTTAAACATGTTTATTCAGTCACTCTTACATGTATAAATGTTTATAAGATTTGAGCGTGTAAAGTCGTGTAAGTTATTTCAAGGTTGAGCCAATGATCACCTCCGGTGCTGGAAAAAAAAATATCCCCATGAGTTGCCGGCGACAATCCCAATTGATTCAAGAAACTGAATACATTCATTTCTGGAATCGGAAATTACCCTCTGGTAAACATACAGAAAACTATGGAAAATCACAATTTTTCATGGGAAAATTCACCATAAATGGTGATTTTCCATAGTTATGTTAGTTTACCAGAGGGTATATCAACATTATCTCCTAAATATATCCATCATTTATGATTGAACCTATGGCATTATGGGCTGTGATGATGAACCCCCCCATGATTCATGATCGAATTCCCATTTGGGGTGTAATATACTGGACCTATGATTCGGTAATGCCCGATGACACAGCCGATCGAGCCATTTGAAAAACCGACTCTTGGTGCTTTTGCAAGCCACTATGTTAAGGACAAAACAAAAGGCCAAACACATGAAATTGAATATATATATATATATATACATATTAATACTACCTTATACTCATTGTAGCTCCGTTACACTTGGTCAGCACACTTGAATTCCCATTACTCTATATTTACTGTTCAATCCCATTTGCAACCCAGGGAATCTCAGCCTTTCACCCTGTTGAAACAATATACGAGCCGGCTGGGAACCACCAGCTAGTGCTAGGTCTAGGTCTACCATAGTTTCTTACATATTCTGGAAACACCACTATGGAGGTTTCCATAAATGGGGGTAGCCCTAAATCATCCATTTTAATATATTTAATGGGATGTTCCCTTACAAACAATTGGGGTACCCCCATGACTATGGAAACAAAGGTGGTAAGGTGGCCTTCCGGAAAAGCCAGAAACTCCCAAGGCGGCTGAGCAACTCCACTGGGACAGGTGGCAATGCCTCAGATGTGATGTACAGTTCCAGGAAAAATCACTTTCATTCATAGTACATCTATCTACTTTTGATTCCATAGTACATTTAAAGTTCATAGAATATGATTCCTTGTAATTCCATAGTCTATCTACTTCAGGATGATTGTAATTATAATTGTATATAAAAAATAGCAAAATAGTAATAATACATTATACAGTAAGACTATTGAGTTACAGAAAAAGATATAGTCACTACTTGTTGATATCATTTACCACTGATTCCATGTTGATTCATTATACATATATATATATATATTATAATAACAACATGGAGAGTCACTACTTACTACTCGTAATATCCACCCATACCATGCCATTCATGGATGACTAGGGGTATGATGACTGTGGTTTGGAGGAGACAAATGACAGAAACCAACCATAGAAACTGGTTTTCAGTAATTCGTTAAATGGGTTCTAGACATGAGTAATTTAGGGTTTAATTGGTTGTAGAGGATTTGCTTTTGTTTGACATAGATGTGCCCTGCAATTGTCCTCTTAAAACAATAACGAAACATAGAATTCCACAGGATTCCACAGGTAACCACTCTGAAATTAAGAAACAAACTCTTCAGTACGTCACCCATCCAAGTGTCGCATGACCCACATAGTATCCTACTTCACCCATTCTAGTGGACCCGAGCAGTAAACATATTTTTATTCGCTAATTACTCATGTCAATCACCCTGCAGAGAGTTGTAGTCACTTCGGAGCATCCCAGAATCAATAATTGAATTAAAGAGGAATTTTCACAGACAACGCCAACGCCCCAACATCAACGATTGAAACACCGGTTTCCAACTAAAAAAAACGTGCACCCGACCGCACAAAAACCAAACACAGCGACCGTGAAAGAGACGAACTTCAGGTTCATTGGCGGAGCATTGGGATCCGCTTCCTTCTTGACTGCTTTGCCTCCCAGTGTACCTTTGGCAGCTGGGGTCCATGGTGAAATGACTACTTGGCAGTTTGCAAACCCTCCCCAAAAAATGGATGATTGAACCGTGCTTCATATGTTTTCCATAGAAAAAAACAGTACAGTTCATAACATCTGCCTAGATTCAGAGCTAGATCATGGCGCCATGTCCAAGTGCACGGCGCCGACAAACCCTCAGATCTCAGTTTTCCCACCAGGTTTCAATGATGTTTCCCCGGGACTAGGTTTAGGTTTATATTTATATATCATCAAATAGAATAGGAGGGGATGTCTGTTCTGTTTCGGAGCATACATAATATGATACATACCACATCGTTTATCTAAGAATACATGATAATATACTACACACTATGATGCATATTATACACATATAATCGTCTACATGCTATGGCCAGCAATTTCCACATACTATATAATGTGCAATGTGGGTAAAACATGGTAAAACATGGTAAAACAATGTCATAAACCATCCCCCAGTAATCACCATTTTTTATAGGTGGTATTGTTACCATTCCCAAATGGTAGTTGTTAATGGCATTGGGTTTGCAACATTGCTAGATGTTATATATGTATACGTTATGTGTGTGTATATATGTATAGTATACACATATAATTATATATATATATGTCATTCATTTACCATGCAATGTTGATGGTTAAAAACCCATTATTTGTTTCACCCACAGTCTTTGTTTTCAACACATATTCGCCCAGAGGCTCCACTCCACCTTCCAGTCGCCCAAGAAGAGCCTGAGGCTATATCATGGGATCCCGGAAGGCCACATCCGTAGAGACCCGCAGTGATATAATATATAATTAGACTACATATATATATATATATATACACACATACATATATGTATACAATTATATATATATAGATATAATTATATACATATATAATTATCTATTTTATAATCATCTTGTTGGCAATTTCCTGGAGTCATTGGCACCACCTTATCAGTGGAGTTCTATAGTGGCACCACCTTATCTATCGTTCGGGGGAACAATAGGATTTGCCTCAGATTCCCCAGTAGAGTCCCCAAATAGTGGATTTGCAAATGGTGAAATTGTTCATTGAACAAAAATCTAGTACAATCTTCAGCGAATCCAAAGAAGTAAATATAAAACATTAATAGAGTTAGGCATTTAACTTGGATTTTGTGGCTACTCAAAACTCATTTAGTGGATATTCACCTTAGATTCCAGTCTCACGGAACAAACATAAACAAAATTTGTCCAAAAGAATTCCTATATAGTTCACGCTTATCTAGTTCCCAAAGGTTCCCAGTATCTTATCATTGTATGGTGTTTCCCCTATTTGATGAACATTCCCATTTGCCATGATACATTCAAAAACATCAAAATTATTGCTTTGGTTGGTGGTATACATACCCCTCTGAACAATATGAAAGTCAGTTGGGATGATTCTTCCCAACTGAATGGAAAAAAAAACATGTTCCAAACCACAAACCGGTTGCTGGTTATATGAACGTTTTCCCATTCTTGTCTACCCCCATAGCAATTTTCATGGAGATTTTGTGAACATTTTCCCCACAAAGAACACCTGCCCGCTGGGTGACTCGTATGCATTCTCCGGCGCATCTGGAAGTTTCTTGGCCGCAGTTAGCACCTCCTTGCGCGGTGGGGAAAGTGACAAGGCTGGTGATTCCCTAGCAAGCTGTAGCAGAAGTTGGATTTAAGCGGGATAAATGGAGGTTTTCTAAAAATAGGGGTGCCCCCTTGCATCATCCAAGTCATGGATGACCATTTCAGTAAACCCATGGTGACTTGGGGATCCCCCATTTTTAGAAACCCCAAAATGTGGATAAATTACACATTGGATAAAATCCCACTAAAAATTGGGGAATTGCCCGCCCAAGAACCAACAGTAAATGTTCAACCAACCAGAGGTGAATTATCATCGATTCATGATAGGTTTGTATGGAAAATGGATACTTAGATGGGCCATGGAGTTGGTTAAGTAGTTAGTAAATGGATTATAATTGGGATATTTCTGTAGTTAACTGTATAACCCACTTACTAACTAGTTAGCTAATCCCACGGCCCATCTAAGTAAATCGCTTCTTGATCAGGGTGTGTCAAGGTATGTTTTTTGATTTCAACACTGAACCCATGATTGTCCCAAATGTAATTCCACACTTGGACTTATATCCCATCATCTTTGATGGTTCAGACCCATAAACCACCCCCAAAATCTTCATTTTTATTGGCGGTATACACAACATGTATTTCAACCATCTCCAAATGATTGTGGCACTGGGTTTGTCACATTGCTATATATTAGATAAGTTTTTTGTTAAATGTATATTTATATATGTATATATATATATATCATTTACCATGCAATGTTTATGGTTAAAAACCCATATCATAACCCATACCGCCAGAGCGTTCTGAACGCATGTCATAGCTGCCGGGCAGCACAGCCCTGTCAACCCGTCCTCGAGGAAGTCGGGATCCTTCGTATTCACCGGATACTCATCACCTGGGATTTTGCTGCCCCAGGTTGGTAAATCAGTGAGGATTTCAAAGAAAAAAAACGCGAAGAGTGGGTTTCTAACATTTCATAGGATTTGTGGTGATCTCAAACTAGTTAAAGGGGTTTATAAACCAAATTACAACTAGCGGGCACCCCCTCGTATCCACATGTAGGTAAATTGGAATATTTACCAACATTGACCAACATGTATCAATATTTCCCAAGTTACCTACACTACAGTGCACCGTGGTGCTGGAATATTGAACAACATTTGCCATTAAGAAAAATTCAACCACATGACATGTAGATAGATACATGTTTCATACACGGAGCATGTGGTATGTTAAAACAAGTCTTGTTTTTGTGTCGGGTGTCATCAACATAGAGATGTTGGTAGTATGTAACTGGGATGTCTGGGAGATCGGGATAACCAGATAACCAATCAGCTCAGGACAGGAGAAACCAACCCACAATGGCATATTGACTAAAGGATACCGAACCATTTGTGGTCTATAAATCTACCAGTAGTACCGCACAAGGCGGTGGCGGAAGTTTCAGAATAGGAAACCTATAGGAGAGCTTGGTTGTTGTGATTGACCGAAAGGTGGTTGGAGTTGTGTTTGCTGGAGTGGTTGCAATGGTTGCAGTGGTCACCTCACCCACAACTGCTGGATGTAGTGTGATGTACTGCAACTGTAGTTGTAGTTGTAGCG
>Ga0126342_10021422_pt1 | contig 10780 bp, 12 predicted proteins | sample Cyp1metagenome_FD_92528 | JGI IMG/M metagenome (GOLD analysis project Ga0126342, IMG submission 92528) | Coral microbial communities from Lord Howe Island, Old Settlement Bay, Australia - Cyphastrea 1 metagenome | ecosystem: Host-associated > Invertebrates > Cnidaria > Coral ... | reverse complement strand
TTGACTAACTCTTTCCCTGACGAACTCTTTCTTTGCTAACTCTTTCTTTGACTAACTCTTTCCCTGACATTCTAAAAGTCCGTAACACGGAAGTTTCTCCCCCTAAACTTCCTTTGATAACAAAGATTCAAATAAAACATATATATATATAGCTATAACATTGTATAGTTTGCATCTTTTATATTTTCCAAAAAACATACGTACACCTAAATCTGAAGAAACTTCTGTAGTAATAGAAACAACCTACTACCTTTATTCGTTTTTCTTCAAGAGACACACATCTCAAAGTATTTAGAAGCAGAGCCTACATATTTCCAAAACTTTACCATAAACTATATTGAACATAAAACAAAATATACGGATATTGCAATATCCAAAAAATGTGCTGTTATATAGGCAAGGTGCATTGCTAACATCTAACCATAAACCAGCCATACTCAAACTATCTCATTAAGTTCATGTATCTTCCAAAGTCCTTTCCTCTTAAACTGTTTAGGTATGTTTTTTAATTGTCCTACTGTTTGATTTCACAATTGTAGATTCAAAACAAGAGCTAAAAGCTCTGAGTAGTTCTTTTGAGATTACATAATTTCCCTTTTGGGTTTATATCTTTCAGAGATTATGTTGCTAAACTAGGTGTCTCTGAAACTACACCATATATGTAAATGACAGGGGTACTTTAGGTACAAGGTGTTAACATATTATGTATACATATATTTCTTCCGTTTTTCTCATGCCAAGATTTTGAACAAAAACTAGATATTGACTATTTTTTTCACTTATACCAAAAAACACATACAACTCTGCTCAGTCAGGGCTGCATAGTCATTCCACAATGACATTGCGTGAAAACGTTCACATATTCTTCCTTTTCAAATTCTGGCATTTTAAACAGAACACATGTAAGACACAAGCAAGGATTGAACAAATCACACGTAATATCTGTAAGTACACGTAGAATTAATTCCAATTCAAAACTGTATCTCAGGTAAATATTTCAAGTAAAAATCATGTAAATGTTTCATGTAAATGTCTCATGTAGAGCTCAAGTAAATATAGCAAAATTGAAATATACTAGTTTCAAACTTCAGTGTTAAATTGTTTTCGTTCACATTTTTCTGATGCAAGCAACTTGTTTCCTAGATGATAATTAAAATTTCACAAATTATCACAAGCTAGAAACGTACGACGTATGACGTAAGCGAATAACTTAGTTTTTTCTATCATACGCAGAACCAGAAAAGGTCCGGCGGAGAAAAAATAACAACAATATATGAGGCACATAAATGTCCCATTGAGGATCCAATAAACATGCACTTATCCCAAAAGTAAAATGTAATTTAGATTATCTATAGTACTATAGTTGAATTTAATATATTCAAGAGGCCCTAAGTTTGCTCAACCCGAACTATGATGTAATACATATGTCTTAACTATCTTTTGTGATATTATCCAAATCTACGTGGCAAATATTTCCATATGATTAGTTCCTTCACAAGTCTTGTGTTTATATGCATATAAATAACGTATCTCTATATATATATGTTGATAGACTTGCCCAACAGGTCCCATATCATTAGAGAGAGAGAGAGAAATGTATATATATATTTATTTAGTATACATATATATATATATATACACATGTCTTCAAACAGAGTTGAAAAACACATTTTCCATATATCTTCATTTGCATTCCTTCATTGTTTCCTCTACTTGGGTCATTCACTGGCCGCTGCTCTGAAACAACGTCATTTGCAAGCTATTGGATGGAAATGCTGAAAAAACTTGTGATCCTAGCAGAAATCTTACTTGTAAATCGATGTTATGCTACTTGCGAAATACAAATGTCTTACTGCAAGAAAACATTGCTCTAGCACAAAATATCTACATTTCTGTCTCACACTCTTACACATCAGATCTATATCTAATAGAAACAGGCGGCAGAAACCACACAAAAATAAAGCGAACACACAAAAAAAATCTCTATTGGGAAAAAAACCATGTACTTCAAGCTCTTTTATTTTACCATCAGGCTTACTTGTGTCACTGTTGTATGCTACCTCTGCCTTGCACGTATCGCATTTCTACGACCAAGGCAATGTTTTTTCTTTTCCTAACCACCAAACAACTTAATTTATGACACTTCACTTTGTCCAGCCAAGCTCAAACTCTTAACAAAATCAACATAAATATTTTAAAAAAAATCACGCTAGCAAAAATGAACATCAAGCTCTTCTTAACAACAAAAAAGAAAAACAAACACAAAATACAAATTTAGGTACAAATGATGAAAAAAATAGGTGCATTTTTAGTCAAATTTTCCAGTAAATTGCTCGAATTTAGTAAATCACTGAATCACTAAAAATGTAATTTTTACAAATTTCCGTGACTCAGGGAAGATCCCGTGCCACTTTCACTTCATGAAGAAGGCCTGCAAGAAAGGTAAGGATTGCGAATATAGTCATGATCAAAAGGTCTTTGACAAGGACAAGAACAAGAAAGGTGGCAAGAACAAGAGCCGAAGCCAGACACCAAGGAGCAAGTCACCCGCCAACAAGACACAGAAGATTGATGAACCTTGTTGGAACTGGGCAAAGGGGAAGTGTAAGTATGGAGACTCATGTCAAAGACGTCATCATGACCCGCTCTTGTACAACACCGCCCCAAGTACCGAGGCACCGGCTACGCCGGCATTGGTACGCGACTTCGACACTGATGACGAGTCCACGGTGTCCTTCAAAGTGGCGTCGAACATTAAACGACAGATGGTCAAATTTGACATGAAGAATGTCAAAACCATTGAGTACCCAAGGACGATTACGTCGAATGCGATCGAAGAGCTCCAAGCATCACTCAAAGATTGGTAAGACGGCCGGTGAGTTGAAAACGGATGAACAGCTAGCCTACTCAAATAGGTTGGCTGTAGTGCGGGCGAAGGCCATGGCGATCATCATGAACCTTGATGGTGAACACTCTTGCATGGATGAGGTCCACATTCTGATTGGGCCGAAAGTTGGTGTTAAGATAAAGATGATGGTTGATGGTTACGGTGACATTGATGAACAAGTGTTCTCCGAAGACTGCATTCAGCATGTTCCTGGAAAGTTTGGAGTTAAGGGGAACGTGATGTATATCACCGTGCCTGTTGAGGAAAGAGACAAGAAGTTCATCATGGACTGGTCATGCCTTGACCGCCCTGCGCAAAGCTGACCGTATGGACATGGACTATCATGGACTTGTACGATGATGATGTTGTGAACTTCCACACTGCGAATGGGGTCACTTCGACTTCCAAGATGACCAACATACAGTTTGGAGTGTTTAACGATCCCGTGCAAGCACATGTTCTTGATGACACACCATCTGTGCTGTCGATGGGAAAGAGATGCCTCGACCAAGGATATACCTTCATTTGGCCTGCCGCAAGGGATCCCTTTATGGTGGACCAAGATGGTATGGTGAAGGACCACATTTCGTACATCAGCATCGACCAGCAGAAGGAACATGGCAATTCAAGTAAGATTGTTCGATTGCTCGAGGTGCTGGATGATAAGTGTTCAACGTCCGAGGGCGAAGGGACCATCATCTTGGATGGCGAAAGTGGTGAAGAGATGGTCGAGAACAACAACACTGTCCCAAAGACAAAGAAACTCACCAAGAAGAAGAATAAAGGAAGACGAAGAAAGAAGAAATCCATAGTATGCGATGTGGCAGCGGGCAGTGATATCGAAGAACCATTCGAAGAAGTTGATGACGATAGTGATGATGAGGCGGAGACACAGTGTACGAGCCCAGCGTCGCTGAGGGAGTAATTACGTGATGTCGACCACCAGATCGAAATCGATGAACCTGAAGTTGCCGATGAATGACGAAGATGTCATCGATGTGGATGAAGAAGATGGAGGACCTCGTTTAAGCAAAAGAGGAGCTTTGAAAAGCGAGGCCAGGACGAAGGAGCATCTCCTCACCCACAGATTCAAGAACCATATTGTGAGTCTTGTGTTTGGGCTGAGATGAAACATTGGAAAACATTCCGTGGAGCATTTCAGAGACGGCTCACAAAGTTCGGAGACTTGGTAACCTTTGGCTACGTGGACAATCGTCAGGTCCATGAACAGGATTTTGGTGCCGAGAAGACCATCTTCGTGATCCGAGATAGGTATACCGGGATGATTCAGACGTACCCATCTGCCAGGAAAGATGCGGACGCTGTAATCAGGGCCGTGAAGCAGTTCATGGGTCAGAGAAAGATTCGAGAGGCCTACTCTGATCGAGCTCCGCAGTTTACCGAAGCGATGAAGGCCTTGAAGATACCAATTGATCAGTCGTTGGCAGGAAAGACGAAACACAATTCCCTAGCGGAAAGGAACAAGTTTTTCTGCTTGTGGCCACCACGACTTGCCTGTTGGAAGCGGGAATTCCACCATGTTTTTGGAGGTTTGCCATAAGTTGTGTTAGTCATCTGCTGAATGTCGAGCCCAACGACCAGGAAGTGAGTTCATGGTGCAAGCTCCATGGTGAAGAATTCAAAGGGAAGATGATTCCGTTTGGAGCATTGGTCTACTTCAAGCCGAGCGGGGCGAGGCATGTGGAACAGAAACACAAGTTCGACCCTATGGGATTTCCAGGTGTGCTTGCTGGATATGATTTGGCGCCGGGACTACATTGGTCAAAAAGGTAGCGGGTTTGGGCATTGGCCGACTGGGCAAAGCAAAACTTATCCTATGATACGAGTGCCCCTGTGCCGAAGTTGAAGACTTCCACATTACACTGAGAAGGCCGAGCTGAAGGAACCATTTGAATTTCCCTGCAAAGTCAACTACGAGAAGATCAATGTGACCATCGACGGCTTGAAGGAAAAGGACCGATTGGATGGGAGCCCTGACTATCTTCCATTACCTCCTCGTGACGATGATGACGAAAACGATGATGATGATGATGATGATGATCATCATCATCATCATCAAGGACGAGGGATGAAGATGGGCCCTTCGAAGAGATATGGAAGAGCTTGAGATGGAAGGCGCAATGGAACCGCAAAGGCACCCAGAAGCTTCCCAGACGGCTCCCCGGGGGTCCCCCCTGGGGTTTCCAGAGGGCTGGAACCAGAGCAGCCCAACACGGCCCAGAACGGCCCCACGGTCCAAAACGGCTTAAAACGGTCCAGAACTGCACAAAAAGCCCCCAGACAGAAAGTTCCCAGAAGGTTCCCAGAAGGCTCCCAGACACTCCCCCAGACAGGTCGCAGACGGCTCCCAACCACCCGGGGTCCCAAAAAGGCTAGAATGGCTCTCAGACGGGTCTTAGAGGCTCCTCGACAGTTCCCCGAAGGCTCCCTGCAGAAGGCTCCTATAAACGGCTCCCAGAAGGCCCAGGGTCAGGATTTGGCGCTGGCCCGTGTAAAACGATATTTTGAAACCAGCTCCGTTTTGGTGCCTGGACATTGTGCATTTTTCTGCCTGCCAAAAGGCTCCCAGACTATCTCAAGGGAAAGGCTGGTGATGGTATTGTATATCTCAACAATGATGGCGAAAGGGTCAAGATCGATAAACGAGAACGTACATATCGAATTGATGAGAAAGGGTTCAAGAAGTTCTACAACTCTCCAAGGCCTGACAAGTACACACCGAGAGAATGGTAGAGGATTCCACATGAGAGACGTAAAGAGATCATCAAGGTCCAAGAAATGGAAGCCGAAGCCGAAAGAGTAAGACGAAAAGCGGAACGAAAGGTCAAGGAAGCTGAAGACAAAAGGATAAATCAAAGAAGAAGGACGAAGACCATGATGTTGGAGTATCAATCGAACAGGATCATGTTAGATGGGGAAGATGTTCTACTATGGACAGCCCAACACTTCCTCCGGAAGTAAGGGTATTGTTGATAGTAGGGAGATTGAATCCTCCGATACTGATGTACCTGGTGATGATGACTTCCTCCTCGAGTGGGATGAGTGGTCGGAGTTCGAGAAAGGGTATGGACCGAAGGCGACCTGGACCAAGGACAAAGAATATGACTTTGATTCTGGGAAGGTGGTGACGGCCGCTCCGCGGTCATACCAACCGGGGGATACCTTGAAAGAATGTAACAGTATGGTGGGTAAAAATCAGCATGAAGCTCATCGTGAAAAGTTGAATGGGGAAACCAATGACATCAGCATCAACAAGATGTTCAATACCGCGTTTGCTGAACCTGTTGGTAGAAAGGAGATGATGGAGAATGATGATGCTCGTAATTCCATGCATAAAGAATGGCTAGGTCAACATGCCGAGGGAGTCTATGAGTTTAGTGTGGTTAGAGAGTATGATGATGTAGTAGCAGAAGGGAAGAAAATGGGAAAGGAAGTAGTACTGGGAAGTAGTTTGTGCAAGCTTTGTAGTACAAAGTAGTACTGGGAAATACTTTGTGCAAGCTTTGTAGTACAAAGTAGTACCTGGGAAGTGCTTTGCGCAAGCTTTGTAGCACACAGTAGTACTGGGAAGTAGTTTGTGCAAGCTTTGTAGTACAAAGTATTTTGTAAGACTCTTCTGTGTAAATGCATCTGTGTCTCAAGCTTTCTGACGCGCAGAAGAGCCGAGATGAGTTGAGGCTAGCTTCGGTGAGATGAGAAAGTTTGAGCTGTGCTCAGACGACATGAAAATAGCCAAGAAGAACTTAGCTGACATATGGGAAGACATGAAATGAGATGAGAAGATCTCAGATGAGATGAGTTGAAATGAAGTGCAAGTGAGAAGTGTGGAGCGTGAAATGCGAAGAATGCAATGTGAAGTGTGAGGAAAGTGTTTGCTTGACAGTTGACATCGTTGCACCGGGGTCGCGCGCAGGTCATGTTCTTGGACACAACAACAACTGTTCTTGGTGGTGTTCTTGAAGTGTGAAGTGTGGACTGTGGAGTGTGAAGTGTGAAATGTGGAGTGTGAAGTGTGAAGTGTGGAGTGCGAAGAGTGCAGTGTGAAGTGTGGAGTGTGAAGTGTGTAGGTGGAGTGTGAAGGGTGCAGCGAGAAGTGTGAAGAGCTTCACATGTGACATGTGAAACAGGACACCACTTTCACAGAATGCACGCACGCACAGGCTTGGCTGGCGCACAGCGCATGCAAGTTCTATAGATGAGAAAGGTCTTATATATATATATATATATATATCTTTAAGGCAACTTCTGCCCCGCCTCGTGCGGGTACTACTGGTAAAAAAACATCAAAAACCATTAAAAAAAAACATCCAAAATTCAAAAAATAGGAAAACACAAAAAAAAATAGACAAAAATCATCAAAAATGTCAAAAAAACAAAAAAAAACATAAGAAATCATAAACAAACTCATTTAAAAAAGTTTTAAAAAAAACATAAAAAAAAAACATTTAAAAAAAAAACATAAAAAATCATATCCATTTTCACCATTTTTCAAATCATATCCTAAAAATCATAAATATTCATTAAAAAAAACATAAAAGAAAATAATCAATAGAATAATTTTTTGACCAATGTTTTGCATCTCAGCTATATGGTCAGTGATCGAGAAGCAGCTGTTCAGGCAGAGAGTCTTCCGGATGTGTGCAACAGATCGGGACAAGGTTTCGACCCTCAATGCCATCGCCCACATCCCGTAGGAATCGGGAATGAGCCTGGAGTCTTTGGAGGTGGCGACTGGGCCTCCCACGCTGTTCGAAGTATTCAGAAGCGAAGGGGATCTAACCACTACGGGACCTGAATATTGGACCGAAATGGAGGACTTGGTGAAGGAAGCCCACAACCGGTTCAAAAGAAACAGGCTGAAAAAGAAAGCATGGATCGAGGCGGAGCTTGCTCCGAGTTGACAACGAAATGCGCTGGTTTCCAGTCGATGTGTTCAGGGACACTGATATGGTTTGTGCCCAATGTCGTGATGAGCCAATCCTCGCCATGAGAATCAAAGTAGCCTCGGACACCAGCGGGATGAATCTCCCGAGGTGGGGTCAACGCGCCGACCACATTTGTGGCCAACCACACGCTGCAGCACGGAGAGAAGCTGATGAAGGCAGTATCGCACATGGGGGGAGTGAGGATCCCTGCGCATCAAGCCCGCGAAATCTTCAATTTAAAAATGGATGCGGGAAGCAGGTGATGGTCCACCGGACCGAGTTCCGAGAGCCTGCCAATGAGCGCACCGTCTATGCCTACCGGCTGACCCTGTGGAAACGTGGCCTACAAAGATTTCTTGGTGAAGGTCATCAACAGTGATGAAAAGATGAATGAAATTTTTGGACCGACGGAAGCCACCGCCGAAAAGGCCGGCGATGTCATCGAGTTTTGGCTCGGCCTACTTGACATTGCCTCAATGACAAAGGGGGCGGTGAACATTTTCGACGACGACATCAACCCGACCGAATACCTGAATTGCCTTGAAGCAGCAGTTCGTTTCTTCGGAAAGATTGCGAGGACTTCGAGAGAGCCAGGAAGTCATGTTGAGAATGGAGGACGTGGAAATGTACTCAGGCTCCCACGATACCTGACCGAAGATGAGCATACTCAGGTTCAGCCACTACTACAACGTCATCGAGTGCGATGCCCCAACCTGCGCACCTGAGGGTGAAACCACCTACGCCAACACGGGACCTTCGGTCCAGGCGCGTGGTAGAGAAGTACCTGAAAGGGAAGCTCCTGCCGAGGAGTATGTGACGTCTGGTTGGAAGAGGATATTGGACGCTCTGGGGAACTTGTACCAGGTCGCTGAGGACGAGAACATTTGTTTGTACTGCGGGGCAGTGGACTATGAGATGTACACATGCCCTGATCCCAGGGGGAGCGAAATCAAGAAGGCCCTGAAGGACCTCCGCATGACCGAAGAAAAAGGAGAAAGCGCGGGTGCTCCCATGGATGGTGGTGAGGGAGAGACTGAGGCCAAGGGAGACGCCGGAGCAGATGGCCCAGAGTCCGATGACGATGAGGACAGTGCTGATCTCTACGAGGAGCCCATCCATATATGAGTGAGGTGGGGGACCGCGATGAGTTTGGCCAATTCTGCATCGATGGCGTGGAAGTCAGAAAAGATGGTCCAACGACCCAGAATCAAATCGCCCAAGTGGTGCGCGAAGCCATCATGAAGGGAGGTGGAGATAAGTGGTCGACCTTAGATTTCTACAGCGCCTACCCGGAGACGAATTCCAGGAAGACAAGGACCTATCGGCAGATTGATTACCCGATCTTGGGAAGATTCCGCATCATCCCCACCAATGGATGCGAATTCCACCACATCAGGAATGGGTACGGTGGAGTGGCATACGGTCGCGACTACGTCCCTGAACTGACGCCCCACGAGAAGGCAGCGAGTTGGAACCTCAATGTTGGAATGAGGCATCACGTGGGGAAGAGTAGCAGGAACCAAGGATATGGTTTGAAATGCGACGATGCGGGATGGGTGGACCTTGATGAAGTCTTGAAGTACTCATTTTTTTGGGCCCATCCAAACATCCAAGAGCCGGTCCTGCTCTGGACACGGAACAATGGCGAAGGGGCCATGGACCTCAACGAAGCCAGCAGAAGGATGAGGTCGTTGTTCAAGATCATGTATCACAGTGTGGTGGACGGGAAGTCCGTGCCCAGATGTTGGCATTTGTGGCAACACAAGAGACACATCCCGCCAGAAGGACTTCACACCAACTTACCGCAGGAGTGGTAACGATGATGCCGTCGTGCTTCCATGAGACGTCCAGAGAGAAATGGGAATCTTCGAAAGGGGCCCGGTGCGCGGAGGAGGATCTGGAAGGCTGGTCACCTATTTCAACGCGTTTGCACCTTGGGATGAGCGATCCTGGAAATTGGCGAAAGGGTACCAGAAACAAAGGTGAAAAGGCCGTGTTTTATTTGCCATCTGAAACCCTGATGGACCAATTTGAACGCCGAATCACAGACTCCGGCCAACCAGTGACCGATCAGGTGATCCCCTTTGGAAGTTTGAGGGGGGCCTGGGTGCAAGACAGCCCTGGCACCCCCTCTGAACACTATGTTGCATCTTCACCATCACAAGACATCAACTCCCCAACCCCCTCTGAACAATACGTTGCACCTTGAGACATCAGCCCCGTCACCTCCTTTTAATATATATGTTGCATCTTCGAAGATCAACCCAGCGACCCCCTCTGAACACTACCTCGCCCCGTTAAACTTCTACATTCATCGAAGATCTTCAATAAGGGTTTAATTCTTTCAGCCCCGTTAAACTTCTACATTCATCGAAGATCTTCAATGAGGGTCTAATTCTCCCAGCCCCGTTAAACTTCTACATTCATTGAAGATCTTCAATAAGGGTTTAATTCTCCCACCCCCGTTAAACTTCTACATTCATTCACGATCTTCAATGAGGGTTTAATTCTCCCCAGCCCCGTTAAACTTCTACATTCATTCACGATCTTCAATGAGGGTTTAATTCTCCCCAGAACCGTTAAACTTCTACTCATTGACGATCTTCAATGAGGGTTTAATTCTCCCCAGCCCCGTTAAACTTCTACATTCATTGGCGATCTTCAATGAGGGTTTAATTGTCCCAGCCCCGTTAAACTTCTACATTCATTGAAGATCTCCAATGAAGGTTTAATTCTCCCAGCCCCATTAAACTTCTACATTCATTGACGATCTTCAATGAGGGTTTTATTCTCCCCAGCCCCGTTAAACTTCTACATTCAATGGAGATCTTCAATGAGGGTTTAATTCTCCCCAGCCCCGTTAAACTTCTACATTCATCGAAGATCTTCAATGAGGGTTTAATTCTCCCAGCCCCGTTAAACTTCTACATTCATTGAAGATCTTCAA
>Ga0126342_10021421_pt1 | contig 10780 bp, 10 predicted proteins | sample Cyp1metagenome_FD_92528 | JGI IMG/M metagenome (GOLD analysis project Ga0126342, IMG submission 92528) | Coral microbial communities from Lord Howe Island, Old Settlement Bay, Australia - Cyphastrea 1 metagenome | ecosystem: Host-associated > Invertebrates > Cnidaria > Coral ... | reverse complement strand
TTATATATATTTTTTATATTATATATTTATATATCTTTTATATTTTATATATTATATATATATATTATATATAGTATATTTTTTTAAAACTATATATATATATATATATATTATATATTATATAGTTTATATTTAATATTTTTTTTAAAATATATTTTTTCTTTAAAATATTATATGTTATATATATATATACTTTATATATATGTTATTTATGTATTATTGATATATATATATATATATATATTGTATTTTTTTAATTTATGTATATGATATAATTGTATATCATATATGTATGTATATGTATACATGTTCAATAATATAGATATTATTGATTGGTGAAGCCTTGGAAGTTGTGGTATTTTTTTGGGGTAAAAAAAACCTGGTGCAAAGATATGCAACCAATCCCCATGAATGGCTGATCCGGACCATTGCACCATTACCAGGCATCAGCGGCCGGACATGAAAAGTAGCTCGGCAGGGCTTGTGAGTCTTATCATCAAAGGTCCGATCAAAAATGGAAGTAATTTTATATATAGTGGCAAAGGTGATGACAAATGCATCATGGTTGACCAGCAAGGTGTTTGGTTACCATTATATAACCATCTGATGGTTAACTTATCAGTTGCAAGTTTTTTGTTGGTCCTTAACACCAAGGTTTTTGTCTGTAAAGGTCTCTGACCTGCAACATTCTGATTTTTTTTTTGCGCAACCTCACTGGCCGAAGAAGACGATAAATGTGCTTTATGGGTAAGGCATAATCCGTAGAATTTGTTTGTTTACTAAACAGCTTCTGCACACCCACGACGTATAGAAAATCAAGCACGTTGGGCGACGGCTCGTTCTCCTATCCCCTCAAATTGATGGCTATTATGTAACCCTCTAGTCCCGAGCCGCTGCATTGATTCGAAGCTGTAGAACTTATAAGGTTTGTCAATCATTTTCTGAAATTCAGCCGGACCATATATTTATACAATCCATATTTTTTTACCACCAAAATCATTTCTTCTGGGTCAAAGACTAGGTGGTACGCATATCCCACACCTCTAAGACTCTAAATTTCGATCTCCCATAATTCTTCGTTTTCAATTGGGCTTACCTCATGATCATCCAATGTCATGCCAATTTTGTCACCATTGATTCTCAGGTCATGATTATAATAATTCCGAACAATTTCAATAATTGCTATCTACCCATGGAATTCGCCATCTTACAAACCCATTCAATGGGAATGATGGAATAATCATGGGACATTTCAGATGGGTTATTGAAAATGTGACCCCAAAACACCCATGGTTACTTGGTGGTGTGCCCGAGAGATCGTAATTTGTTCACTCCGATCGTTCAAGCTGGACATTGCCCTTACTTATCTGATTTGTGGTTTGGAACAATTTTTAATTTTCCATTCAGTTGGGAATAATCATCCCAACTGACGAGCATATTCTTCAGAGGGGTTGAAACCACCAACCAGTTATTCTACGAACTAATTTTGGTGAACTAACCCACTTAGAATTCCTGGGGTTACTAACTTTACCAACCCTGGATGGAAAGTCTTCAAGTGATTATATATCCCAAATGTACATGGGGTGTAGATAAGTACATTCATATGTGTATATATATATATGGTATATATATACATATGATATGTATATATGTATATATACATATGATATATATATATATATGAAATATATATATGATATATATATATACATGTATAAATATAAAAAAAAATATATTTATTAATACGTATATATATATATACGTATATATGTATAAATATGAACATATATACGCGTGTGGATGGTCCATATTGTTCTCCGGTACGGATGGACATCATCCACGAAAAAGTCGTGACACGACCTAGGCTTTGGCGCCACGGCCTTTGCGCTGCGTTTTCGTGGGGACAAGGCCTTGGAGCTCCTGAGCAAGATGCGACAGGCGGGGAGCTGGAAACGTTGGGAAGACTTGCAGGATGGGGCCCCCAAGATAGCTAAGTTGCTTTATAAGTGGCTGAATTCTATGGTTTATGGTAGATATAACCATAGTTAATGCGGGTTTTAGTGGTTTATAAACCAATTTATAACTGGGGGGGACCATCCTGTGTAATCCATCTGATTCATCTGATGAATTTTCGTATGATTCCCATTCCATCCCATTCTCATCATTCACAATCACTGCGCAGTGAGAGCCATCAAGGGGATGGGTTCAGGAAGTTCAGGACAAAAGAATGGGGGGAATCTTTGGGAATCTGCCTATTGACAGCTGTGGCATATATAAATATATATATATGTGTGTTTTCCCACATCAAAATACATTGGTACTGTAGTTCTCGAGAAGCTTCAAGATTTCATCATCTCCGGAAAAGAAATGAAGGTTTAGAGAAGCCTCCAATGGTGATTCTGCCGACGCGGGGATTGTGCCTATTCACAGTTGGTCAAAATCAAAGGCTCATGGACCGATTCTGGCAATTTTGAGTAATTATCGAAGCATCAAAATCCGGTGGTACCCAAGGACGTGACCCGTCCAGATTTGATGCTGGTTGTATGATATCAGGTTTCTGCTGGTTCAACTCGCTGCGGCTTCAGTTACCCCTTTCTTGCAGGTGAGGTCAATACACATTGCCCTTTTAGGTGACTTTCCTCTTCAGAGTTAGAGGCTCTCAACCAACCGCACACTTGCCTCAGAAATTCATGAAAGCTGCCCAAAAAAGTCTAAAAACATGTGTTCAACCATCAAAACACTGGGTGATTCTCCTGGTTTGAGCAAAGACTCTGGGTAAGTTGTAGGAATTCCAGGAGCGGCTGCAGCCAGATTTGGTGGTCCGCACGGCTGTGGCCAATGCCTGCGAAAGAGCCTTCATGTGGGAGGCCCACTTGACGATCCGTGGGCTTGTCTGCTGAGGTTTCCATCAAAGATATCAAAGACAAGGTGGTGCCCCCTACAAAGTGGCCACCCAATGACAGCTAAGTTGGTTTGTAACTCCAATAACTATGGTTTATGATACTTATAGTCCTATAGTTATTACAAAATCAACTTGGAACTGGGAGGGCCACAGTTAGTTCGATCTACCATCCCAATCAGCTAGCCTTCGTTAGTTATAAGCCTCCAGAATCTACTCATGAAGCAGGCCACAGGAGCGATGAATATCCAGAGGCTTGGCAGATTTTCCCGGGAAAGCATCGTGTATCCATGGGGATGGAAACAGGCCACAGGATCTGTTGTTCACAAAGGGATGACCATCCGCATCGTTTTTCCTCTGCTGGGGTCGATGGAGCTTCTCAAGTTGGCCGCTTTAGTCCCCAGTTCTTGTTTCCTAAGCCACCCGTTTTTTTGACTTAGCCTATTGGGCCTATTGGTTGAAGCCCGTCCCGAACAGATTCAACTCACCAGCCCTTGAAAACGACCAGCGAATTTGACTCCCAAGAGGTCCAGCAAACCATGTTCAAACGCCAGATTTTTCCGCTGCTTCACCCTTTTTTTGGCCATTTTCATGCAGAATTTCCCCCATGACTTCCCTTTGGTGAATTCCCAGCATCAATCCCTATCCTGGCTCAATAAAGCCCGGCTGGTCGATTTGGGCTGCCAATCTCCAATCCCTCATTGAAACATCACATCCCAAAAGAGTATATCTTAAGACCCCCAAAAATGGAGTTCCCCGAAGTGTTGGGAGGTTCGCTTTGGATTCCTTGTGGAATTCGATCATCCACTCCTTCCACTCCCAGGCTGCGTTGCAGTTGCTGCCTGCCGATGCTGCCGATGCTGTGGCCATAGGCGCATTGGCCAGTGCGTTGGCCAAAGGCCGGAGCTTGGTGATGTGAGAATTTTGCTGCAACATATGGCCACGAAAATGCCATGAAGCTTGGTACAATGGGATATGATTTTTCAGGGATATGATTGGCATATTGAGTGGGAATCATTCGCTTTTTCAGGATTTACAACAACCATCATGGGCAATTTGGAGATATCCAACCGACCATTTCTTGGGCATAGAACTGGAGAGTTGATCGGACGTTTTTTGGATAGATCAGCAACAAATAAGGCTAGGGATTTGTCCAAACATGGGAGGAATTCTCTCCGTTTTGTGTGTGATCTTCATGGGGAAACAAGATGATAAGCCGCTGGGTAGCGCATGTCCTTAATCCTTTGGGCTGGCAATGAAACCTTGCAACGGACACCATGAATCTTGTCAGGTTTGATTGCTGGAGAGTACAGAGTACCTTCTGGTAACTCACATAGATAATCATAGATATGGATCATTTCCAAATGGGTTTTCCTCATCGATTTCCATAGTTCTTTTGTATGGTAGAGCAAGGTATCTAAAACTTGTTTTGTGGCTTGCCATATCGTAAACTAACATAACTATCGGAAAATCACCATGTTAATAGGTAAATCAACGAACTAAATGTGCCAATTTCAATAGCTATGTTAAATTATCAGAGGGTATATCCTGAATAGTCATTATTAATTTAATCATTATTGACCACTATTTATCACTATTTCAATAGCTATGTTAAATTATCAGAGGGTATTCCTCAATAGTCACTATTAATCATTATTGATCACTATTTACCACTATGCATCACTATTAATCATTATTTATCACTATTAAGCACAATGTTAAGTTACCAGAGGCTACAACCACCACCATCTACCAACGGTTTACCACAGGAGCGCGTTGGAGTGACGCCTTACATCTCTGGTCTTCCTTCGCCACGCCCAACGTGAAAGTGGCGGGTGCGGTAGTTTGGCCGCAGCTTGTTGGGAGCTCCCCTTCCTTCAATGGGTAAAGCCAATAAGCCAGACGCCCGTTTGGGGGATGGTTTATAGATGTTTACACCAGCTATTTCTGGTCGAATTGAATATTTGATAATGGGGTTTAAAAAACACGAGAGATTTGTTTATCCACTGATTCTTACTGGTGAAGTGATCAGTACCTTGAAGGAAAATACACGAGACCTGTTTCCACGGATTTTTGATTTTAAGTTTACCAGGATCAACATGTTGGATACATACCATTGAAATTCCAAACATACCATGACTGGTGATGATTTGGAACCTGTTGACGGCTTGGTCCCCCTAAGGTAGTGAGTGCTTGTGAACGCGCAGAGCAGTGGACTTGGGCGCTCTCGATCTTTGGTCAGATGTTGATGGAGGCACAGCTTCCGGTGGCCTTAAAATGGTGGATGTAACCAACGACAATGGTGGTATTTTGAAAAGATATTTCACTTTTAAACTTAGCTATCTAAGGGGCACTTTGATATAAGTTGACCTATAGTGAACCCCAACCACCTACAGTTATAGTGAGATCTGCATTAAACCATGTTAATCATTGTTAACCGTCGTTAACAATCGTTAACCATAGGTAACCATAGTTAACAATAGTCAACCATAGATAACCAAAGTTAGCCATCGTTAACCATCGTTAACCATCGTTAACGATCGTTATCCATCGTTAAACATCGTTAACCATGGTAAGCCAACATTAACCGTAGTTAATCATCGTTAACCATCGTTAACTATCGTTAACCAAAGTTAAACAATAGTTAACCATCGTTAACCATCGTAAACCATCCTTAACCATCGTTAACCATCGTTAACACCCGCTAACCAACGTTAACCATAGTTAACCCTATAGTTAACCATTGTTAACCACCATAGTTAACCATCGTTACCCATCGTTAACCATAGTCAACCATCGTTAACCATCCTTAACCATCCTTCACCATAGTTAACCATCGTTAACCATCGTTAACCGTTGTTAAACAGTAGTTAACCATCGTTAATCATCGTTAACCATTGGTAACCATCGTTAACCATCGTTAACCATAGTGAACCATCGTTAACCATCGTTATATAACCATACTTAAGCATAGTTGACCATCACTCAGCATTAACCATTGTTACCATCATTAACCATCGTTACCCAGCGTTAACCATAGTTAACAATAGTTAACCATCGTTAACCATTGTTAACCATAGTTAACCAAAGTTCACCATCGTTAACCATGGTTAACCAGCGTTAATCATCGTGAACCATCGTTAACCATTGTGAACCATCGTTAACCATACTTAACCATAGTTAGAACCATAGTTAAAACCATAGTTAACCATCGTTAATCATCGTTAACCATCGATAACCATAGTTAACCGTTAACCATCGTTAACCATACTTAACCATAGTAAACCATCGTTGATCATCATTAATCATCGTTAACCATCGTTGACCATCGTTAACCATCGTTAACCATCGTTAACCATACTTAACCATAGTTAAAACCATAGTTAACCATAGTTAACCATAAATAACTATCGTTCACCATAGTTAATCATCGTTAACCATTGTTAACCATATTTAACCATAGTTAACCATACTTAACCATAGTAAACCATCGTTAATCATCATTAATCATCGTTAACCATCGTTAACCATACTTAACCATAGTTAACCATACTTAACCATCGTTAACCATAGTTAACCATCGTTAACCATCCTTAACCATACTTAACCATAGTTAAAACCATAGTTAACCATAGTTAACCCTAGTTAACCCTAGTTAACCAGTGTTAACCATAGTTAACCATCGTTAACCATTGTTAACCATACTTAACCATAGTTAAAACCATAGTTAACCGTACTTAACCATAGTTAACCATAGTTAACCATCCTTAACCATAGTTCACCATCGTTAACCATCCTTAACCATACTTATCCATAGTTAAAACCATAGTGAACGTTATTTAACCATAGTCAAAACCATAGTTAACCATAGTTAAAAACATAGTTGACCTAGTTTTCAATCAACTTCGCTGTTTCAAAGGCTCCACCACCTTGATATCCTCCTTGGCCAGGGCCCTGCGCCTGATATGCCGGTGGCGGATTCAGTGCTGCGCGCCTGCAGCCGAGGCTGACGAGCAATGGAAACTTATGGGATTTATGTACTAATGATGTAAACACATATTCACATATTACATAGAATACATGTATGTATACATGTATGCAAATCTTTGAATATGCATATATGTATATATATATACACTGTTTTTTATACACATGTATATGCATGGAATGCGATACAATGGGAGAGAGCGGACACTGATTGCCCTCTTCAGTTTGGAAAGGGGGAAAATTTTGACACATGGAATCCGAGGTTGTGCCCAAAACAGATGGATTTTCCACTTCATTTCCCGCAATTTTTTTGGGTTTCATGTTAACAAACATACCCATAGCCCGAAGTTCATCAGCCCATGACTTGCCAACATTTGCTCACTTGGTTTTGTGCATCTGAGGGGTGTCACGCTGGGGGATCGCGCATGAGGTCTGGCATGGGAGGTTGCTTGCAGTTGCTGTGCAGCAGAGGGGCGACCGACAGAAAACATAACAAATCTCACGTATCAGGGTAACTCCCATATAGTGTGGTTAAAACAATGATAAACCATCCCTAAATTTGACATATATCATAAATGGGTGGTATAAACCATCAAACATGTGGTGGTTTTTTATTGTTTTAACCACATTAATTTCACGAAGTGATAGTCAAAAACGTGCTATTTCTGTTAGTATGTCCAAGCGGCGACGTTAATTTCAGGGCTGACATTCCGATATTTATTTTTTCTGGAACCAAAGTTTCCGATTGGCAAAAGGGGTGAGTCTTGTTGCTGTCACTTATCATGCGTCCAAACAAACCAATGAGACGGAGATGTGGAACCCCAGAGGTGGGGTGTCATGAAGTTGGAATTCTGGCCAAATTGGTACAGAATGGTCATGGTTACAGAAGTGACCATTACCAGTTCTGAATCATTTTAAATCATTCTTATTGAATCCAGACGTCTAATCACCGGCCGTTCATGAGTCCTGCGACACCCAAGGGATATGCAAATCATTGAATATCTTTGCGCGGCCGAGTGGCTCGAGCTTTGGTAAACTTGACAAATAATTCACGGCTTTAGGTGAACTTATGGATTTGAATCCGGGCCAATGATAACTCAGACTTTTTTGATGGTGTCACCCAGAAAGCCAACGATAATTCACCCCAGAATGATATAGAATAACAAAAACTGCTGTAGCTAGTTGAACCCAGTGGTAGGAGGTTGCCCCTCAAGTAGTCATTGGCCAGTGTAGAACCTGAACCTCCCCTCGTCGGTTCGGATGATTTCAGACAAGAATCAAAGTAAGAGCTGAACCTGCGGGTTGTCCACCGTTCAGAAGAGTTCTTTCCAGCAATCTTTTTGTCACATTGACATGCATAGGAAATAATGCTTTGCGAGTCCCAGTTATGTTGCCCGCAAATTTGCTCATATTTAGCATTCAACCATCCTCATTTTTTGGGGGAGGAAATTTACTCCAGTTTTCACATCAACGCGCTACCTTCCAATATGTAGTTGCTGCAGTTGCTTTGATTTTCCAATTTTCGACCCAAACGCCAGACCGATCCCCTTTTTTCTCTCTTTCGGCGCAGCTGGACGATTGCCATGGTCCATGGATCGGAGAGATCCGGCGGAGTCGGACGGCTTCAATCTGTACACCACCGATGCTGAGGATCCTGGGGATCCGAACGGCGATCTGAGCCGAGGACCCCTATGGCGACGGGCGCGCTATGGGCTGCTGGTGCTGCTGCTGGTGCTGGGATTCATCGGTTTCTGGCCCGGGATTCATCGAGGTCTAAACACTTGGGATGGGGACCCAAGTCAAACCTTTTGGACTGATCTTTGGATCCTAACGTCGTGGTGGTGGTGGTTGTGGTGGTTGTGGTTGTTGTGGTTGTGGTTGTTGTGGTTGTTGTGTTGTGGTTGTTGTGGTTGTTGTGGTTGTTGTTGTTGTTGTTGTTCATTTTTTCAATGTAAAGTACATGTCAAGATGCACAATGATGCACAGTGAAACTTTTGGCAAAATCACGAGCTCCGTAAATATGAATGAGACGAGCAATTTACTATTACTAAAGTGGGATCTTAGAAACTTTCATACTTTCGTAGCATTGTTTTGGGTTACGAAGACCTCAAGGCTTGGTATGGATCTTCGATGGCATCTTGGATTGGATGGATACCCCGAACGAGCTGAAAGGTCGTGTTGAGGCGGGCTAAGGTGGTGAAAATATGGAGATGTCATCAGTAATCCATGGGGATTTCGCTAGAAAATGGGGAGACCATGGGGAGAATGGGAGATCTGTCAATATTTCGAATTGATTGTTTAACATCTTTGTTTAGCAATTTTACCTCCACAAGATCGGGGGTGTTGGGAGCAACCCTGCCCAATAAGAATAATTGATGATCTTATACAATATTATACATACTGTGGATAGAAAAAATCCTGCACCACCGGATGGTTGAAACCCTATAAATAAATAGGATAAACGGATGAAACCAGCGTTTTCAACTGGTTTCGACTTTTCGCTGGCCCAACCACCGAAAAACGTTGCTATTCATGAGCAAATATACCATGGATTGATGGGATGTTCATCCTGTCCTGACATCAGGAAAATCACCATTTTTGGTGCTATAAACTGACCATTCCCAAATGGATTGGGTAGTTTTTGATTGTTTTAACCACAAAAAACTGCACAAAAAAAATCAATTCCCAATGTCTCTTTGTAAAAACACATGGACACCTCCGGCCATGCTACATCGCCTGCGGATTACTGCGGTCATGAAGGACTCAAGTTTCACCTCAAGGGGCCGGTTTTCAGCCTGGCCTTGAAAAAGATCGATGTCCACCAGTGATGCTGGCGGTTATGTAGAGCCAAATCATGGCTCAGATTTAATTGACCTTTCTGCACAATGCTTGAATGGTGAAGGATGCGTGTTGAAGCTCAGCGGTGCCTGCACTGGTTGGGAAGTGTACCGGATGGTTTCAAAGCAGCTTCCGCGGAAGAAAGGTGCACGGCTTACCTTGCATCACCTTGACTCGCCTCTGATACTGCACAAAGAATTGCGGGCGCAAGGCATCGTAGGCAAGGATGCAACACTGAGTTGCACTTATGTTCCAACAGATCTCTGTGCTGCGTGGTGTGCTCTCCAAGGTCTGCCAGTCTGTCAAAATGAGCTTGCATTAGAGGGAGTGACACAGATGACAACGAAGACTACGAAGTATTTACACCATCTCCCAGAAAGCCTTGAACACTTGACCTTTGGAACAGGGTTCAACCAGAGTCTGGAAGGACTGACTCTGCCAAGCAGTCTTCAGACCTTGACATTTGGCTGTGATTTTGACCAGAGCCTGGAAAGGGTGACTCTGCCAAACAGTCTTCACACCTTGACGTTTGAAAATTGGAACCAGAGCCTGGAAGGAGTGACTCTGCCAAGGAGTCTTCAGACCTTGACATTTGGCTATTGGTTCAACCACAGCCTCGAAGGAGTGACTCTTCCAAACAGTCTTCACACCTTGACGTTCAAACATTGCTTTAACCAGAGCCTGGAAGGAGTGACTCTGCCAAGCAGTCTTCAGACCCTGACATTTGGCCATTGGTTCAACCAGAGCCTCGAAGGAGTGACTCTTCCAAACAGTCTTCACACCTTGACGTTTAAACATTGCTTTAACCAGAGCCTGGAAGGAGTGACTCTGCCAAGCACTCTTCAGACCTTGACATTTGGGAATGCGTTTAACCAGAGCCTGGAAGGAGTGACTCTGCCAAGCAGTCTTCAGACCTTGACATTTGGCAATGATTTTGACCAGAGCCTGGAAAGAGTGACTCTGCCAAGCAGTCTTCAGACCTTGACATTTGGGAATGCGTTTAACCAGAGCCTGGAAGGAGTGACCCTGCCAAGCAGTCTTCAGACCTTGACATTT
>Ga0126342_10021420_pt1 | contig 10780 bp, 11 predicted proteins | sample Cyp1metagenome_FD_92528 | JGI IMG/M metagenome (GOLD analysis project Ga0126342, IMG submission 92528) | Coral microbial communities from Lord Howe Island, Old Settlement Bay, Australia - Cyphastrea 1 metagenome | ecosystem: Host-associated > Invertebrates > Cnidaria > Coral ... | reverse complement strand
GCAGCTCTCCATATTACACCATGCATGTGTGCCAACCCTGAACCAATGTTCCAAGATACACCACAAAACCTCAGACCCTAAGATTTTCATCTCACACATCTGTGTTGAACTTTGCCGGAACAGCTCTCCATGTTCCGTCTTTTGAATGTGTCAAATATGTAAAAATCTCCGTGCGCGGTGCCTACAGGGAGTTGTCCCCAGATTTATCCCGGATAAATTTCTTGGGGCCAAGTTTTTTTTGGAATAAATTTCTATTCCCAAAAAAGGGCAGAACCCCCAGGCGTACATGGCACACAAAAAAAAAGATCCGAAATCAATTTTGGGACCATGGGCATGAACATCTCTGGATAAAGTTCCAGTGGTCAAGGTCCTGTTTATCCCTGGACCAACCTCTTCTGAACTTATTTTTTTGTTGTGGCCAAAAAACAATCATCTGAACCACAGTAAAACCATAGCCCCATGAATTTCAGCCTCACACAAACTCGTATTCCCACACATCCACCCATTCGAGAAGCCGTTCGAGAGTGTGGAGCTGTGCTGAGATGCCTGAATGCACGAGCAAAGTCCCCATGCACGGCTTTGCCGTACTGGTCTCGCCCTCGCACATGAGCATACTTCGTGGAGAAGTATGCCGGCGCACGCGCCAAAATCTCCTCCCAGGCCAAGCCGTGCTCCGTGTGCCCATCTGCATTCCGCAAACGGACATGTCCATCTTCACCTAGAAGGGGACGATCTGGATGATGCTCGTGGTCTAACTGCAAAAGCCGGTTCAGTTCCTGGCGAATAACCTTGTCGCCTCTCCGGAAGCGGTCAAAGTTTGCCGGGATTGCCTAAGTTGATCACGAAGATTCAACATGGGCCACATCAAGTCCTGGAATTCAAATATATATATATATATATATTATATAATGCTTCAGGAAGCCGACTGAGCTTGACTAAATAAAACCATTGTCCAATGAATTTCATCCTGACCGAATTTCCCTACAACTGTCAGGACAATGGGAAAACCTCGCAGGTGGGCAACATCATCTCATGGAACATCATTCTTGTGAACACTTTCTGATCTTTCTGCTAATCACCATTGCTTCGGGACATGCAAAAAAAACGATGGGCCATCAAAATTTGACCAACATCCATCTGGCTACAAAAAGATCAAAAAGTAAACCATGGTCTCATGGATTCCATCCTGACCAACCTGACCAACATTCAATACAACATATACAACTGAACCACAATATGACATACAGTATATAACCATGGTCCCATGGATTTCAGTCCGACCACTCAATCAGTTCAATCCCAGGTACTGGGATTTCCTCGATCTTCTTCGCTTTGACATCTTTGACAGCAGCACTTGCTTTCTCATGCAAAGTCTTGATGAGCTTCTTGGAATCAGGCTTCTCTTCAGCAAATCCTTCTTCATGTTCATCATCCCCGTCATCATCGACGAGGGTGATGGAGCCCACCTTCTGAACCTAGCCAGGTTGAATCGGCAAGTGCTTTATAAACTTGTTGATATCTGATGAAGGGTTTCATGGATATAGCCATACCTCAAACACTGAATTTCATCCTAGAGCACCTAAGGGCCATGAATTTCATTTGAAGGACCAGAACCTGATTTCATATGATTTCATGGCATTCTGTGGCTCCAGGAGCGGCATTGTGAGGGGGACCCTTGCCAAGCCCAAAATCATTGACAAATCAACAATTTTTAGTAGGAACTTTATACAAAAAAATATCGGCAAGTGCTTTCTAAATTTGTTGATGGCTGATGAATGATTTCATGTATATAGCCATACCTCAAACACTGAATTTCATCCTAGAGCACCTAAGATACCTAAGGGCAATGAATTTCATTTGAAGGACCAGAACCTGATTTCATGGCATTCTGTGGCTCCAGGAGCGGCATTGTGAGGGGGACCCTTGCCGGGCCCAAAATCATGGCCAAATCAGTAATTTTTAGTAGGAACTTTATACAAAAAAAATCAGCAAGTACTTTCCCAATTTGTTGATGTGTGATGATGGGTTTTCATACGTATAGCCAAACCTCAAACACTGAATTTCATCCTAGAGCACCTAAGGGCCATGAATTTCATTTGAAAGACCATAACATCCATAACCTGATTTCATGGCATTCTGTGGCTCCAGGAGCGGCATTGTGAGGGGGACCCTTGCCAGGCCCAAAATCATTGCCAAATCAGTAATTTTTAGTAGGAACTTTATACAAGAAAAATCGGCAAGTACTTTCCCAATTTGTTGATGTGTGATGATGGGTTTTCATGTGTATAGCCAAACCTCAAACACTGAATTTCATCCTAGAGCACCTAAGGGCCATGAATATCATGAAGTTCATCTGAAGGACCTAAAATCATTGCCAAATCATCTGACACCTAGGGGCTATGAAATTCATCTGCGAAGCATAGCATTGCGGCTGCCATAATTGTTATCACGCATTCAATGGTGAACATTTTTCCCCTTGAACGGACCCCATATGCAACTAACACTTCGGTAATGAAACCTAGCATGTGGGAAATATATTCATAAATATCATCTATCCCATGGAAATCATTCTGGTGAAAACAACTCCCTATTGGCTCACCGGGCTCCCATCCACCATTGTGCAGAGACCACCTTGGCATTGCGTTTCCTCTTGCTTCCTTTTGTTGTCTTTGTGGTCTTTGAGTTGGCACTGCCATCTGCCATAGACGCCTTGGCTGTCCTGAAATCGTCGCAATTCTTCAAATGGGGTGGCCACTCATCCCAGAGATGCGCATGCTGCACAGCCTGCATGGACTTCTCGGTCAGCATGCATTCGTAGCCATCCATGCTGGGACGAGCCTGAGAAACTTGCAAGAACAATCCCACTCGGTTCACATCGCACACCAGAACTTTCTTGTCACAGTCATCATCAATGGAATGTCTCCAAATGCCCTTGTTCTCATCGACGCAAGTCAATTCACACACACGGATATACCGAGTGAGGTCCAAAGGGATTGGCAGCGTGACTGGCCGAGCACCAACTCTTTTCCCCTTCTTGGCCGTGTATCGCCACACAGTTAGCACCAAGCCCACGCGCCATGACTTTTGTCTCGGAGGAACATAAAGAACAACCTGCCCATTGGCAACTTCAACAGAAGCATCTGACCAGTCGCATTTTTTCTTCAAACCTGCTGCCAAATTCCTCCACGCCTCTGCACGGCTGGTCCGTTTGGCCGGAAGGCCAGCGATTGCTCTGATGATGGCAGCTTGCTTTTCTGCCAGCTGGTGCCAATTCAGTTTTGCCTTGGACACACGGACTTTCTCGGGACATGGAATCAGATGCCCGTCGCTTCCAGCTCTCAGATTGATCAAGCACTGCCACAGATGGTCCATGGCTGGATCCAGAGACTTGAGCTCCTGATTGCCCAAACGAACCTTTTTGAAAACTGCAGATAAGGTGAGAAGATCACCCGGACATGGTGGTGCATCACCCCCTGCCGGTTCTGCAAGGATTTCATCCCATGCCCCCTTGTCCAATTCCTTGCGCGGCAAAACTTTTTGGCCATAACGGCTTGCTTCCCCTTCAGGGAGTTCCACTGAAGCTTCGCCCTTGGCAATGCTTTCCCATGTCACCTTGTCAGCTTCATGTCTGGCCTTGATCTGCTGAAGCAAATCCCAGCAGTCGCGATCAGCACCTTCCAAAGGAACCTGAAAACCAGAAGCATCAACCTCTTGCTCAATGTCCGTTTCTGGCTCATCTAGATCATCGGACAGCTCCTCCACATCTGCCGCCATCTCTGCCTCGAACTCCTGCAGACGGAAAAAAGCCAGATCTGCATCAGCCATCATCTCTGCCTCCAGCTGTTCATTGCCACCAGCGCAAGACTCGACATATTTCTGGAGCACTTCATTCATGGTGTGCCTCAGATTTCGCGAGATTTCGGGAACCGAATTTTGTCTAAGATACATACGAATTTTGTCTAAGATACATAAGATTCTGAAACAAAAAAAAGTCCGAAGATGTTGACACAATGACTTTGTCTGAATGAGTGTGGATTGTTCCATGCAACTGGATGAAACTCCATGTGTTAAGCTTTCTGTCCAAACAATATCAAGTCAACCATGAGTGCTCAATGCCTGGCAGCTTGCAAAGGGGCCATCATCTAAACGTCAGCCAACTGAATTTCATCCACCATTCACCCCGAAAACCAAACACTTTGGAACACCATTGAAAGATTTGAAAGGTTAGGCCACCAATTCATTGCAATTAAACAATGGGAAGAACATTCCAGTAGAACAAGGGTGCATTCGCCTGATATCCTGATCAAGTGGCTCAGAAGAACAAGCCATCAGCTTCGTAGCAGATGTCAAAGCTCGCTCGGCGCACCTTGCAAATGCTTCTTCGCACACTGGTTGCGCAAAAGCATGACCATCATCATGCAACAAGCATCCGTTCTTGGCCTTGTTCTGTGCCTCGAACATGCACCTGGTGGCTGCATACATGTAGTCCCTCATGCGCATTTGGCTTGAAGAGAACTGCTTTCTGAGAGATCCAAAAAATTGCTCTAAGGGCAATTCAGAACTCCTGTGCGGGCACCAAGGCATGTTGCCTGGCAGCCCCATGGCTGCTATGCACACCAGTGCACACAAGCTTTGCAAGCATTCATGTGTCTGTGGCGCCAGCCAATTGGTCCCCTTCCTCAAGCCATTTCTCTGGGACGACTCATTTGCCATGAGCCTGCCGATGTCAAGGCAAATGTAGGCAGAAAGCGCATTCTCGACTCGTTCCTCCGGGGACAACTGAGGGTGGAAGGAAGATCCGATGGCCAAGGCACCGATCAAGTTGATCACAAGAAACCCACGTAGGCACCACGGGATTTGCATCCCAGTCTGGGTCAGATCATTCTTCAACAGGTAGCCTGATATGCAAAGATGTTACCCACTTCAAGATACCTCAGGCCTACTGAATTTCAAACGACCCCAAGAAACCTCTACGAAGCTGATGGCTATGCACCCTTGTCTTACGCTGTTGCTTCGCTTTGGGAGATTCTTACCATTGTCATTCTTTACTAGAACCTCAGGCCAATGAATTGTACCCACCATGCATCATGCACCCCTCTACTATCATGCATAATCTTCGAAAAACACATGATATAGAAGAGAGACTAAAAGCAGAAGATTCCACACTACATAAACTATTGCACATTGCCAAAGAGCCGTTCAGCAGCACAGCTGCCTCTCGATCCGACATCGGATCGTACCCGATGAAGCTCGAAGGCGGGAGGCCAAGGTCAAGCAATGGTGACAAATCCACCCAATGCTTCCCCCACAGAATCGTCCTCACAGGGGACCGCAGGTTGCTCACGAAGTTTTTTTGAATATGCGCTGCGCCGTTCAAGCCGAACCTGGGGCAATGATTCACTGGCTGACTGGACGCCCTGGGGCTGAGGATTAAAACCTTTGGTATATGAAATTAATCTAGCAAAAACCATGATGGCAATCACTTTTAGATCTTTTAGATCATTTTACATCCCCATTTGCAATCCTCTGTAGAGTTCAGACCTCCCTCCATTGAATTTCATTCGACGTGTCCTGTAGCTGACCCACACAGAAATCTACAACATCAGGTGTGTTCAAATCCAACGATACCAGTACAGGACCGGGAGAACAACAAGTTCCAATGGACGGTCCAGAACCACAAAACATTTAAAGTCACAACGTTTGATACGTTTGTGAAGAAAAGCTGGCATGTCAAAGGATTTCAATTCTTGACAGATCTTCTCAGGGACCCATGGTAAATGTGCCAAAAAAACGTTGGTTCCTTGGAAATTCATCTCTGGCATTTGTCTGCTGATTTGAACTGCCTCAAAGCACCGAATTCTGCCCTTCAGAGAAGCTGACACCCATCGTTCTCATCATTCTGAGCTTAAAACTAATGACAGCCAGGGAGCAAGGCATCTGCGCCGATGTATGGTCTGCTGTACGGAAACTTGGGCATGCATGTCTCTGGAAAATTGACAAACTCCAACCTGCTCCAAAAAGGCAATGATTCCAGCACCTCCTTGGGCAGCACATTGGGCTTTCCCAAAAGCATGGCCTTGATCAAGTTGTGGTTGGACTGGTTGTCAAAGACAATCGTGCGGATGTGCGCACCTCCCTCCTCCAGCACATGGCCCAGAAGCCTCAGCATCTGAAGCTTGTCGATTTCATAGGAAAGGGGAATTGAACAAGCGCTCATCTTTGGGAGGCCTTTCAGCGATGGACACCACATCAAGAACTCGCAAACCTCTGTGGCCAGATCCACCTTTGCAGCGTCCCAACTGTCATCCTGAGCATTGTCGCCCTCGTCGAGCTCTATCGGCACTGGCTCTGTTTCTGGCGGATCCCAGCCAGGTGCATTGAGAATGTCTTTCTCATCTTTTTGACCAAGTAGTGGCAAGAAGCCAGAGAGTTGCTTGGAATCACCTTGCCCCTGGTTGAGCTCAAGCGAAGCGATGTCAAACGCTGCGCCGACGTAACCTTTTCCGACCCTGATCTGGACTATGTCAAGGCCTTTGATCAGGTATGTCTTGTCGAAGGCAAGTGACAATCTTCGAGGGTTGACCTGGATGTCCTCGTTGCGCGTCTTGCACTGGAGCATGTCAGAGATGATAGATGCATTTGTTGAGAGAATGTTGTCCTGAGCCACCGAAAGGAAGGGTTCAGGGAGGCCCTTCTCATGCAACCTTGCCAATGGGAGGTGAGGCAGCGCCCACGCCAGGCCGAAAGCCTTCAGCAAGTGCTTGTTACAAGCTGCTGCACTCAGCATCACGCCTGCTTCACTCATGCGGCTCAGTTCCAGCTCGCTCACCTTGAGCCCTTTCATGGATTCCACGCCGTGTTCAAGGCGCTTCTGCTGCTCCAAGGCCGCAATCAGGATGCCTTGAACTAGAGGATGGCTGTTCAGCTGGCCTGCATCAGGGGCTACTTTTGAAACAAACCACATAGCAAAGAAACGCCCATAACTATCGATAATTCAATGACGTTAACATCATCAAGCATGTCCGCATGATCCAACAATTCCGCTCCACTGGCACCTGCTGCTACGGCACACCCCATCTTCATGTTCAAATCCTCCAGCGAGGATAGGTTCCCAGAGCGCAGCTTGTGGGCAATGTCATGCGCCTGCGTGACCACTGTCCCGGACCAGCCAGAAGTGGCCACCTGCACGCACGGAAACACCTTGCCGCTGATGAAATCCTGCAGTTGGCAACTCCTGTGCCGCGCAGGTATGCAAAGGAACTGGGTCTTGACAAACCTTTGCAATCGGTTGGTGTCTGCAGCGATGATTCCTTCTGCTTCATCACCAAAGCCATACTTGCAAACTGGGCTCGCTCTGATCTCATCCACAACCGACTGGGTCTCATCAGTCTGGAATAGCTTGGCAGACAAGAGGCCTCACTGGGCGAAGGACAGCCGGATAGTTTTCCAGGAATTGAGGTTCAAGCCATTAGTTTCCAGAATCATTTGCGCTCTCTCTTTTGTATCGTGTATCTTATGTATATTATGCATCCTAAATATCCTAAGACATGTCTCCATGGCATGAATAGGGTTCCAGGTAATGAGGTGTGGGACCCACACATCTAACACCACGAGGAAACCCTGTCCAAGTTGAAGATGTTAAAATTTTGAAACATATCTTGATGGAAGGGTTGACATCACAAATCAAACCTCAGTGACCAGAATTCCATCCCCATCCCAGCATGCTTGTGCCAAGGCACGCGTTGCTGCATGTTTCAAGTAGAAGCGAGCAACCATGCGGAGTACACTTCTGTCGTTCGAGAGCGAGCTGCATTTGGCACACACTGGGCGGGACTTCGGAGAAAACGGTAGAAGAGGTTGTGCACAGGACTGGTGCCTGATGGCATGACTGTCGGTCCTGATGTCATAGGTGTAGGTGTGACCAAACTCTTCCTGCTTATCCTTCCAGGCGGACTGGATGCCCCTGCTGGAGTTGTACGCAGCCCAAAGCTTGTAGGCATTCTGCATTTCGTACAACTTGCTGCCTTCGCAATGAGGAAGGGATAGACCTTCACACGGCACGAAACCAGGAGTTCCTGATGCTCCGGCAGTCAAGTCGACCGGGACCTGGTTTGCCTGCCATTCAGCCAACTTTGCACGATGAGTGTGCGTTTTCAGATGCTGTCGCAACATCTTGGCCTTCTTCAGATTGACCAAGTCGAAAATAGCATGCGCCCTGCTGTGCTTTCGAAAGCAAAGGTTGCATTTGACCGGAAATCTTCTTTTGTGGCTGTTTTCGGGGAGCAACTCCAGGTGCGGGTTTGCCCGGACCTGGTCCAGTACTGACCCCTCATTACCCTCAGTCTCATCATCTTGGTCTGCATCTTCTGCACGGTGTTGGTCTTGTGACTCCACCACTTGTACCTCCTGATCAGCTTTGTCCTCCTTGAAAAGAGTCGTTGTGGCAGGGTTCACATCTCGCTGGAAATCTTCCATCTTGAAGTCCGCTTTCTCCAAGAGTTTGCGGCACTGAGCACAATCAACGGGAACTTCTCCATCTAGCAGTTTCCATAGCAGCTTGTGCCAGCCTCCATTCTTGCAGTCTGGCGCTCCTCGCAGCACCTTGTTTTTGGAATGCGCACTCAGGAAGGCTGCAGAGTGCACACGTAATTCAGCACAGTGGCTCCGAGCAGCATTCAATCTCCAAGCTTTGTTCTTCTTCTCAATGCGCACACTGAGATCCTCTCTTGAAGTCTGTTTTCGCTTGCTCTTCTTGGTCTTGGTTTTGCCATCCTGATCTGAGCGAAGCTTTCAAAACAAAAGAGCACAAAACCCCTGAGCAACATGTTTCAAATCAATGGTACCAGGGATGAGATTCATGGAGGCAAGGTGTTACAGTGTATGATATCAAAACATGACAAAAACCTGACACCTCCTGCACACCTGCACAAATAAACCCAGACCCACCATATATGTGATATCTCAATCCGTGGAATTTCATCTCAGCTGAAGACATGTGTCCTCAGGCCCGGGAACTTAATCTTTTGAATTTCCAGGATATCGGCAATATGTTCTGCATTGGTGCAGCTGCGGCCACCCACCCGCTGCTGTCAAGGCACTTCGGAAATCTCCTCCTTCACTTTCACACCTGGCTGCTGCATAAATGCAAGCCCGTGCTGGATGGGGTCGATTGCACCAGCCTGAGTTCATCAAGAAACTGGAAAAGACTGCAAAAATCCAAGACATATGTATATTTGAAACCGGATCCAATTGGATGAAATTTGTGGAATGAAATCCATGGGTGCAAGGTTTGACACAATGACGACGCGGCACAAATAATATACATCACTCGCAGAAGCATAGTTCGTTGCATACTTCTCAAGTCTATCATTTTCATCCATGTCAAAAAAGATTCATCCTCATGTCATGGAATTTCATCCATAACTATCACTCTATTTCATCCCAATGCCATCAAAAAGCTTCCAGAATCCCCTGCTTTGGTGCTGACACACCAGGTTCCAGCTTCACCTTCACATCCTTCACCTCTGTCTGAATGCTCGCTGAAGTAGGCAAGGTTTTGCTCAGAGGAAGGGCAGGACCATCAGCAAGTCTCGGTCGCACCAGGCCTGCACCAGGTCGTGCGTGGGAAGGCTTTGGCACTCTGGGTGGTGTGAAATTTTTGTAGACAGACTCCAGGCGTTGTTTTCTCTCAGGCGTCATTTCCATTTTTTCCACAAGATCATCCTTGTCAGGTTTGTCAACACCTTCTGCTCGAACACCTGGGTTGGCTACATCGCTGGCCATCAAACCATACAGCTTTCCCCAAGATTCGTCTGATGCCACTGAAAGCCATGCAAAGCTCAACTGTTGCCTCAAGGATTTCATCTCATTCATGTCTGACTCAGTAGCATCAGGAGCACTTGGAGATTTGAGCAATTGTTCCATGCGGGCTTGACACATAAGAGACATGAAGGCCCACAAGCCACAATTTCCGTCTGCACCAACATCACAAGGAAACAAGCCGGAGGAAGAGTGCACTCTTCTGGTGAACTTCTGGAGGTTGTTCAATCGGTCAGTGGCATGCTCTTTTTCAGTCAACAAGCTTTCGACCACTGTTTCATCCTCAGTGTGTTGCACTTGCTCCAGGTAGAAACGAGACAGTCTCTCACCTTCTCCTTGCAGTAGCAAGATACGATCTGCCAACTTCAACTCACTACTGGGCAAACATGCGACCCAGTGGTTCCAAGCACAAGGGTCATCTGATGCTCGAAAGTCTCTGCGCGTCAGAGCAAAAGCAAATGTGGCACAGGAGTCATCCCACCAATGTGCACTGGCAGGACAGTCTGGGCCCAAAACTTTCGATACATACTCATCCGCTGGCTCGGCATCCTGTATGTCAGCCTCTGTGTTCAATAAAAAGACAGGCTTCACAGCAAGCCGCTGGCACCACAAAAGGACATCGACTAGTTCCACGTAGGTGCCACACTTCAAGACGTTCTGGGCATGACGTTGTATGGGTCCTGTAGGGGCATTGTGAGGGGGACCCTTGCCAGGCCCAAAATCATTGCCAAATTAGTAATTTTTAGTAGGAACTTTATACAAGAAAAATCGGCAAGTACTTTCTAATTTTTTTTGATGGTTGATGATGGATTTCATGTATTTAGCCAAACCTCAACACTGAATTTCATCCTAGGGCACCTAAGGGCCATGAATTTCATTTGAAGGACCAGAACCTGATTTCATATGATTTCATGGCATTCTGTGGCTCCAGGAGCGGCATTGTGAGGGGGACCCTTGCCAG
>Ga0126342_10021419_pt1 | contig 10780 bp, 6 predicted proteins | sample Cyp1metagenome_FD_92528 | JGI IMG/M metagenome (GOLD analysis project Ga0126342, IMG submission 92528) | Coral microbial communities from Lord Howe Island, Old Settlement Bay, Australia - Cyphastrea 1 metagenome | ecosystem: Host-associated > Invertebrates > Cnidaria > Coral ... | reverse complement strand
TCTGTCTGTCTGTCTCTGTCTGTCTCTGTCTGTCTCTATCTGTCTCTGTCTGTCCCTTGAGCATTCTTCAGGGCAGGCCTTCTCCAGCGCGCTCCCCCAGCATCCGGCTGGGGTCGGCGGATAGTTTTGTAAATATGATAGCTAGTTATATGATATTTACCTACCACCAAGTTTTCCAGTTGGTAAAAAAAACTCAGCGAAGCAACGAATGGACCACCGAATGTACACCTTGGTAATTTGTTACATAGCTAAACATGGCCATAAAAATAGTGAATTTTTCCCATGAAAAATGGTGGATCTTTCCATCGTTTTTTGGGACAGTTTACCAGGCCGGGTACACCGCCAAGGTCCCGTCGGCGCGGCCAAGGTCATGATCTACGCCATGCTGACGGGCCGCATCAGCGACGCCATCCATCTGGACCTGCAGCAGGCCGGAGGAGAGCGGAGCAATGCGGAGCAAGGGCAAGGGACGGCTGGGTGTAGCCCAAACAGACTAGCTATCCTTTTTTGATGGATGGTTTCACCAAGCAAAAATGGTGATCTAACATGATCTAACTCAGAATTACTGTGAGAAAAATATAATCAGCAAGAGTGTTTCTTTAGTAATCAAAAGTTGTGATTTCAGCCAAGACATGTGTTGATTTAACAGACAAAGCTGATGATTTAACCAAGAAAACGTGTGACTTAGTCAACACAAATGGATAATTTCAACCAACACAAATATGGCTGATTTAATGAAACAAATATGGCGTCTTAACCAACAAATGGATGTTGGTTTGTTACCATCAACAACTGTGATTTAACCGTCATTTAACTATCAAAAATGATCATGCTACTTCAGCTAGCAGTTATTTTGCCATGACTGTGGTGGACATATGACTAACAAATGTCCAAGATATAATTATATAAGAGTTTATGTGGTAAGCGTCAAAAAATCGGGATTTATCAAACCATACTGGGCATACAGATACAGGATATAACATATACATGCTTCCATGTCCCATTTCATCCCATGTCCGTCCCCATCCTTCCAGCCCAAAGTTCCATTTCAATGCTATTTGCAGCCTCCTATTTGCAGCATTCCAGTCCCCAACTACCTAATTATATATTCTAGCAATCTACCTCAGCACTACCTACCGAACTACTGTTTTCTACCGTTCTTCTACCTACGTACTACATATATACACCTATATCACCTATGTTTTGTACTACTTGCATACTCTCTATATTACAAACTACATGTCATTCTGTCATTCACCCATATGATACTCCCCACAAAATGCAAACTATCTCCATACTACTTACATATTTATATATATATATATGTATATAGTATGTTTGCCCCCAGCGTAGCAATATACTACACTTATGCACTCCTTATAGCTTAGCTATCCCTACCTATACACAAGCTATATACATATATAGCCAGTACACGACACATATACCATTGATACACTACCTGCATACCTATACTACATACTCCTCGGGGGAGGTTAAATACCAGAACCATACCTTGACGGGGCGTGGGGAACGCTGGAGCATAGATTCAGCGAGATGATAAACCGAAAAATAATGCAACTTTTTTTGGGGCTGGTTGTTGATTACCCCAAATGGTCATTAATTGGGTAATTGAGTGTGTATATATATATGTATATACACAGTACATACACAATGAGATACACGACAAGCTATTGCCATCTATTGCCATCTATTGCCATCTATTGCCCATATATGAACCGTGGCCCAAAACCCTTTTGCTGACTAGACGTTTGCGTTGAATCTTTGAAAACTTGATTGTTGTTGATTAATGTTGGTTAAACTTCCGCATGGCGGGTTGATCAAATTGCGGTGCCCCAAACGTCGACCCAATGGAAACCTCTATGGTTTCCATGAAAAAATGTTGGGTCGCCCAAGAGGACCAGTTTGGACAATGAATCAACGAATGGATTCTCAGGGTGCCTTGATCGTGTTCAAATTCATTGGAGTTTCCATATATTTTCCATGGAAAAAGGTGGAAGTCCTTGTTGCAGGCCAGCAACTTAGTGGACTTCATGGAGGGTGCTGAGAACAGCAGTGCCCTGTGCGCCATGATGGACGACCGCAGCAACCCGGAGACCTATCAGGTGTCGCGCGTGGCTGCGCCTCGGCAGAAGGTGACCTTTTTCACGATGAAAATGTGTGTCGACTTTTCCATGAACTGTGTTCTTTTAATATGAAACATGTGTTTTTTACTACCCGGAAATGGCGATGAGGGGTGGTGAATGGGTCTTGGTCAAAGAACATAGTGAAAAAGGATGCAACAATGGATAAAATGACACCAATCCATTTGGAATGGACCAGGCAATCAACCAGCTCCAAGTTTGTAGCATTCCCTGCCATACTTCCATGCAAAAATTGCAAAGAATCGATGCCCCCATGTGGAGAATTACCTCAAGAGACCTTGCAGTTACGCTCTGGTAATCAAACATGGCTAGAAAATCAACTATTGATTTACCATTCAAACATATTCAAACATATTCAAACATATTCAAACATATTCAAACATATTCAAACATATTCAAACATATTCAAACATATTCAAACCACATATATATATATATATAAAACACTAAAATTGATCAAACATCAGTTTCCCATTGAAACTTTTTTTTTTCGTTCGGAGATTTTCCAGCCATGTTGCTACGTGATTTTTTCCACAGGATCGCCTCCGTGAGAATCGCGTCGCATCCCTGTGCACCGTGACGTTGATGTGGGGCTTGGATGGTGCACCCTACAAGTTGCTCAGCTGGTCAGCACGGGTGGCACGGGTGGCACGCTGGATACCTCACGGATAAAAAAAATGATGAACGGTCGCCCAGCGAACAAATGCGGAGAGAGATTCTCCTGTGAACTGTAGTAACCTCCAAAAACGATAGATACGATAGTAAATCCAAGTCCAAAATAAGCGATGCTTTACTTGTCTGTCCTTTCTGGGGTTACACTTGGTGCTGAGTTGTTGGTTCTGGCCCCTTTCAAAGGGACGTCTTGAATTGCTAGAAGGCCATAACAAGTCAGGTCAAAAATGCCCTTAGTTGTCCTCCCAGTTGCTGCGCTTGGTGGGTGGCTTCCCAAAAATATCGCAGGGTCGTTGGGTGGAGAAAGGAATTACAAGAATTAATCTGGTCTCTCTCTATACATATATATATATATACATATCCCATCATATCCGCATTCATATTGACATATGATATGATATGATTTGGAGTGATGTGGTCTAGAAATGTCTATAATATGATGCATATCTATATAATTCTATATATAAATATGCATTAATTGACTATATAGATATACATCCACATGATTTTTGTTCACATGACCGTTGCTCGATGCTGTCGGAAGCCTGGCCGTTTGTTGAGGTCGGATTTGGACATCCACACCTGGGTCAATGGAGAAGCTGGGCTGCGTATGGCTGCACTTTTTCGAATGGTTTCGAAGCAATGGTGAAACACTATCAGATATTGTTGATACCTTTATCAGATATTGGATGACAATGAATTCATTATCAATGATTACTTCAATACAATGGCTGATATCATGTGTTAGATGAAATATTTTTTCACGTGTTTTACGTTAAATCATACTTCTAATTACCATCATTGATACCAGTGGTTTTCTGTGCACATGATTGTATGTATATGATGCCGTTATGTTTTGCCAATGATTAAAGGTATATATCTAGGCCCCGTTGACCGGTAATTTTTGTGGATGGACTCGGTATGTCACATATGTTTGCTTGAGGCGCAATCTTGCGCAAGAAACATGGTAATACCCTCTGGTAAACTAACGTAACTATGGAAAATCACCATTTTTAATGGCTAAATCCACTATTTCTATTAGTTCTATGGCCATGTTCAATAGCTATGTGAGTTTACCAGAGGGTAAATCACATTAAATCACCCAGCAGTGAAGGTTAACTAAATCATCATCAGGCTTGGTGGTTTCAACAGATACCATGTTCCATCGCTGGGATGATCCCATCTAAGAATTGGTTTACTTACCCAATGTTGACCAATAGTTCCAATAGTTTCATAGATAGTGTCCCGTGTTCAAGGATCCTTGATAGCTGTGCTCAGATTTCTGAGTGTTGCACCTTCTTTTGAGTCCTATCGGATCCGGGTGAGCCATGGCTCACTGCCAAGGTGGACATAGACATATGGTGAATACCCTCTGGTTATTTAACGTAGCTATGGAGAATCACCATTAAAACAATAGGGAAATATCATTCAAAAACATCTATTTCTATGGGCCATCTATACCATGGCTATGTTAAATTGCCAGAGGGTACATGTATTATACAATCATGTACATTATATATATATATATGTATAAATATATATATATATATATCATGTGCCCCCCTATGACCGTGTTAATGTGACGCTTTCAAGTAATCGCACGTCTCTGTGGCACCATGTCGTCTAATTGTTATTTGATATTTGGGCCCCATCATCCTTCGTTATTGTTATTGTTATTGTTATCATTGTTCCAAAACATATATGCCTGTTGAAAATGGCAAGTTTTAAAACAAGCATATCTTCGTTGGTCAAAATGCAAGTTCTTGGTGGTAGAAAACGGTCTCTGTGCCGAGGTTGAGCTCTACTATGGAGTCCGAACTGTGGCTTGGAAAGACGAGGAGTCCGAGGTGTCAAAAATTTAGCCGAGCTGGACCAACATAGCGGAAAAATTACCACCCAGTAAAAAGTTGTTTTACAAACCCAATAACATCCAATATTAACTATTACTGGATCTATTATAATCTATTATAGTAATTATTGTACATCCTATTATAATCTATTATAATAACATCCAAGTTATAAGCAAGTTATAAGTCAAGCAAGTTATAAGTCAAGCTCTACGGGGCCTTACCTTGTACCAAGCCTTGGGATTCGCTACCCGAAAACACTTCTGGGACGGGTGGCGGATAAACCTCAGTGATACATGGCTTAGAAAAAAAAATGAAATTGTAACCATGACTGGCTGTTGTTTCCAGTTTCTCTTTTTGTCAGTTTTTGTTGTTGCATGGTACCCTCTGGTAATTTAACATAGCTATTGAAAATGGCCATTTATAGTGAGTTTTCCCATCAAAAATGGTGATTTTCCATAGCTACGTTAAATTACCAGAGGGTAAATTGGATTTGGACCACCACTGGGAAGGGTTTTCGACCGGATGATGATAATCCATGAACTCTTGGGGCATTCTCAGACAAGCCACATTGCTTTGTCACTCGCAGTCGGAACATGGTGGGAAACCCCCCCAAAAAAAAACAGTTGTTTGGAAAAATCATGTTCCCCATCAATAGACAAATATCATATGATTCAATATGTAAGTTGACCAGTGATGTCCAGTAAAGAAATCCCCTTATTTTCTGACAAAGCCATAGCTGTGAGGATTAGTAGATCCATTTCTGACACAGCGGGGCGGTAGGTGTGGAAATCTTCGGAGGATTGATCAATCCATCTGCTGGTTCTTTTTTTTTGGCACTTGATGTACTTTTTGGCCGGCTGCTATAGACTTTGCTGCTGCAATAGATATACGTATATATATAATTATAATTAACTATGTAATTCTGGGTAAATTATATATGATTCAGTATTCAGTTTCGTGAAATATTATAATTTACCCATATATACAGTATATATATATAGTATACATGCATAATCATGCATACATTCGTCGTTTGTATCATTTCGTATCCCGGTATCCCAGTCGTACCTCTGCAGGGCGACCCAATGGCCCAAGGATCGAAGCGTTTTTTTCGGCTGGTTGGTGACTGGAACCATGGAATTTTATGACGTTCCCATCATCTTGGGATTAATGGATTATAGTGGTTTAATGGATTTTAATGGATTTTAATGGGATGTTTCCATATATTGGGAATAGTTTCATCATCCCAACTGACGAACTCCATGATTTTTCAGAGGGGTAGGTATACCACCAACCAGTAGGATGTCATAAACAATTTGAGCCTTATCCTCACCTAATGATTTCCCGCTGTCCAACGCTTCCAACCTTGGGTTTACCAGGTGGCTATATGCAGAAGAAAACATGTGGCCCTGCCGTGAGGTGGGAAAATGCAAGTTGGATTTTGATGCCAACGCCAGCACCATCGAGAAGAACCCGGCAGAGAACATCTCGTTGAATCAGACTGGAGACTTTTTCACAAAGTGGTGCCCCGCCCCCAGGTGCTATTTGTTGATCTATGCATGTTTACAACGCCCATTGACTATGGAAATATATCTACCAGAAACCCTACTGCTCTTAATTTTTGAGTTATGTTAGCAGCTTCGCTAAGTACGGGGCACTACTATGTTATAATTCATAGTCACAATGCTGGTAGAATTACGGAAAGCAACTGGTGCCTGGTTTTTCTCGCGTAGCAAAAAAACTGTTCACAAGCAACGGGTGAATCATAGGAAACAAAAAGATCAATACCCATAGGTTCCATGTATGCTATATATGGTAACATTTACCATCAATATACCCCAAATGTTAGCATATATACCATACATGGATCCTATGGGATATAGCAATCTCCAAAAAGATGACTTTTCCATCTTTTCGGGCTTAGTATAGTCACTATGAATCGGACGCGCTTCTTAATTTCTTGATGGAGGAGTTCATCAGCAGAAAACCAGCTGGCATCTGCGACACATGTTTCCACTGAACTCGGAATTTGTTGTTATCCCGTCTCGCCGTTCTTACGCCCCCCCCAACGTAGGTGCCCGGTCAGTGATCCTCGGAAGTCATTACCCCTGAGGTTCACAGTAAATCCATATGTAAATCCCACAGTTCATCATGTTGCCTCTGAAAAACGTTCACCAATTGTTGATAAACCATATAAACCCCATTCAACCCCATTTTCAGACACACCCATCTGCGACATTCTGAAGACTGAGAGTTCCCCCATGTTCTGATCCAAGGAACTTTCACCTTTTGCGTCAACAACTTCAACAACCGTGACGCAGCCGACGTTCCCTTTAAGGTGCCGCTTGATGGGGCGATTATAGGATTGGCTGTAGCGGCTGACGGCTCATGCAAGGCGGAGGTTGAAGCTGAAATGCTCAACAAGATTCTTGAAAATGTCAACATGTTATACATGTTCCAAAAAAGGAATAGCTATTCGGGATGTGCACATTAGTTTAAAGGTTGGTTTGCCAAATTCTGTTCAGTCTTGGATGTGAAAGCTCACCAAGTTGTTAGAAACGCACTGTGGGAATAATTTCAAGTGTGGGCTGAAACCTATGGCTGTAGCATGCTATAGGAATCCTTGTTGATATCCTTTGTTCTTGTCCAAGTTGCAAAAAGCACAGAAATCGAAAACGGGTTTCGTGGTCAGGTGATTGTGAGGAAGTCTGGACAAGATACCAGGCTGCAGCGGTCCAGTGGTCCATGGTACAGTGGTCCTGATGGAAATAGAGATTTTGGTTTGTCCGAAATATACCCGGCCTGGTAAACATACAAAAAGCTATTGAAAATGGCCATAGAAATAGTGGATTTTCCCATTAAAAATGGTGATTTTCCATAGCTATGTTAAATAACCAGAGGGTAGTGGTTCCCGACCTCGCAGCGAAGCAGACAAGTCGACGGTTTCTTCAAAAAAAAAGTAGTTTGAAGACAATCCAACTGCTTGCTGAAGGCTGAATGCTGGAAAAAAACATGTACATATATGTATGTATTTATAATTATATATATATGTATATATATATATACAGTATACATGTATGTATTAATATCTTGTTGTCATTTAAATGGCACTTCAAAATCAGCGTTGGGAACTGCCTTTTTCGCTGAGGAAGTGGCAGAGCACAACGCCATTTGGCCAAAGAGTCGCAAGAAGGGCGACAAAATGGTCGCAGCTCGGCATCCGACGGGTTGCATGGGTCGAGGGTCGAGGCTATGGGGAGGTCTCCCAAAATGACCTGTTGGTGTATGACAACCAAAAATTAGCTGTTGGTGACTGTTTCAGCTTAGAGAAATATGATGAACTATGATGATTTATTGAGATGGGGATAGGGATGGGGGGGCGGGATAGGATGGGGGATGGGGAGATGGGGATGGGGATGGAACATATTGACCCTCCAAAAAGCAGCCAATATAATGATTACAACATACAACGAACACACCTGTTTTGGGAAGTTAACCACCCAACCACCTTTTTTTTTGGGGGGGGGTAACTCAAAAGCTTCCCTCTTCCGCCTGGTCGACATGTTGAGCTGAGGGGATGCTAAATTTCTCAATGAATCATTGCACCAGAGCATAGTAAAACGAAGCATTGGATTATGGATAATTCTGTTAATGATTTAGATTTCAGAACGGATAAAGAAATATACACAATGATAAGAATGCAATACTAAAACAGACTAAGGCATACTAAAGCTTACCAAAACACGGCCAAATCTGATTTTAGTTCCAGATATTCGTCATATTCCGTCCCTCAACATGGCCCACATGACTACATCACATTTTGAGATTTTGAGATGACCAGGTGTGCACTGTTACGGTGACTCCTCAGGCGTGAAGGGATGTCATATGGTTGTTGGATTTTGTGCGTTTTTCAACCAGAGAATTGTTGAAGTTGCACCCTCTGGTAAACTAACATAGCTATTGAAAATGGCCATTTATAGTTGATATACCCATTAAACATGGTGATGTTCAATAGATTTTTTGTATGTTTACCAGAGGGTACCATATGTTACTATCCACATCTATCCATATTATCCCGGCAGCCCCATTTCTGGGGGACACGGTGTTCAGAAATGCGCACAACGCCAGATATCGGCACTTCTCAGCTGTATTGTAAATATAATAACAAATGTTTTGTGGCTCACTGGCAACCTGTTCTTGAGAACCCATGATTTTCTATTTTCCAATGCCTGAATTTTGTCATGAAACTTTTCATGACACTCACAAAAATGCTTCGCAGAAGGGATTTTCCCTCGAAGGAAATGACCATTTGGTGGAATAATCCACTGAACCTTGAGAAAAAACCAACAAAAAAACATCTGAATGCAAAAAAAACTTGTGATTTCCATGATTTTCCTTCCAATGTGTTTCAAGGTTCACATCAAAAATTGTAGCGCTCCGATCTCTTTCCAGGACCTGCAGGAGACGGAGGTGGAGATGTCGGAAGCGGAGCAGAAGAAGCTCTTGGCCAAGGAGGCGGCGCCTCGGAAAGGTCGCAGGGTGGTGCCCCAGTTCGGAATCGCGATTGGTTGGTGCAAACAAGTCCAATGTCACCAACTGGTTTTTGTTGGTGATATATCATGATATATCTATAGTTCATGGGATTATAAGAAATGATTTAGGACTGGGGGGGCATCACCTTGTAACACTGAATATATAGATCGATATCCCATAGAAAGTTCATATCCCATCATAGATTTCATATATCAACATATATAATCATATACCCCATAGTGAATTACTGATTCAATATCCCAGATCAAGGAACATAGATAATATTTTAGAGTTAATGGAACTAATATTGGCTGAATAGTTGATATCATATAGTTTGTGACAGGTTATGTCGATAATATCCCGTATAATATTTAAGTATCCCATTATAGTATTGGTGATTTCATATGTCGTGACACAGTTAACTAATGCACTAATGTTAGTAAAGCAATAATAGACCACCCATACTTTGATGGTTGCATTTGTGGTAAAATTTGGGATGGTTTACTATTGCTTTACTAACATTAATTGTTTTATAATGGAATAGAACAGACATGTGAGTTAATGGAAAAGACATATAAGAAATGAGATATCATATCCAATTTTCCTATTCAAACTGGGAAATCATAATTTTCTATATGAAATACCCTTTGGTAAACTAACATAACTATGGAAAATCACCATATTCAATGGGTAAATCAACTATAAATTGCCATGTTCAATAGCTTTTTGTATGTTTACCAGAGGCTAATTGACATATCAACTATTATGGAACTGTTGATGAACTCCCATTGAGTATGATGAAACCAAAAAATGTGATATTTCCGTGATAACCCCATTTTGATACCAGTTATACCCCCAGTTCATGGCCCGAGGAATGGGCCAGACTCTTCGGTGAGCCGAAGGCCTACCTGGCTTGCGAAGCCCAGGTCCAGTTCCTGCACCTTGGAAGCGCCAAAAATGCCATGGAGAAATGGCACCAAAAACGCCGTCCAAAATGGGGCCCATTGACCTCTGGTAAACTGTCCCATAACTATGGAAAATATTGGAAAATCTCCATTTTTCATGGGAAAATCCACTATTTCTATGGCCATAAAATCAACAGCTTTTTGTATGTTTACCAGAGGGTAAATGGGGATTCAGATGATTCAACACTGATGTAACCCATCAAAACAATTGAAAACTGGGGATTGATCGGGAACCATTGGGTGGTACTCAAAGATGGCTGGAAAATCCTGCCAGCTCGATGATTTTGCCAACAATTTTGTTGCGCATAGAGGACAAATTCATATCCCACTCAAAGTCAGAATTATGTATAATTATGGTCACCGACAGAATTATGGAAAAAAAAACAACGTTCAACTTAGACAGGCGGCGCCTGCGTCCGATTTTTCCATAATTGCATTTTTCCCCATAAGGGTTCAAAATATCTCGGAAGTGATCCGAACCTTTTTTTTTTCCATAATTCTTGGAGGTGGCCATTATTTCCATAATTGATTTTTCCTGTGAAATCAGGGGGCTAGGGCAGATTGACCGGTTTTTCCATAATTATTTTTTCCATAATTA
>Ga0126342_10021418_pt1 | contig 10781 bp, 9 predicted proteins | sample Cyp1metagenome_FD_92528 | JGI IMG/M metagenome (GOLD analysis project Ga0126342, IMG submission 92528) | Coral microbial communities from Lord Howe Island, Old Settlement Bay, Australia - Cyphastrea 1 metagenome | ecosystem: Host-associated > Invertebrates > Cnidaria > Coral ... | reverse complement strand
GTCTGTGTGCGAAAAATGTATGGGTGAAAGCCTTTGGGTGAAAAGTATATGGTTGAACAGCCTTGGGTGAAAAGTATATGGGTGAAAAGTCTGTGGGTGAAAAGTCTGTGGGTGAAAAGTCTGCGGGTGAAAAGTCTGTGGGTGAAAAGCCTGTGGGTGAAAAATCTCTGGGTGAAAGGTCTGTGCAAGAAGAATCTCTGGGTGAAGAGTCTCTGGGTGAAAAGTATGTGGGTGGAAAGTATATGGGGGAAAAGTCTGTGGGCGAGAAGTGTATGGTTGAACCGTCTGTGGGTAAAGAGTATATGGGTGAGAAGTATGGGTGAAAGACGGTGGGTGAAAAGTCTGTGGGTGAAAAGTATATGGGTGAAAAGTTTGTGGGTGAAAAATCTTTTGGGGAAAATAGGGGTAAGTGGGATGCTGGCTCTCGTTTCCCCCTTCTCAGGTCTTCCATTAAATCCCCATAAATCCCGATTTTCCGACACCTGGATTGATGGGATTGATCAACTGAGGTTCGTGCATGGCCACGACTTTAAAATCAACATGACAGTGCCTTGCCAGCCACCATCCATGGGAGATGAGACCTGGAGATGATACCCCTTGGGGAGATGATTAGTGATCGATGCTGATAGGTGGCTACCAAAATGGATTGCAATGGCCACAGGAGATCTGTTGAGATAAGTGTGCCACGCTTACAAACTACCAAAGGTGCAGGTCCAAAAGCAGCCGGGTGTCTGGCAAAGGGCTTGCATCCCCCATATGAAACAACCCAAAACCCAAAGTTCCTCCAATCCAGAGTTGGTCTCTGAAAATTTTCCGGGTTTTGGTTCATTTTTTCAGGCTGCCAGGTTACCTGGGTTTCCTGGGGACTTTTCCAGGTCCTGCCGAAACTAGGTCCAGCTGTTGGGGAACTACTCCTTCTTCATCTATGATGCCGATGAGCCAGGAGCTCAGTGGAGCATGCGGACCTTGGCAGATGATCTGTAGATGAGATTGGTGTGGGTTAAGCTCATGGTGAACTAACATAGCAATGGAAAATGGCCATAGAAATAGTGGATTTTCCCATTGAAAATGGTGATTTTCTATAGCTATGTTAAATTACCAGAGGGTAAAGCTCATGGTGATTGATATCCCGCTGTGGATGATTCGCAGAAATCAAGAGCACCGATATCTCCAGAAAAAAAAACACTCAACACATCCCATGAGGCATCTTCAGGATGTCCTGGGTTTGTTTTCAGAGAAGTCGCCAGGAAAACGGCATATTTGATTGGTATGGTAGCATGGTTTCCTATCCCCATTGTATCCTCATCAATCATCACTTTCCAGTAATCCCATATTTGATCACTATTTATAGCATGGTCTAACCATCAAAAATTGGGTGGGTTTAACAATGTGTAACTTACCATGTTTGATGGTTAAACATGGTTAAACCCACCATGTTTGATGGTTTAACAACGTTTACCCTCTGGTAATTTAACATAGCTATTGAAAATGACCATTTATAGTGGATTTTCCCATTAAACATGACGATTTTCCATAGCTATGTTAGTTTACCAGAGGGTAACAATGCTTAAGATGCTGGGTTTCACTACCGTTGAAACTCCATCAAAGATAGGGGGAAAATCCTCGCTGAGCCCAGCAAAGGTTCACCCGCAGATACTTCACCAATGAGCTTGGCGAAGAGCTGGATCCCCGGGTGGACGTGCGCCTGCCGGAACGGGCCGTGCCCAGGCCTGGCCGCTGGCCGGTGGCAGCGGCTGGTTGGATGGGCAGCTTGCCAAGGGCAAACATAGAAAAAGATGTGGGAAAACCCTGAAAAACCTTATTGTTTCCCTATGTACATGATCGATAAATGGTGGTTTTTCATGTTTTTTCCGCATCGAATTGTTAGTTTGCCCTAGGGTAAATACCCTGCAGTACATCAACAGTTTTACCCTGAAAAGAGCTGAATTCAAGTGGCAAGTGATCTGGCACCCTATTTGGCGAGGTCTTTGTGAATTTTTGGGGATGAGAGTTGTAGAGCTGGATGTTCCTTCGAAAGATGGCATGACTTCCTATGTGTCACTCATAGGTTTGGATCCAACCCCCATAGTAATCTTGGGTACCATTGGGCATCCAAAAGTTCGCCGCAACACAGGTTTCTTTTCTTGATTCCGGAAAGCTAGTAACTTTGACCCCAAGTTATCCAAGTTTCTTTTTTGTTCAGCCATAGCAGATGCCAGGGCCAAGACTCCTCCCTACACTGGATATGGATCTTGGGATGACTCCATGGGCTCTGTCACCCATCTCATACCGAAGCTTCCGAAGAAGGCGCCATCGAGCGATTGTGCCATGGGCCACGATTTTGCTGTGGCCCAGTGGATGCCAACGTCACCGTTGACATTATAATATATATATAATATAATATAATATAATATAATAATATATAATATAATATAATATAATACAATATAATACAATATAATACAATATAATATAATATAATATAATATATATGAAATAATATAATATATAATATTATATATTTAATACTATATATATAATATAATATATAATATAATATATAAAAAACTATATATAAAATAATATAATATATAATATTATATATTTAATACCATATATATAATATAACATATATAATATAATATATTAATATAATACATAATATAATATATAATATAATATATAATATAATATATATAATATAGTAGAATATATATATATATATGATATAGTATATATAATATAGTATATGATTGTATATGTATATGTATATGTACATGACATGTACATGTATATGTATATGTATATGTATATATATATATATATGTATATGTATACGTATACGTATATGTATATGTATATGTACATGTATATGTATATGTATATGTATATGTATATATGTGGAATATACATGAAAATACAAGATATATTAGTAGATAGAAGGCATGATGCTAGGTTGGTAATCACGATTTTTGGGTTTATTATCTTTTCCCCCATATTCAATATTTTTTGTTCCCAAATATTTTACCATTATCATGTGATTACCAACCTAGCATCATGCCAACTCATAGAAAAATAAGTAGAATAGAATAAATTATCTCAATGAAATAATTTAAAGTATGCTTTTTCTCAACCAATACCTATTTGCTCTCATCTCATCGGAGTTTGGATTTTCTTTTTTTCTTTCTTCGTATTTCTTTTTGTTTTCAAAGTGCTTAAAACCAGCATTTCCAAACATGTGCGACCCCCAACCGCTTTCATCAGTAGAAATTCTACATCCAAAGCACATAAATGCTTTACTCCATTATGTATGGTTATGACATCAGGTTTTTCTGGTTCTTCGTTCTTTTCGTGTTGTTGTAAGTAGTATTGATGACCTACAGACTTTTCGTGTATTGATTTTCTTTTGGTTTTTATTTCAAATTTACATAAGGGACATGTATAAGTATTCTCCGCATATTTTTTGTTTTCAATATCGCGGCACTGATTACATGTTTTGTTTTCACCTCTGAATTCATCAGTGCCTTTTTCTTCTTTACACATTAAACATACTTTATGATAGAATACTTCCATACTATACTTTGTAAGGTCATATTTCTTTAAATGGTTTTAAACTAAATAGAAAAATAAGTAATAAAAAACGATTTAAATTATCTTAATCAAAATAATTTAAATCATTCTTATTTGGATTTTCGTACATAAATATCAAATTCAATATGGTTAATACTTAATACTTTTACATCATTATCAGGGTCTTCAACAAATCTAATCATCAGTGAAATTTTATGTTTTACTCTGTTTATAGTTGTTTCCAAATCATCACCACCACAAGGACTAAATGTATCACTCATTATGGTTTCCCTACCAATGCCATTTACATATTTCTTATTCACATATAAACTAATCACCAGATTTTCAATATTATCACTTGTGATTTCTTTGATGTAGCCCTTTTGATTTTGTATAATTTCACTAATTCTATTCATTGGAATTGGTATTTGTCTTGTAATTTTGTATTTGTAATTATAATGATATGGTAGTATTTTTGAACATTGATTAATGATTTGTAATTTGTATTTCTTTTGTATGTTTTTCAGTGCATCGTTTCTTTTCAATCTTACATATTCAGGTTCTCCTATCAAATAGGAAGATACATTTTGAATAACTTCACTTGGTAAATCGTTCAACATTTTCTTATTAATATATATATAGGTAATATTTCTTTAAATGATTTTAGACTAAATATTATTTTAATGCTAAATATTATTATGAATACTGTTCAGTTTCTTCATCATAATCAATTTTGTAGTATTGTAAAGTTGTTTCTGGGCGGGTTGCCTGATTTCAGTCAATCCATGAGGACACCCCCTTTTAGAAACCCCTTATTGCAGAGCAATTCAATACAGAAAAGACCACCTTTTGGCAACCCCTTATGGCAAAGCCTTATGGCAACACCTTTTAGAAAACCTTTATAGAAACCCCTTATTGAAACCCCTTATTGACGGCCAAATCTGTAACCATTTTTTGAAGCAGGTGCTCCGTTGATGCCCAAATTTGCCTTATGGCAACCCCCAATGGCAACCCCCAATGGCAAACCCCCAATGGCAAACCCCAATGGCAACCCCCAATGGCAAACCCCAATGGCACATTTTGACCTTTCCAATGGCGACCCCCAATGGCAACCCCCAATGGGAAACCCAAATCCATTGATTTTTTTTTTGAAGCAGTCGCCCAAAATCTAATGGCAACCCCCAATGGCAACCCCTAATGGCAACCCCCAATGGCAACCTCCAATGGCAACCCCCAATGGGAAATCTAAATCCATTGCCTATGAGCCCTCACTACGCCAAAAACATTATGCCAAACATATTGGCATAATTTTTTCCTTCATACAATCAAATAGGCGTCATTGACATCTTTTTTATATTTCCTGAAGTATTCACGCTTTTTGCCACTGGGTGGTTCATTGCTGGTTTCTTCCTCCAACTGTTTTTGTTCCTCTATTTTTGCCTTCTTCTTCTCATAGTATTTCCGTTGAGTTTCCTTTCGTTTTTCCTTGTGCTCTGGGGTGTCCTTGATTTTGTAGTAGTATAGTCTTTGAAACAGTGCCATTTGTTCCTTGATTTCTTCAATTGTCAGGTCTTCTGGTTTCCTTGGAGTGGTCATTATTATTATTATACTTTATATAATATTTCTTTAAACCATTTTGACTAAAACTATATTTCAGATATTTTTAATACACAAATTTAGTCTCAAACTTATTTAAAGAAATAAAATCTATATATTTATAATTATATGTATGAAAAAATCTATAAGAAATAATTTTCAAATCTTAAGAAACTTAAGAGACAGCAAAGTAGGCAAAGTCCCTTCCACAATCCAAGCAAAAGTCAACAAAGTTACAGACCTTTATGAGGATAGAAAAATCGTTCAACTGTCCACCGCACAAAACCTTATCAATGACATATCAACCAACAACGCCAAGAAAAGGGAAAAGGCGCTAGAAAAATATGACAAAGCAATAGACAAATATGACACTGCGCAACCAGCAGGTGAAAGAATGGCAGACAGAGCAAAGAAGGCTAGAGAAGGCAAGACAGTAAACAATGTTAGGGTCAGATTGAGAGAAAAGACAAAAGCATCAGCAATATCAAGACTTGTAAGACAAGCAAGAGAGAGAGGGATAGGCAACCGCAAGTTATATTCAATTGAATTCATGCTTTATTCATTGGAACCCATAGGTGCCATAGTCAGAGGTAAGAAAATTAGCAACCTAATCTATTATCCAATGTTTGAAAGAGGAGGACCCAGACAAGCAAGTATTAAAGTAGGTGAATTCATTGAAACACTGACTAATAGAACAGTAACTAAACAACAAGAAAAACCTATGTTTAAAAAGCTCATGATGTTTCTAAAAACTGATGGTGGGTTGAGGGATGCCATGCCAGACATGTTAGATTATGTAGATGCCATCCAAATAACTAAAGTTGAAAAAACTGATGATGACGGCAGACCCTACAATGTAGAAGATGAGGGACTGAGAGAAACAGCAAATGTAAGCATCTACAGTTTTTATCATGAGACAGTAGTTGATGTTGAAAGAGAAACCGTAAAGGAAGCAATACAAAGCAATAATTTTAGAGAAAATGAGTGTTGGATAAATGAACTACTTAAGACCTACGAAGGGTCTGAACTGATGAGAGAGAAGAGAGGAAAACTAGCAAAGACATTGTCAAGAAACAAAATATTAGAACTGCTAAATAGGACTGAAGAAGACATACATGAATACGGCATATCTATTAATCAAATGGAAAAGGTCTTTAAATTCTTCAATATACCGGTCAAGTTGTATAACTACCGGTGTCAGTTGATTTATAAATTTGAACCTAATGACTTCAAGAATGGCAGAAGGAAAACAACTTTCGTAGCATTCATCAAAAACAATCATGTTTATCCAATCAATGCCAATCAAGATAGGTTATGTCAGTTGAAAGTGGGTGAGCAATATTGCGCTAGAGCATCCAGTAACTTTTACATCACAGATAAGACTGAACCACCAAAATTCAAAATGCTCAGTCATATAGATGAGTTACTGAAAATGACTGAACATGATGAATATTATTTGATACACAAAGATAATAATATGAATGAAGTATTATTCCAATTTAGGAAGGTAGGATATGAACCCATGGTCAAATACCAAGGTAATAGAATAGTAGAATTGAGGGCAAGATACACTGAAAAGAAAACTAGAAAAGTAAGAACCTACATTATCAAAACTCAGGACTTATCAAAGGAAATCATAGAAAGAGATGTTTATGCTGACACCGAAGATAAGTATAATAAAATTGCTGAGGCAATGTTTGATTTTAACAGTAAGGTCTTTTCTGAAAGTCATAAGTCAGATTATTCTGAATTAGATGTGGCAATACTGGATGAATGTAGGACAGTTGTCCCATCAGGTTATTTTGATAAAAATGTTGATGTCAAAACACTATGTGAGATTGATAGGACTAAAGCTTTTACATGGGCATTTACTCAAATAAAAGAAATACCAGTGTTTAGTGAGTTTGATGATTGGAAGAGATGGAATGATACAAAGATAGAAGATTTAAATTTATGCATGATAAGGATGTTTTTCAGATATTGCGGTGGTAGATGGTGGGGGTGATGGGGCAGTTGATGTGATTTTGGATGGATGAATTCATGGATGAAATGATGGCGAAGGAATTTGGGGTGGTGGATGTGATTCTTGGATGGATGGAAGGATGGTGAATGTGTTTGGGGTGGTGGATGTATTTTTGGATGGATAAATCTATTGTTTGGATAATATGAGTTAGTAAATGGAATTTTTAATGGTTAAACTTTGGTAAATAATATGATGATATGGTGGTTGGTAATGATGATATAATGATGGATGAAAATCGGAACTACCAACCTAGCATCATGCCTTCTATCTACTATATTTGCATGGGTGGGTACATCCCCTACAAAGACTCTACAACCATTCGAAATGGAGAATCATCATTGGCAAAGGGGGTAAATCGTGGTAAATGTGTCCTGCGATCCATGGCTCAGGGGGACCTTTGTGTGTTGGTTGAAGGGGCAAATTGGCAAATTGCAGGAAACCCATGGGTTTTAATCTTCAAATGTATTGGTCTCACAAAATCTTGGGGATGAAGATGTAGAAACTCGGGACTTTGAACCATCTCAACACTTTTTGATGTTGGTCTGCCTCTGCGTGTCCCACCCTTAGTGTCCCGCGAAATTCGATGGTTTAGTACCCGACATTGCAATCCACAATTTTAAGCGGCTCCCAGTCTATCCCTTGCTATCCCTTGGTCTCAAATCTATTCAAATCTTGGATCCAGACTAGACCCAGAAACATGTGTTGGAAATCATTGGGCATGGGTCATTAAATGTCCCCATTGAACATCACCCAACCATTAGGTATATGGTCAATGCCATGGCTACTATGGTTGGTGATGTCCAATATTCCCAAAATGGGACGTTCGGATTTCCATCGGCTCCTCCCCGTCGAGGACTTCGTGAAGCTCTTCCGACACGAAGGCAAAGTGCTGCGCTTCAAGGCGAAATTTGCCAATCCGAAGCCGGAAGCCACTGGGCATCACTGGGCTGAGTCGGGTGAGGGGAACCTCCTGGCTTGTCAGTTAGGGCCTTGAGAGAAGTGTTATTACGGTAAGACTTCAATGGAAGATTTTTGTTGTAACCAAGAAAGAAAGGACATGGAAAAACAGTTGGAGTTCTTTGACATGGGGTTTGGATAGGTCAACCCATCTTTGTAGCTGTCAGGCTGCTAGTGTTTCAATCTGAAAGAAGCTTTGAGCTATCTAACCTGGTGGCCAAGTTTGCTTGTGAGACTTAATGACTAGGTGACTAGTCCCTGACAACTGAGCAGTGCCCCAGTGCCGCCAACGGGGTGGCCTCTCAGCAACACCGAGGACGCCGACAGGATCTTTGTGATTAGCTACTACTTGCAGGATGGGTTCCAGCTTTTCCAGCGGTTGGATACCCACTAATGATTATTCCTATCAAAACATGGGGACATTTCCTATCATCATTACCTATCAATCATCATTACCTATCATCATCATCGTCATCGTCATCGTCATCGTCATCGTCATCATCATCATCATCATCATCATCATCTTCTTGGTCTTACTGTATTTCTACTGTTGTTGTTATTATTATCATTCCTATTACCATGATCATTTCCAGATGATTTTCCCATCAAAAAACACTGATGTGGGTAAAACAATGCCATAAACCACCCATGACTGGAAATGGTAAACATACCACCTATTTATGGTGATTTGGGGGAGGGTTTAATTTAATTTTGTGATTTCCCAGCGGCCCACCATGTGATGCCAGGACGACACCTTTGCAATCCACGAGCCGCCCCAGAGAAACCTAGGCAACTGGGCCCACGGGGGGCAAGTCAAATCTGACCAGAAATTGGGAGTTACCAATTTTTAATCAGACATTGCAATGGAACATCAACTAGAAATGGAGGTTTATAGAAATCAACTAGAAATGAAGAAATGAAGGTTTATAGCTGGGAAATCAACTAGAAATTGATGTTCATAGCTGGGACAATTTCCATTTACTAACAGGACATTTAGATTGGAAAACAAGAAACCACGAACCCCCAAGAACCACAACCATGTTTTCTTCGGTGTTACTAACATTCAAGACCCCAAGAAATCATGATTTAGTGGTTGGAACACATATCTGGGACCATTTATTTGTGAAAGATTTAATATGAACGGATGGGATTTGTATGGAGATCCAAGAGAACTGTGGGGATCCACATGTTTTTCGGCTTCCAATCCTCAGGTATCGTGACCGGCCGCTTCTTAGAGAAAGGCGGGGGGTGAACTTGGCAGCCCAATGGTGTCAAACGTGGCTGGAAATCTTTGAAACTCGTAGAAACAGAGCCAATTTGGTCCTAGACCATCTCAATTTTCAGACACCCATAGGTGCTATATCTGGTATCTCAATGGGGATGACCAGCATACCCATTTGGGGTATATTGATGGCTATATATGCTATACTTTTCAATCATTACCAATGGATGGTCTAGGATGATATACCCCAATGGATGGTATATATGGTATATAGATATATGATATATGGTAATAGACCAGATTTTTTGTGACATACCAATGGATGATATACCCCATAGGATCCATGGTGCTGCTATATATGGTGCTCCATGGATCCCATCAATATACCCCAGTCATGTTAGCATATCTACCAGCACCATGGATCCGTCATGGGATATGTGAATGAGCAACTTTCGTGCTGGGATTTACTCTCCAGAGCTTGCTGTTGGCATATGGCCACATGTCCACGGGCTTTGAAGTGAGCAGCACTTCCTCTTGCGATTGATTCCCTAGGTAGCATTTAGGGGAACTTCCATGATTTTCATGGTAGAAACATCATGTTTCCTATCATATTTACCCTCTGGTAAACTAACATAGCTATGGAAAATCACAATTTTTAATGGGAAAACTCACTATAAATGGCCATTTTCAGTAGCTATGTTAGTTTACCAGAGGGTATTCAAAATTCCCTTTGATAAGATCCATGTTTTTTCCCCAAACATGTGCATTTGCCGTGACAGGAATCCACATGAATCAGATCACGGGAAAGCTCTTTGAGCCCAATGATCTCATTCCAGGCGAGTTGTGGTGGACATTTTTTCAGAGCTGATAGGGCTGATAGGTATAGATGAAAAAACAGAAAACAAAGTGGATTGATGGCAAGTGGAAAGAAAGATTTTTCAGTGGTCAGAAGCTCCGTCTGACAATTTTTCATACAATTTTTCAGCATGCAACTGCGCTATGATAGAATGAAGAAATTGGGCCAACCATTGGCACTGAAAGCTGCAAGATTGCATCACACAGCAGGTAATGTCATCAAAGTCTACAACAACGAGTTCCTGATTGTGGATATGGATGAGTATTCAAAGAAGGCCCACACCCGTGGGATCTCACATCTCCTGCTGTTGGACTCCGACAGAGTTCGTTTCCTGGACATTCACCAGAGGTGTGGTGTATTCCTTCGCGATTTTTGTTATTTGGAGTATTTTTGAGTTGTACTAATCTGAAAAATACCCCTATGATCCCCTATGCCATAGAAACTTGAGAGGGGGAACACGAAAGGTAGGTAAGCAAGAAAGGAACCGAAGAAAAAATGAAGGGGAGAGGGGAGGGAAAAATACATAAAGTGGAGTCTGGTAAAAGCGACGCGGCCAT
>Ga0126342_10021417_pt1 | contig 10781 bp, 8 predicted proteins | sample Cyp1metagenome_FD_92528 | JGI IMG/M metagenome (GOLD analysis project Ga0126342, IMG submission 92528) | Coral microbial communities from Lord Howe Island, Old Settlement Bay, Australia - Cyphastrea 1 metagenome | ecosystem: Host-associated > Invertebrates > Cnidaria > Coral ... | reverse complement strand
TTTTGCCTAAATTTAACTTCTATTTTTGCCTAAATTCAACTCTTATTTTTGCCTAAATTTAACTCTTATTTTTGCCTAAATTTAACCATTATTTTTTGCCTAAATTTAACTTCTATTTTTGCCTAAATTCAACTCTTATTTTTGCTACATTCGACTTTTAATACTGCTAAATATTCTTGCTACAGTCAAATCTTATTTTTGCTACTATAATTTATAGCTGTTTTTTTGGGTAAAATTGTCTCTTATGTTTGCTACGGCTATGCTGGCCATACTTAGATTTTTTATTTGGTTTCTATAATTGCGATATGATATGTAGCTCTTGTGTTTTTTGCTATATGTAATTTGTTTCTTGCCAGGTTTCATTTTTGTTTTTTTGATTTGTTTGCCATATTGACATATTTCATTTTTTTGGTATTTGGCGCACTTATAATTTGCAATACTTCACGAAGTTCTATCCATTGATTGCAACATGTCATTCTTGTTTTTTTCAGTTTGTCACTCTTCTATTTTCCCATATTTCAAAATTCATTATTACATTTTCTATTGCTTGCCATTCGTCACTATTATTTTTGCTACGCTTTGCTCTTATGTTTGGGGTCTTAGTTTACTTTTAGTTTTGCGGTTTTGAAATTTTGCCGGTTTTGAAATATGTTTGGGTACGTCACTCTTGCTTCTCGTGCCATAGTTTGCTCTCATTTCTGCACATTTGTTTTTTATGTTTGTGGTTTTTGTCTACTCTTGTCAAGGCTATATCTTACTCTTATTATGTTTGCCATATATTTCGCTATTGTTTTTGCGTCTATATGCGCCACTCTTATTGTTTGCCGGACATATATCACATATCATATTATCATAGAATCATATATTAACATATATAATATAATTATATAATTTATTATATATATTAAATATTATATATATAATTTATATGTCATTCTTAGTTTTGTTTTGTTTCACCTCTATTCTTTGTTATGTTCAAGTCTCATGTTTGCCGCGCCGCACGTGATTGTTGTTTTTGTTTTATGTGACCAATTTGCTTGCTGCCGCTTTATGTACTATAATATTGTTTAATCGGTTTGATATCCCGTGGGCCAGAACACAGCAGGAATTGGTTGAGTTTGTTTCCAGCCACCACTTTCAGTGGTTTGTGGCCATCGGCTTCAAGTTCGAGCAACGCTTGAACTGCATGGGGAAATGATGTGCACAGAAGTCCGAAATGATGATATGATACGACTTTCTATTCTGATATTGGCATGTCCAAATTCATCATGTAATTACTCTGGATTTGTGTGATATGCCATGCGCCATGGCCATGTTTTTGCAAAGGACGATCTTGGCATCTTCGTGTGAAATGCAACCACAAAACATATTTCAAACAAGATAAACAAGTGGGGGTTGGTTGAGATGTTTTCTGTGTTTGCATGTTCACATATCATATTATATGATGATATGATTATATAATTTATATAGACTATAGACTGTAGACTATAGACTATAGACTATAGACTAGATATATGATTATGATATATGATTTATGTTAAGTTATATATATATATATATATTATATTATATATTTTATTATATATGATATAAGTGTAAATGATATGATATATGATGATATTGGAATATTATCACCTACCTTGCAACTCAGACTTGTACTAATTAGCATTCAGTGCCATGGATGGAGATGAATTCGATTTCCTTTCGTTGCTGGAAGCGGAAGTTAGTGATCCCTTGCAAGCAGAGCCGGGACCCGCTTTAGATGTAGTAGCAGTAGCCGAGAGCTTTCAAGCAGCTTCAGAACCAGCAGCCATTCCTGTTGTTGAACCAGCGCAGGGTCCGAAAACATGTGCTTTGGCCTTGCCAAGCATGAAGGGCAAGGTTGGAGCGGGCCGGCATGGAGAAGGATTGGAACCAAAGCTTTTGACGATGCATATGCGCCACGTCAAAACGCTTCGTCGTGCACATGGTTTTCAACAAGATGTCAGTGACCTGTTGGAAGATTCATGTTTTGTCAGAGACGGCAAGCTTGTTGCTGTGCGTGCCAAGCCGACTACCACTGGTTTGTGCTTGAAATTGGAAAGCCGTGCCAGAAAAGGCAACCGGTACACCCGGGTGGTCCCTTGGTCGACGTTTTTTCAAGCTTCATATGGAAAAATGATCCATAGCTCCCACTTGGCTATATCACTGGGTGTTTCGCGCAGTATGGTGAACTTTATGACGAACCTTGTTGGATGCGTGTATATGGGGCAGCAGATGGTTTTGTTGACCAAACTGATTCATCTCTCTGCGCAGAACCCACCAAAGGTATTAATACACCAACTAAAGTGGGATGAAACTCAGCTCCTTTGCACAGTGGACGCGGACAAATCTGGCAAGAGGGTCCGGTCATCGTGGGAAGTCTTGGTCTCGCGCCAACGAGTGGTGCTCGTGCTTGAAAACGGCGCTTCTTTGGTTTTCAGATTAGTTTTGCCGCCCATTGTGTTGCTCAGCAGTGCTGCGCATGACATCTATTACGGGATTTTCCATCATCCAACATATTGTGCCACCATGCGGTTGCTGAACATCTTGATGGGGCATTGTCATGAAAGGATTCAAATTCTGGAATCAGATGCTGCATCTGCGAATCTTCGGTTGTTTGCACATCTTGTGGACAAGAATCAGCATGGCAACTTGGGACCTAAGTTTCGTATGATGCACGTGCTTTGCCAGAACCATCAGTCCCAGCTTTGCAACGTCAGCATGCTGGCGCACATCGGTTCTAATCTGCTGAACAGACTATATGGAATGACTACATTTTTGCGAAACCTTGGGTACTTCATGAGATTGCGGCAGGCAGTCTATGATTGGTTGTCCGAGCATCTCAAGTTTGATCAGCATGTCATGGGAATTCCTCTAGCTGATCATGTGCAGCCAAACCCGTTGTTTGTTCAGCTGGTTGACTATCTACGTCAGGGACGTAAAATGCATTCAGAGGATGATCCCACTTTGGAGTCTGAATCATCAACATCATCCTTCGAGAAACGAGCAGCATTCTTTTTGGAAATGTTTAATTCTACTGATTCATGTGGCCGCCCTGCCCACATTTGCAGTCATTCAGCTTTGCCAGAGTCTCATCGCCACTGCAGTGATAAGAAACAGGCAATACAGAAATGTGCGGAAGCACTAATTGGTTTATTCTTGGCTGCAATGCCGTCGATTCCAACGCCAAATAAGTGGACGACATTGTTCACACCAATGGCCTTTGCACTGAGCGGGCTGCTGGTACACGAGTGGCTGCCACATCTGTTCTATTCTGCCTTTAAAGATATGAAATTCAGCGAATTCAACAAGGTTGAAGAAGCCGCTGATCATGATCCCCGTTTAGTCGAAACCCTATCCTTTCATGCAGTGACTTGTCCAAGCATTTTGAGGAGAAACTGTTTGAGTGTAGCTGGACATAGCCACATGGAGTGGTATAGCCGGGGCAAGGATCGGATAGGGCTTAAGATATTGACATTGATATTCAGTCTTCATTTCATTCCATTAGTGTGTGAAAGCATTCTCTGTGTAAAGGCTTCTCTTTGCAAAAGCATTCTCTGTGTAAAAGTTCCTCTGTTTAAAGACTTGTCTGTGTAAATGCTTCTGTGTAAAGACTTCTGTGTGCAAAAGTTTCTCTGTGCACCAGTAGTACCGCACAAGGCGGTGGCGGAAGTTTCAAAAATAGGAAACCCATGGAAGAGGTTGGTTATTGTGAATCGCGAATGGCAGAGCGAAGCCACTGATGGACCGAAAGGTGGTTGGATTTGTGTTTTTTGGAGTGGCTGCAATGGTTGCAGTGGTCACCTCCCCCAGAACTGCTGGATGTAGTGTGGTGTAGTGCAGCTGTAGTTGTAGTTGTAGTGTAGTGGAGCTGTAGTTGTAGTTGTAGTTGTAGTGTAATTAGTGTTGTGTAGTTTCAGTTGTAGTTGTGGCATGGTGTAATGAGCGCAGTGTAGTGTAATGTAATGTAGTGTGGTGTAGTGTGCTGTATTGTTGTGTAGTTGTGTGCTTTAGTGTAGTCTGTAGTCTATAGACTAGACTAAGACTAAAGGCTATTTGACCTATGGACCTATGGATTATGGACTATGGAATATGGATGGATAGCAAATAAACCTATCTAAACTTTTGATTGGTCATCACTGTCATCACTGTGTTCACTCATCATCACCAGACTACCAACAATTTAACATTAAATTAAATTATATTATGTTAATATGTTACATTATCAGATTATATGAATGATACTATACTATACAAATATCAAAATCTTACAGGTCAATAAAGATAAGATTTAGACAATATATGCAAGTTGAATAGGATATTTGTTAAATCATATAACATCAAAAACAATAGACAATAAACAAACGCTCGTATTAGTATTTATTCAAGCCCAGCAAGCAGGCCAAAGAGGTTTAATCTCATCTTCACCACAGACACTGGCATGAGCGGCAGTACCGGGCCGACACTTTTTCTCCGACGCGCTCCCCCTGCTCCTTGCTGGGTTGGGGGATAATTAAGCATCATATATTATTAGTATTATATCTAGTCTATATCAACTATGACTCTGACTAAAACCCAAAGCCTTTAGCCTATTAGCCAATAGCCAATAGCCAATTGCCAATAGCCTATAGTATAGCCTATAGGCCTATAGCCATAGCCTAGCCCCATCCTAAAGCCTACTAAATTATTATAGTCTATAGTCTATAGTATGTTATAGTCGTCTTTAATTCTTTAGTTGTCATAGTCTGCATATCAGCTTTTGATCTGAGGTGAATGGAAAGCGCTACCAATCGTCAGTCAGCTTCCTTCACTGCCCAGAATCCAGATGGGCTCTCAAAATGATGGCAGTTTGCCTCGAGGGAACAAAGGTTTTGACACTACTGGCTGAGTTGTCTCAACCAAAGTCTCAGACCAGCTTCGCGACCACCGTTGTACAAAGTTTTAGATCCGAGGACAAGCGTGCTGACGCAGGCTCTGCAATATTTTGCATCCATGCTTTTCAATGACGTTGGTGACGGGAGGCTTCTTTCTTTTCTTATGGGCCGGCAGTGGCTTTGTGACTTTCAGAGATTTTTGCATGTCCATGCCACATCGTGTCAGAGAAGTGCGAAGAACATTCATGTTAGCAGCTGCTTGGATTTTCCGAAGGCATTTTGCATACTTGCATCGACTCCAGTATAGTGTCGCTTTGGTTGGCGACGCTGACGCGCATCCTGAAACTGTTGACAAGGTTTTGACAGAGTGGGATAAGAAACATGTTTGCTGCATGCCACCAGGATTGGCAAGAGAACTGAAGAAAGAGGGGATTCGTTCTGTTGATCTGTTGTCGCCTGAGTGGAAACAGACAATGTTTTGGACAGCAGCCACGATGCAATTGTCATGTGCAGACATTGAGTCCATGCACAGCCAGAATCGAGCACTGGCTGGATCGGCTTTTCATTCGATCTCGGCTCGTTTCATAAACTCAGAGTCGAACAGGTTTGCCAAAGAGGCCATTGATGTGCAAAAGGCTGCTTTGAAAAAGGACAAGCCCACTGCTAATGCGGAGAATTTGCCACTGGGGAATCCCCAGAAAGAGCGCATTGGCAGAATTGTTGTTGTTGATGGTGCAGGGAAAAAACCAAGCCCAAAAGCTATGTCACCTTTGGAGCTTTACAGGCAGCATCATCTGAAAACGTTTAGTTCACTGGCTCACTGAACCCGTGCAGCAAAGAGTGCTGGGCTGATGTCAAAGCTCACTGGGAAAATTTGAGTCCACAGGAGAAGCAATTGTACAAAGAGTTGTCAGATCAGTCGGCTTTAGATGCCAGTGCTGAAAGAAAGCGCCGATCACGAGCCAATGTTCTCAGTGAGAAGAATGTTGCGGTGGAACCTTCCGATGTTGTGCCAATGGTTTCTGCAGGAAATATGTCAGCAATTCACACCCAAGCTCTGCCCATATCAGATCTGTGCGAGCTTGTTTCCCAGCCGGATTTGTTGCAGAAAGCTGTGCATAAGCAAATTGCACACACCAGTTCCATTCCAAAGGCAGAGTATCCACTTCGCGAGGAGGCATTGGAACGTGCTTGGCTGACACAAAGATCAAAAGGAATCACTGGAAAAGAGTCCATCAAGTCTTTCCGGGTTGAGGCAGAGCGCATAGCTAGGCCAAGTGATGGCGATGTTTTTCCTGAGAAAGTGCGCCATGAAAGTTTTTGCGGTGACCAGTGCCGTCATTTTGCAGATCGAAGTCGTATTGATTTGCACTCCCGTTTGATGACGCAATTTCAAGAGATAGTTGCCTTCAAGGGGGGTGTCAAGAACGTGGTGCTGTCAGATGTGCTTTGTTCCCTGGCTGTTTCATGAGTTGGACGATAGTAAATGGTAGATTCACAGATTGATTTTTGATTGGACCCTGTTGATTTTCCTATCTTTTCATCTGTCACTTTTAGTAGGGGGGGCAGGGCGCCCAAAAAAAAATGCAGAAAGATTCAAGGCAATTTTATTTATAGTCATAGTAATTTATAAAATAATTATTATATGTTTATATTTATATCTTTATTATATTCCATTATTATTTTATATATTATATTATTATTATATAATTATATATTTTATCAACCTCACGACTCGTAACTGATATATATATATATATATAAATCTATGACTCTGACTATGACTCCTTTAATTTGCCTATTAGCCTATGCCTATATTCTATATTATATAGCCTATAGCCTATAGCCTATAGCCTATAGCCTACCTATAAGTATGACTCTGACTATAACTATGATTCTAGACTATACTATGACTATGACTATGGACTATCTATAATAATAACTATAGACTAGACTATGACTATGACTCTGACTATTATTAACTATGTCTATAACTATGACTACGACTATGACTAGACATAACACATATCACATATCACATAACTTATTAACTCATTATGCTTCTCATCATCACATATTTTTATGGTTTCAATCACAGACTCATAGCGTCCTATTGGTGTTTACAACTGTGATTATGAACGTGCCCTCATCCATCACCTCGTTTCCTTTTAAACCTGAACTCAGGTGGATGCGTTGTTGGTGATTCTCTTGGTGGAACATCTGTTCAGATCGCCTTTTTGACTGCCGCTTCAGCACAAGCCGGAAGTCACAAGCCGGATCAGGTATTTGTGGCTTGTGATATTTTGGGGAGACAAGGAGCGCTGGCAGGTGACCCTTTCAAAGGGCTTTTGTTGGAACTGTCGACAGAAGACTTTTTCGAGCCATCGGGCGCCGTTTACTTTCCAAACATGCAAGCCCAGTCTGGAAGACTCCGCATGTACACTGCAGATCAGTTTGCTCACCATTTGCTGGATTTGGGTGAGTCAGAATCTGTTGGGAATGAAAATAGCAGAGCTGTCAGTGTGGTCATCAAACTTTTAACATTTGAGGAAGACCTTTTTCCAAAGAACTTGTTGGTGACAGGGATGGAAGACACTGATTTTTCGACTGCAGAACCTACCGACATTGCAGAATTGAACCCAGAAAGCAAGGAGCCAGGGCCAGGGGATGATATTGTGCATCCTCTGAATGACTCAGATGTTGGCGAGATTGATTTCACTGAGCTTTTGATGTCATATGGAAACACAGAGTTTTCCAGTGGAAAGCCTGCCTCCTGTTCTGATCATCCACCTAGGAAGAAAGCAAGAACAAAACCAGCGCCAGAAGTAGATAGCAGCGGTGTTGGTGACGCTCTAGAAGAGGTCAAGCCACCACCAGAAAGTTCGTTGCTGGATGACCCTGCATTGGCTGCATTCGTGGATGCTAGGGACATTGCTGACCTCCAGAACGCAGTCAATCTTTGCAAAGAGGTTGACAAATCATCTGATTTGAATGAGTGGAGGTCGGGTTTTGAAACAAATTTTTCAGATGCCGAATCAGATGGTATTGCCGAAGTTTTTGACGAGCCAGCTGAATCCGTTGAAGTTACTGCTAGTTCATCAACGGCTTCATCATCCAGCAAGCCTTCTTCGCACAATCAGGTCCTTCTGGTTTTGGGGGCCTGGCTCTGTGAACCATTAAGTGTGATGTGTTGTGGTGGCTGTGATCGTTTGGTGGTCTCATTGGTTTAAATTTCTAGCTCAATCCTTCTCAGCGAGCATCGGGGAGATAACATTTTAATGTGGAGCCCATTAGCATTTGCATCAGGACCAGGACAGTTTGATGTAATGTATGTGAAAACAATTAAAACATGTGAAACTCAAAGATGGATCCTATCAAAGACATAGTAGTATAAGTTATAGTTAAGTTATAGTTGAAGTTATAGTTATAGTTAAAGTTATAGGCTATAGGCTAGTGGCTATAGGCTATAGGCAATACGGCAATACGGTATAACTTATAACTTTTAAGTTATAGAGACTATTATAGACATAGAGTTTATAGACTATTAGACTATAGACTAGTTTTAGTCTTGACACGTTTTAGTTTTTTTCTTGTGAAATGTGTGGTTCCCAAAAATGATCATTGGCGCTGCAGGTGGAACCACCAGACACACTGACTCCTTCTGCTTTGGACGTAGTGTCTTCAGAGACTGCTGCTGCACCGGCATCGGGTTCCAATCAGCCAATGAAATCTGTTCTTGAGGTTTTGCAAGATGGGAGCCGCGTTGAAGTCTGGAAGTTTCCAAGTGGTAGCATTGCGGCGAAGGTATTGAAGTTCGGTGTTTTTGGATCAGAAAGACTTCTAGGTGAAGTTAGAGTGATGGAGGATGGAAAAACGGGATTCAAAACGTTACAAGGAAGATGTAAAACACATTCCAGCAAGTGCTTATGTTGGTTTAGTAGCACAAGGCATCTTGATTTGCTTTCCAATTGGATAGCCAATGGTGCCCAGGGTGATGAACAGAATCACCAAACCATGGCACGCGAATTGAAACGCAGCATTGGCATGAAAGTCAGGGGTTGAAGAAAAGCGATGCTGAACTGTAGCAATGTGATTTGGAAACCATGACCGACTGCACAGTACTGTACTGAACCTAACAACTTACAACTTTATATAACTTCACTAACCATGATTATGATTCTGATGACTATAGACTAGACTAGACTATACCTATACCATATAAACCGTTATAGACAGACTAACAGAGTATAGACTAATAGACTATAGACTATAGAGACCCTATAGACTATAGACTATAGACTATAGACTATAGACTTTACTATAGACTATATGAGACTATTATATGACTATATGGCTAGACTATAAGATAGATATTGATATTGATATTGATATTGACATAGAGACTATAGACAGTCATAGTACTATAAGACTATAGTACTATAGACTATAGACTATATAGACTAATAGACACTAGGCTAGAGACTATAGTCTCTATGACTAGACTATACAGTACAGTACAGTTACAGTATATAGACTATATAATAGACTATTAGACTATAGACTCTATAGACTCTATAGACTCTATAGACTCTATAGACTCTATAGACTCTATAGACTCTATAGACTCTATAGACTCTATAGACTCTATAGACTCTATAGACTAGACTATGACTATGTGACTATGACTATGTGACTATGACTATGTGACTATGACTCTGACTAACTACTATGACTCTTACTTAAGGCGTCGAGAGTTGTATGAGGGATCCTTTGTTTTCTGGTGTAACTTCATTTTTCAAAACAGTAAGAAAAACAATCTTCATGTTCAACACTGTGTAGAAAAATGGCAACTGATCTTTTTCCAAATGGTTTTAACAAAATTGTGTAGTCTAATGGTTTGTGGTCACTGTTTTTGTTTTCTGGACTCATAACTATGCTAGACTCGATGGTAACAAACGCACGTAAAAACATTTGTAGCATCTAACCAGTGAGCGCGTGATTTCGCTATTCAAACAAAGAATGAACAATAAACAACTTAAAATTACTATTCGCCAAAGATTAGAAACACAATCCAGATTCCCAAAAAAAAGTAACCACATGAAAAACAAAAGAACAAACAAAGTCTAAAAGTTGAAGTGAAAAAAAGTCAAATACGTTTTGAGAATAATTCATTTAAGTTTACAAGAACTGTTTTGATGAAAATCTGAAAACAAAGATCTCTTAGCTAAGAGTTACAGTAATTTGGGAAATGTTCATGTCAAGTCAAAGGTCATTATTTTTAATTCCTAGCTGATGGTTCAAAGTTTTTTTTTAACCCCGGGCAAGAGTTAAAAGTTAAAATTTCCAGGGTTAACACATTTAATTTTTAACCCCGGGCAAGAGTTAAAAATTAAATTTCCCAGGGTTAAAAAATTTAATTTTTAACTCTGGGCAAGAGTTAAAAATTAAATTTTCCAGGGTTAAAAAATTTAATTTTTAACACCGGGCAAGAGTTAAAAATTAAATTTTCCAGGGTTAAAAAATTTAATTTTTAACCCCGGGCAAGAGTTAAAAATTAAATTTTCCCAGAGTAAAATTTCCGGTTAAATCACCTATTTTGTTGCAAAACACGCTAAAAAACTAGAGTTAAATTTGGTTTTTGCAACAAAATAGGCTACCTGGAAAATTTAACTTTCGCTTTTTGCAACAAAATAGGTGATTTAACCGGAAATTTAACTCTGGGAAAATTTAATTTTTAACTCTTGCCCGGGGTTAAAAATTAATTTTTTTAACCCTGGAAAATTTAATTTTTAACTCTTGCCCGGGGTTAAAAATTAAATTTTTTAACCCTGGAAAATTTAATTTTTAACTCTTGCCCGGGGTTAAAAATTAAATTTTTTAACCCTG
>Ga0126342_10021416_pt1 | contig 10781 bp, 13 predicted proteins | sample Cyp1metagenome_FD_92528 | JGI IMG/M metagenome (GOLD analysis project Ga0126342, IMG submission 92528) | Coral microbial communities from Lord Howe Island, Old Settlement Bay, Australia - Cyphastrea 1 metagenome | ecosystem: Host-associated > Invertebrates > Cnidaria > Coral ... | reverse complement strand
TAGAAGAAACTTGATGATGCTGCTGATGATGATCGTGCTGTTGACGCTGAGGATAATGAGGAGGATGAGGATGACGAGGAAGAGGATGGCCAAAAAGAAGAAGAAGAAGAAGAGGAATAAACGGAAGAAGAAGCATGATGCAAATGCTGATGATGATGGTGAGGAATGAAGATGATGATGATGATGATGACGACGACGATGATGATGATGGTGAGGAGGCGCGTTCGAAAGCGATGCATGAGAGCGCGTTCCGAAGCGATGCCTGAAGACGCGTTCCGAAGCGAGGCCCTTGCCTTTATACATATATAGATTTATACATTTATACATATATGTGATATATGTGCCATTTTTTTGCATACATATTTACATCTTTACATCAAGGAAGGTTTTGTTCATACATGTTGACATAAAGGAAAATGTTTAAATACGTATTTACACATTCACATTTATACGAAAATCTCTCTTCATTTACTCCTAGCAGCAGCTTGCGTCGTGGTGGATTGAACTTTCGATGTTGCAAAAACAGGTAAGCGGTTCAGCGCCTTTTCAAAGGTTGTCGATGTCAATTTCCCTTGGTCTCTGTGATGTCGCTGAAAACGAAGTATTGTATGTATTTGTAACCTTTTTCAATATCGGTGTGGAACCCCCACTTGGTCGCTCGATAGCAAACGCATGGCCAAAAAAAAATAGGAATTCCTGATGTTTAGGCAAATGATAAGCAACAGCCACTTCAACAATTTGTTCTTCAACATCAGCGCCACAGGATGTTGCTCAAGCTCCTCGAAGTTAAATTGTTCTCTTACTTGGCAACGTGCCTGGACATGGACATATGGACTGTGCACATTCGGAAGGAAGTTTCGAAGTCAAACTTCCGACAATATGGACAGATGAAAAGCACAGGTGGGAAGAGTCAGGGAAGGGAAGAGAAGAGAAGAGAAGAGAAGAGAAAAGAAGAGAAGAGAAGAGAAGAGAAGAGGAAGAGAAGAGAAGAGAAGAGAAGAGGAGAGGAGAGGAAAGGAAAGAAAATCAGAGAAGAGAAAAAGGTCAGAAGAAAGAAGATGCAAGCGCGCGAAAAAGGAAGAGAAGTAGCGAATCACTCCGTTTTTGCAATGATTTGTGGCTCCGGGGGGTCGCAAAGTAGGCTCGATAAAGCAGCGGGTGCGGAGGCATCTGGCCAGATTGGTATGAAAAGTTACACGCCGTTGTGGAATGAAGTGCGTTTCGACGTCAAAATGTACAAAACACCTCATGTTCCGATGACTTTTGGAATTTTGAGAGGTCCAAAAAGTGCACGCTGTTTTTGTGCGAAGCACATTTTGAACTCAAAATGTATACCTCAACGTCGGAGCACTTTTGGAAGTTGAGTTGTCGAAAAAGGGCACCCCGATGTGGCGCAAAGCTCATTTCCGAGTGAAAATGCTAAAAACAAGGCAAGGGATTTTGCACCTTCTCAAAAGTGAGCAAGACATGAGGGTTTTGTAGCATGTCTAAAACCGATGGCTGGCATGGGACATTTAAAGAAGACCTGCGAAGGCGCATTTCGCGTGGCAGGTGCGGTACACGAGGCATGTTCATCAGAGATGTTAGGGTCAGGGCGCTGATTTCCTGAGAGGGGTTGCATTGTGGAGCAGCAAATCCTCAGGTTTGCTACGATGATTTTGCGTGACAGGTGCCACACTTCATACACTTCGTACCTGGCCTCACTTTTTCGTGGCAAGCGCACGACCTTAGACAGAGTGAGTGGAAAAATCGCAAAACACATTGGTACGAGGCAATCAGCTCTGCACCCCATTTTTTTGAAAGAAGTCTCGCACAATTGTTTCGTTTTTGATGTTGTCAACGTGAAAAACCGAAGATGTCTCACAGAATAGTTTCGTCTTTGATGTTGCCAAGGTCAAGAACTCAGAAAGTCGCGCGAAATTGTTGCCTTTCTTATGTTCCCAAGCGCACAAATTCAGGAGGTTTCGCAAAATAGTTTCGTTTTCAAATTTGAAAAAAATATGTAGACAATTGCAACTAGAACCACAACTACCACGAGCACTACACGACATCCCATCTACAACTGCCAATACAAATGCAAATACAAATACAACAAATACAAATGCAAATACAAATACACATGCAAATGCAAATGTACCATGCTACCGTACACCACACTACACTACACTACGCTACGCTACGCTATGCTACGCTACGCTACACTATAGGACACTACACTACACTACACTACACTATTCTACACTACTCTACGCTACAGTACACGACACTACTTTACACTCCATTAATTACAGTAGAACATTAATTACAGTAGAACTACAACTACCACTACTACCACAGCTACAACAACGATTACAACTACACCACATTAAACTACATTACACTACGCTACGGCAACTACACTGCAGCACACTACAACTACAAATGGGCATGCGCCGACCACTACGTTACATTACACAACACTAGTTACACTACACTAAATACACTACACTAAATATGTCACATCATTCTACAACTACAACCAAAAGTGCCACCACGACTACCACTGCAACTTACAACTACGTTACATTATGTTACATTACGCCACATTACATTACAGTACATTACCTTGCAATGCATCATACTACACGACACTACACGACACACTACACGACACACTACACTACACTACACTACACTACACTACGCTACGCTGCGCTGCGCTACGCTACGCTACGCTACGCTACACGACACGACACGACACGACGCGACACGACACTACACTACATTACACTACACTACACTACACTAATTAAACCACAGCACAAATACAACTGCAACTGCGTCTGGCGCTAACACTACATTCATACTACCACAATTTCACTACAAGTATCACGACAACGACAATGACAACGATAATTACCACTCCACCACAGCATGCTACAGCACAACTACCACTATAGCTGCACTACACCACACTACATCCAGCAGTTGTGACCATTGCAATCATTGCAGTCACTCCAAAAAACAATTTTTCGGTCCATCAGCGGATTCGCTCTGCCACCCATGCTTCAGAACAGCTCACCCCCGGTGTGGTGTCCTACCTTTGGCACTTCTTCCACCGACTTGCCCGATACTACCGGCAATCACTGCCGATGTCACCTTTTGTTGCGAACTTGAACGTGATGCGACGGGGAGTCTAAATGTTGCGTTTCAGCGACCATTGCTCTGCGCCATTTTCCCCAAGAGATTTCTGAACGCGTATCTCTTTGCCAACTTTGTCAAAACATTTTTTGGGATTCACGGCGCCACACGGCGCAATACGGTGCAACATGGCGCAAACGGCCTAAACGGCGCAAGAGGGCGCAAAAGGAGCACCACAAAGCCAATCACGCTTTCCGGCCGCAGTGGAAGCGTACATAGGTCAAAGCGTAGCACTCCACAGGTGCACAACGCGTCATCACATAGTATTCCGTAGGTGTGCAAGCGTAACTGAACGAGCCAGAGCGCAGCAGCATTTCATCGATGCGGAAAGTGTACATGAACAGGTCAAAACGCAGCATTCGGAAGGCGCGCCAGTGGACGTGTGATTCCGCATTCCGTAGGTGCGCAAATGTTCATGAACGTTTTTTAACCCCATCCCACCCGATGTTTTCCTTTTCGCACTTGAAACCGGATTGAGCATGAACACACTCTTTGATGAGTGAAGGACATGCCCTTGTTACGAAAAGCACTTCATGTGACCCCTTATTGAACTCGTGGGTACCCAAGGCATCCTAAATATACAAACACGTTCACAGGGTGCAGTGTCAACCGCCTGCCGAAAACAGCAAACGATGCCGATCGACGCTGACACTTGCCAAAATGAGCTGGAGCCGGAGCCGTCCCAAACCAGGCCAACTTAATTTTAGTCCGTGCCACTCTGCTTCTGTGACTCCTTCCATGCGTAGATGAGTACAATTTTGCGCCTCAATTCCGCCAATGGCAAGGGTCATGAGTTGCAACCAGGGCCGTGCCTCACCCTTTTGCATGCTAAAGGGAAAATTTTGATGACAGAAACCCTGCCCCCAATTTTTTATGAGAACAAGGCGATTAGGATGCATGTTGACCAACAAAGGCTCCAAGAGTTCCAACATCGACATCGGATACCATTTGCAAGCGGCAACAAAAACATTTTATGCAAACAAAACCGTTTTATGCGACAAACATGTGTCGATTTGCAAGCAGCTTCGCTACTTTCACACAGCTGTGACGCCCGTAGCTTGTTTTGGTGCAGGTCCCAGAGCCATACATGGAGTCGAAATTACATGTTCATTTTCGGAAATTTGTAAGAAACATAGTTGGCCCACCTCCGCGAACAAATTGAGATAATCCTTGGCCCATCATTTTACGTGTTTGAATGAAAGAGTCAATTATTTTGCTCAACAATCCACTCTTCCCACGTGGACAACATCCTGCTTGCAACAACATTGGAGTTTTGCACGGTACCTTGCAACTTTACCTGCATACAGATGGGTTAAAGGGGTACTACATTGGACACCCAGGAGCAATGCAACAGTGGGAAAGCCGCGCATTGTATGGGAATCGAAACTTCAAAGATTTTGCCCCTACAAACTACTTGGAAATTGGTTGGATTTGGCGAAGCGCGATGTATGGATTGACATGAAATGATTTCGTAAGCTGTTGTTTTTTTCACCGATGAAAATAAAGATGCATATGTTTCAACTTTCGGTTGTTGTGTCACTTTCGCCTGCGCCCCCAAGAGGGCTCGCCGCACAGCGTTCAGGCATGAAATGAAATGAAATTAAGTGAAATATTGGCTGAAGCATTTTGCCGGCGTAGAAAATGCGACCATGATTGAACTGCGAAGACTCACGCGTGCACTTTTTGTTGAAAAAAAATTAGCGCAGATGCATTTTTCAATTTCGATCGATGTATGTTTCGTGCATGCATGTGTGTGTGTGTGTGTTTGCGTGCCTGCCTGCATGCATGCATGTACGAATGCATGAATGTCCCGAATTATTGATGTAGGAATCTATGAATGCATGACTGCATGATCGCATGAATGTATGAATGTATGAATGTATGAGTGTATGAATGTAAAAATGTATGAATGTGTGGGTGTGTGAATGTATGAACGTATGAAGTTATAAGTGTATCAATGTGCGAATGTCTGGAAAAAAGGAAGGAATAAATATGTTTAACTATTTTTCCATTTTTCACCAAGTTTTTCCAAGTTCCTGCGCTCAATACGGGCGGTCGAAGGGCATGCATGTATGAATTTAAGAATATAAAAGGGCAAGAATGTACGAATGAGAACATGAATGAATGAAGGAAGGAAAGTGGGGAATGAATGAACGAATGTATGCATGCATGTACGCATGCATTTATGTATGTGTGTGTGTTTGTGTGTCTGTGTATCTGTGTGTCTGTGTCTGCGTGTGTGTATGTCGAAATGTTTGCATTTCTGTATGTCTGTATGTATGTATGTATGTACGTACGTATGTATGTATGTTTGTGTGTGTCTGTATGTATGTATGTATGTATGTATGTATGTATTCATGTATGTATGCATGCATGCATGTATGCATGTATGCATGTATGCATGTATGCATGTATGAATGTATGAATGTATCAATGTATCAATGTATGTATGTATGTATGAATGTATGTATGTATGCATGCATGCATGTATGTGTGTGTGTATGTATGTGTGTATGTATGTATGTGTGTGTGTCTGTATGTATGTATGTATGTATGCATGTATCTATGCATGTATGCATGTATGCCTGTATGCACATGTATGCATGTATGAATGAATGAATGTATGAATGTATGGATTGGATGTATGTATGAATGTGTGGATCTCTGGGTCCATGGACCTACGCATCTCTGACATGTATGTATGTATGTATCTATGTATGTATGTATGTAGGTATGTATGTATGTATGCATGCATGCACTTCTCCCCTTCTTCCTATGCATACGGGGGCAGCAGAGTGCCACCTTGAATCCCCCCCCTATACGCAACACAGCTAGACCCTGGGTATAAAACAGCGCCTAGTGTCACCCCCAAGTCACGCGGAAAAAGGAGAGCCAAAAAAAAACAAAATCCTTTGTACGTCGCAAGGGGCCACCGCAATCGTACATGTTGTTTTCTGTGTGTGTGCGTGTGTGTAAATGTGTATGTACATGTATATGTATATCTAATTTTATACATGTATGTTCTCAGATATCTATATATATATGTGTGTGTGTGTGCGTGTGTGTGAAAAGTATGTACATATGTATATGTATATATATAGGGGTGTGTGTGTGTGACACATCTGCAAAGATGTAAAACTTCCTTGATTTCGTATGGATCTCTACCCTTAATTTCATGCAGGGGGCAGTGACAGAGTCTGTGGGATCACTGCCAACGAACACGCCCACATTCTCTGGTGATGCATTGGGAGACGTCCTGATGTGTACCTGCTGAAGTCTGTTTGAACTGTTGAACAAGCTGTCCTTTTCATTTTTTTGCAATCAGCGCTTGTGAATGGCAAGGGGCTAAGCCAAGTACCCCAACATCATTCTTTTCATGTTTACACGGTCGCCGCAATCTGAACAATCTTTTGGGGTCTATTGTACATGATCGCCGATTTTTTCATCGCCGATGCACTGATTGGAACATCCTCGCCGATTCATCCCCGACGACAACAATTTTGGTTTATTAACGTCTTCATTGTATTCTATTCTTTGTGATGTCGATTCAGGGCATGGAGAACATTCAGGAGAACTTCCATTATTCGTAGGATACGTCGTAAATTAATGTGTTTCACATCTAGTATGCATGTTACAGGATTCAGTTCCTGCCGGATCACTATAATGATCCATTTTTGTCTAGTGTGTGGGTGTACATGTATATTTGTATGCGTGGACGCCTACATAATTTCAACCTTGCATTAGTATACGCTAGGCTGTTTTGTTTTCCCCTCTGGGAAGGTACCATTTAAGTATCAAAATGTCACTATTGGAGGAGTACCTCCTAATTAATTTACGTTGACACCATTTGTAAACGAAAAATTTGATTTTGTTTTTTCTGGCTTGTTGTCGTGCCTGGCTTGGTAGGCCATGAATGTTTGTTTTGGGGCATGCTCTGCGGGCCCTCGTTTCTGAAACCCAATATGATCGAGGATGAAAAATTGAAAACAATGGGGCCGACCAGGCAAACAAAAATGAATGAGGCAGCGCCTGGAATGGTTCTGGAGATCGATGTGGCGTTTCCTGTGCGGAACTAAAAGGGGCCGAGTCCTGCCTCGGTTTTCCTAGTTTTTTTCCCGTTCATACATTCGTGTGTCCGTTAGATAAAAAAAAATGCGGTTGTAGCCGCTCGCTGAAACTGTAAAGGGTCATTTCTGTGTCATCACGGACGCTTATTTACCCGGGTATTTACGCACATTTCACCGGGAAAACAAGTTCAGAATTCCACTAAAAAAACGGTGCCGCCACGCTCATTTAAATTAAATTCGTTCAAATGAACTGATATTTTCATGTGATTTTTTTTCGTGCCCTTTCGAAAATCTACGTTGTGTCTTCCATGTTAGTGTGTTAAACATCAGGACAGGAGTGGACCGAAGTGATGTTTTCAAAGAAAACAATTTCATTTCAAACCGCCGGTTCCATTCCATGATTTGGCTGCGTGTTTCGTATGCACCACAGGGTGTCTCACATGTTTCCGGCACGTTTTGATGTCAACATGCTGCCAATGTTGAAGGGGAAGAAGGTGGATACTTTTGTTTGTTTTTTTTTGGTGTGTACGTCACAATCAACTGTTTTGCGCCCGAAGTTCTGTCAACATGTTTGCCTTCAAAACCTGGGCGCCGCTTACGATGCAGAACAAAGTTTGAGCCTTTGCTTTGTTTTTTGCTTCGCGTTCGTTCGAAACACACTTTGTTACAGTACTTTCAAGACATGGAGATGCCAAAATGGTGCTACAAATACATGATTTTTTTGTAAATGTGTTGCGATGAAAATGCCAATTTGCATTTCGAGTTGCTGCAAACCATTTCGCCAATGTGAAACACGCCCGCCCTGGCTGAAATTTTGGATTCAGTCGTCCCATTTTTTGAGAGGTCGCTGTGGCCTTTGTCCTAGGCACGATGGAAAATTCAGTTCCCAGTGCCACAATGGCTCAATGCAGGTTTAAAAACGCGTCAGCATGGTTTGTTTATCATCATGCGTGGGTGAGTGGCGAGGTGGGGCTAACAACTGCGAAATTTAGTTTGTAGGACTCGTGTGATGTTTGTTTGAATATCCACTTGCATGCGCTGCGCAAATTAGTTTCATGTTATGTTACTCCAACTTCCATTGTGTTTGCACAGTCGTTTGACGTGACCGATTTAGGTTTCGCTTGCATTTGCCGCAATTTTTTTGATCGTACATTGATTGAATCCACTTCCACAAACGGCGCAATGGGGCTAATTGGTAAAAGGGTTTCATGGCGCTTGCAAACTCATGTGACGCTACGTTGTTTGCGGTTGCTTTGCTCTTGCACAATGGACTTTGCCCTCCTCCTGCCCGCTCGGGGAAAAACGTCGGTGATTCTAAAACAGAAGGTACGACGGAACAACCCCATTGGGACTTACCAAAAATGAGGAACGTTTGCATGTTGCGCCACTGATTTTCTGCGACTTCGGCCTTAGATGAACAACCCATTTTGGTGGTCTACGTTTTTTTTGTGCTGCGTTTCTGCGCGGAGTTTTGTCCAGCAACGATTTGGGTTCCATGTATGCCCGCGGGCAAACCAAGAATCTAATGCAGACGATCGCGGAAACTAATTGCACTTATCAAACGCAACATTGCCCTGACCAACATTTCAAAATACACCCACGAAACTGCATATTCAACTCGCACATTCCCAAGGTGTGGGCTAAGGGTGAGTCCAAGAGACTCCCCCTCCCTCAAAAATTAAACCCAAAGCGTAAACGCCAAATCAGGCACATAGCCGGCGACCCAAACAAAAAGAACAGTTGCTTGCAAAGCAAGCAAGGAAGTCCGGTAGTGCGCGGTTACCTTTTGATGATAGCCTACTTTCCGGTCCTGTTCGCTTTGCCCATGAGTTCGCCAACTTGGCCCCTGCACACCAGCTGCAAATCCAAAATCGATTGGTCCGAAGCACCATACGGGCGTAATGTTCCCCAAATGCGATCCACGTCCAGATCGGGTTATTTTTTTGAAGGGCCCAAACTTACAACCCACAAAAGAACGTTTGGCAACAATGTTTTGCCAATTCTTGCAGTTGCCCTTTGAGTTTCCAGCTGTTCATGACATCGTTCCTGTGGTTGCCATTGTTCCATGCTGCCTTCAATCCTCTGCAAACCAAGATAGGCAAGCGTCTTGTACCTCAACCAGAAAGCCACCCAAGGCAAAAATTTGCAAAGGATTTTTTTGTCCTGTGAAGTATCTGTTGCCAGATGCTGCCAGCATTTTGAACAAGGTCTTTGGCTAAGAGTCCGATCAATAGGATGAGGCAAATCATTCATCAAGTACGTTTTTCCAATAAGTACCAACCAGCAACACGCCGCAACAACTCAGCAACGAGACCGCTTTCATCAGCAACCATGTTTTATTATTTTTTCCTCCTTATATAAATACATATATATATATAATTGGCCGTTAGCAATATGTCCAACATGTCTGTGACATTACTGTGTTCGTCGATGGATTCGTTTGTGAGTTGCACTCGCGACAAAATTTCAAATTCCGCATTCTTTTCGAGAGCTAGGGGTACGTAGCAAAACGTTCAACTGTGATGTTTTTATATGTTTTCACTCGCCCAAACTCGCACTTGTGCATTTTGGAAATGCAAAAACAAATATTGTTTTGATGAGCGCGCGGTACTGCACCCGTCTGTTTCCTGGCCCACATTTTTTTCAACAATTTGAATTGTTTACATTTTGCATTTCGTTTTGTTTCATGTTCCATGTCCTTGTCCAAATTCACGCACATGATTTTTCAAAATTCAAAAAGTGATTTTGATTCTTTTCCTTGAAAGCGAAACGCCTGTGGATACATGTATAATTCACCTGTACATGCATGTCATGGCAACTGCAAATGACAACGTGTTGAAGTCACAAGTCCAACTGAAATGCCAATGCATGCAACTGTTTACACTCATATGTATGGGATGTGGATTGGGTTAAATCCATTCACCCCGCCTCAACCTAAGTCTTTGACTAAAGGTTGCCATATCTAAAATTGCAAACTGCAGACATTCAGCTAATGTCTCACGGCTATTGGGCTCAGCTGCAAGTTTCGAAGGCTTTCGTTTCATTCAAAAACTCGTGCATTGATTGCGAGATCCGCTTGCCAATGCCACAGCATCACATCTCATCCAAGAGTTGCTTAACTAGCCTATGTTATACATAAGGCCATTGCACTCGGTGATTTGGGAGTCCAGCTGGTGCATCAGGTCGATATCGTTGGCGGTTGACGCCAGGTCATACTCGGCCTCCAACCTTCGAAGACGTCTGCGCAAGATGTCGTTGGTGTCCTTCATCATTTGCTCGATGTGTCCATCTGCATATTGTCGATGGGCAGAAGGCTCATCTGTAACGCTAGGAGTTCCATGGTGCCAAAGCTGCCAAAGTCCTGGGTCGGACACTTCGTCCATGCCACTTTGGCTGTACCTTTCGAAGCGTTCTTGTGGTGTTTCTCCAACGCTTTCGTCATCTGTTCCCTTTTCTTCTTCGGCACCTTCAACATTGGTCTTGATGGCCTCCTTTTGCTTGCTCTCAGTTTTCGCTCCTTTCAGAAGCTTCAGC
>Ga0126342_10021415_pt1 | contig 10781 bp, 9 predicted proteins | sample Cyp1metagenome_FD_92528 | JGI IMG/M metagenome (GOLD analysis project Ga0126342, IMG submission 92528) | Coral microbial communities from Lord Howe Island, Old Settlement Bay, Australia - Cyphastrea 1 metagenome | ecosystem: Host-associated > Invertebrates > Cnidaria > Coral ... | reverse complement strand
GGTATACCGGTATACCATGGTATACTCCCATAAAAGCTGTATAGCCATCTTCAATGGGTTTCTATGGGATTTTAAGATGATGAGCCAAGCGGATTTTCGGGTTTCCCAAGATTCTCAGCGCTCCACTCCAGGTTCCTTGTGACGGCTGCTCCGGGGACCATCCAGGTCTTAGGCCGAGCTTCTGGCAAGGAGAACTGGGCCTTGAACGGTGAGTAGCTTGGTAAAGTTTATGGCACGGGTGGGGGGTACCCCCTGGTGTCCTCAAACTTGGCGGGCTGGAAAATCCCTGAACTATGGAGGTTTGTAGCTGGGAAAATCGCTCAGTCCCTCGTTTACGTTTTCTTTTTGGCTTCCGCCTTTGCGGTAGATGAAGTGCTCAAGCTTGGTGCAAAAAAGTGACCCAGATATCACGTCGACCCTAAGCATGTTCCTAACAGGCTTGGACCAGTCTTCAGGGCGACCTTTTGCCCCCTCGTGGAAAGCTACAGGTTTCGGCCAGAAATGGCTTGCCCCACCCATTGTGTCGGGGTAGATGGACCTTTGGCCACTTTGGCTCCATCCCCCGGGTCTGAGGTACAAACTCATCGGCTTGCATCAAGGAAAGGTCGCATATCAGAAGGCAGGCAAGTTCAAGTGCCTTGGTTATCAAATCTTGGCCCGAAAACAGTTTATTCGAAAAGAAGATACAGCTTGATACAACTGTTTTCTTATGCAGGACATCCAGTCACCTCAGATCTAACCTTCTCTGTGGGCTCACTTCCAGAACATTTTCAGAATGTGCTTCATCTGTGCCAACTTTCCAGTACCTCAGAAGTGACTGTTTTGGATTTTCGTGTTTGAAAAAAAGGGGGCCTTTTTCTATCCTCATTCCACACCTCGAGAAATCTCCTATTTCTCCAATCTCGATTTTCCAGCGTTCTGCCGAGGCATGCCATCAGCAGCTGGATTGCACGAGTTGGAACTGTGTTGGGCTGTGTGACATTTTGGTGAGGTTTCTCATGAAAACCTATATTTTGTTGGCTTCAAAGGTAGTCCTGGCAAGTGTCAATAAGCTGTTGGGCTGTTGGAGGTTGTCCCGGAGACACCGACCCCTGCCTCCTTTCAGAAATCTGCCCGAGGATATTGGAGAGTTGGTGACAGGCGAGCACCAAGGGCTGGACTGCTGTGTGCTTCATGTGTGTTCCCCCAATTTCCGGAGCCATGGAATCCTGGGAGGTGGCTGATAGATCTTGAAGGTCTGCGAGACGTTGACATTTGCAACGCCTATGCAGATGCCCAAAGTACCAGTTATCCAGGTGCCGAGGAAGGTCAAAAAGGGGCCGGGCCCGATGTTCGCCTTTCTTTGCCGCCAGTTTTATTGTTTTGCATCATGAAATTTCATGAAATAACCTGACTTTCAGAAATTTTCCACCTCCCAAATTTCCAGAGACATCGACTCCGCCGAAATTGTGCCACTGCCGAACTCATCCGAAATCGGCAGGTGAAATTCGACTCTCGTGGCACATCTGGGACTCCACCAGGCCGGATCCGCTCCACCGGGTCCCACCGGGTCCACCGAACGGCGCAGCTCCGTTGTCGCATTGCCCACTGCAGGCAGCGGCACGTCCTTGATAGCAGCCTCTGCACCTTGGTGACACCTTCGTGCATTGAGGTGGTAGGTCTGGAAACCCAGGACCTGAAAGGACCTGGACAGAGCTGGCACTTCAATTCATGGATGCAATATATGAATATATATATATATAATTATATAATTATATATATAATTATATAATTATATAATCATATAATTATATAATTATATATTTTTATAATCATATAATTATATAATTATATATTTGTAGAATTATATAATTATATAATTATATATATATATATGATTATATGTGATTCATGAACATGATTCACTTGCGTTCTTCAGCTTTGATTGCTTTTGTGCTCTTAATGTGTTTAGCTTTTGCACTGGGCATGGTGCGACTGACCAGAACAGCAGAAAAACGAGATCAACAGCAGCAGGACTGAAGGAGAAAAAGACGAAGACGACGATGATGATGACGATGACGATGACGAATTGAGAGTTTTTTGATTGACCTTATTGTCATGATGGTTGTGGCATGTTGTGGCGATGATTCTGGCGATGGCGGTGATGGTGGCGATGCCAACCTCACTGGTGGGATTTTCTCTAGCCAAAAAACCTCTCTGGGCCCTTGGATCCCCTGACACCTTGGGACCACTGAGGTCGTGAGTCTCCCAAAGAGAATATGGCCATGAAACTTGGCTCAACAAGTGGGAGCATGGACTTGATAGACTGAGCTTGGTCGGATGGAAATGCGCTTTTCCGTATTCGCGATTCTGTTTTGGGTACATCCACAAGGTCAGCTTAGAAACCATGATGCTACATTGATGTCAACCGTCTCCAAGTACGAAGTCATGAAGAATATGTAAAGACAGCGACAGAATTGCAAAGTGTGCAGTCTGAAACCAACAGGTGCTGTAGATTGAAGACAAGTAGAGGTTTCCAACATGACAGGAGTTTTGTGAGTTGCCTTGGCAGAAGATGCCCGAATCAACAGTTTCATAACGTCAAGTTTTGGGAGATTTCACACATCCGTTTATTTTGTCGGTAGTTTGGTGCATTGATTGACGGCTCCAGCATGGGAAATTGAAAGCCTTCATCTTTGTGGCATTGAGGAATGGTAGCTACCATTTGGCCGCCTGGCGATGTACTCCGGGCTCTGAGGGTCATATTTAAAATTTAGCTCTCCCTAAAACTAAGGCATAGATTGAGCATCCAATGGCCTTCCACAAAAAACGATTCATTTTGGGTGCGCGCGCATCTCCATGAAGCACAAGCTTGCGTATCCCACTTCCTTCAGCATCTTGAGCTCACGAGAAAGTGTCACTGGTGTCATGAGAAAATTTGGCCGTCGGTGCTATATCTTCGGCAACGCGGAGAGCCGATGTCATCACAGCTGCGCATGGCCAAATTCTCTAGTGTCCCAAGGTCGGCTTGCACGCTGGTCAGCCCGCTTACATGAAGGCCACTTCGCAATGCGGTTCAACACTTGGATGAATCAACCATGGTCACTGGCACAGGAAGAAGTAGCTACCGACAAAATAAAGGATTACACTAGTCACTAGCAGTAGAAGGATATCACGAAAATGAGCATGAATTATCATGAGATATATCATGAATTATTATCAGTTATCATGATATATCATGAATTATCATGATATATGATGATGAAGGACATCATGATATAACAATATAACCATGAAAAAAACAACATCATCGAGTTCCACCGTTTCTTTTTCGTTTTTTTTCTCCCCATCATTGGGTCCAGGACGATGGCAGTGGTCATGCGATACGCTACTGGCCTCGCGAGGAGCGCTGGCTCATTGACTTGGACGGACTGTTCCTCGGACCTGGGCGACAGATGGCCAGATGGCCCTTTTTTTTGATTTTTCGAGGGTTTTGACATAGAAATATGTGGAAGATCAATGAACATCAAGCATTTCTAGATGATTTTCCTCGGGAAACCGTGGGAAAGCCATAGGTTTTCCACATCTACATTAGTTTACCCTAGGGTAGATTAAGGGATTTGGGTCAAAATTGGGTACCTCAATAGATGCTAAGGATACGAAAAATAGATTCAAACATAGACTAGAATCTCTGGATTGCAGGGGATTATCGCAATCCATGAGCGGGGAAGCCCAATCAACCAACCAGTAATGGGACAGCCCTAATGGGGGACTTGCTAACCTGGGCTACCAACCAGTTAATTCACTGGGATGATTCTCCAAGTAGACCACAAATTAAGTTGACACTAGCAATATTTCACCATCAAAATTTTCGGGATAGCCAAATTTCCATCGAACCGTGAGGAAAGCTTTAGGAAAAATCATGATAAATCACGATGATTCCTCATGATACCTCACGATTCCGGATTCATGATGATTCAGGATGATTCGTGGCTGGTATATTTGCAGCATTGAAACCATTTCAAGCATCCTGATCATTTCTGACCTCGAACCCATCCGCATTTCCGGGGTTGCTTTCCTCAATCGCTGAGGCGAGATACTGAGATTTGCAATGCGTATGCGGAAGCGGGTGGCATCTTGTCTTTTTTTGGAATGCTTCATGCTTCTTCATGATCTTCATGCTTCAGAGATGTGACTATTTTCGTGAAAACCCTGGGATTCTAGGTACCCATAGGTACCCGTCCGATAGATAGAATAGATAAAACCTACCCTGAGATAGATGGTTAATGGATGGCATTGGATGGCTGCCCCCATTGGTAAATTCATAGGTAACTTCACCCTTTTTCCATGTATGACGGACCCCAGGCACTGGAGCTCATATGCATCCTGGCCATTTGAATCTTGTACCTCGGAGTTTGGCGCAGAAAAATGTGAGAAACATGTGAGAACAATGTCACATAAATTGTGAGTTAAAAGTTACATTTTGGGTTTGTTGCAGAGTTTACTCAGATGGTGGGTGTACCAGATCCAGCATGCAATCCTTGGCTCAACGGAAGACAACCACAACAACCGGACCCTGATTGGTTTGGGGAACCATGGCGTACCTTGAATGCTAGGCTTCGCTAGTATTCCCATTTCATTCTCACAGTCACAAGGAAGGTCAACTTTGGTGAGCATCCCAATTCCAATCAAACATATCAAACCTCACAAAATAAGATCAATCATTTAAGTGAAAGCTTGTCTCATGCAACTTATGATTATGGGCACATTTCCAAAAATCATTCGAATTGCGGATGACTGCTTGGAGAATCATACCACTTAACCAACTGGTTACAGTAGTGGGTTATAGCCCAGTTATCAAAGGAAGTTTCGTAGAGGAAACTCCGAGTTACGGAAAGTGAACATTATCATTAGCCCAGAGATCATTGTGTCCAGTTGGCATGTGCCTTAAGAGATCATGAAGTCCAGAGATCATTGTGTCCAGTTGGCAGGTGCTTCAAGAGATCATGAAGTCACATTCTCACTAGCCCAGAGATCATTGTGTCCAGTTGGCATGTGCCTTAAGAGATCATGAAGTCAGCCAGCAAAGCTCTACCTCCACGTGGTTCTGGCGGGCGCAGCTGGGAGCTGCGTGCGAAAGGGTAAGTAAAAGAATGCAAGCCAGAATGGCCAAAGAGCGAGGTCACTGCGACCATGGGAAACAAATACAACACAGTCAAACATGACAAAAGAACAGATGGGACGGGCCACAGTGGCCAAAGAGCATGGCCACTGCGACCGGACTTGCGGTCAAGGCACAAGATGCTGGCTGGCTGCGTTGCTGCCGTGTTTGTCTCCGTCTGTGTCATTCGGTCTCGATCGTCGCTCGCTCGGTGAATGTTTGGACAAGACATCACCCTGCGACCTTAGCCCAGAACGGGCTCCCAACTGCTCAGCCATGGATGCCATGGCGAACACGACCGAGAGATGGGGATATTTGGAGGACATGGCTGATTGGTCTGGGCCTGTCTTGATGACCCCCCGGGGATTTTTTTTTGGAGCCTTTGGGGTATGTATCTCACGGCTTGTTTCACTATGTTGCAACTTGGGTGTCCGCACGTAGGGGCATTCGCGTAATTAAAAAAAGCTTCCCCAGGACCAAGGTATCCCGCACCCCCCTTGGACCCAGGAAATGAAGATATGTAGCTAGAATATGCAAAAAACACGCGCGCCTGTTCACACGCAACAAGCGAAGTGTTTTGTCTCACCAACGCCGACTTCATGCGCGCAAGGATAGGTTCCAACATTTCATTGTGCGACAACAGCGAAAGAATGAAATCAACAATGCTGACAATCCTAACAATTTTGACCAGGCGCGGCCTGATGATAGGTTCACCAGTCAGAAAATTCAGTGGATCAAAATCTCCCCGTTCAAGGTGGGGCGGCTGGTGCTGCTGCCAAGCAGGGCCAAACAGCGCATGCAAACCAACAATGGCGTCTTAACCAGGGCAATTCCCTGTATTCCGTGCTTGGTTTCCCTCAGCATATGGTTCCGGAACCTTCCAAAAAAAAAGAAAAAAAAACTGCTAAAACCACCCCTGAACAGCGAGATCAAGTACTGGAAAGGATACCCTTATCGTATTGATCAAAATAGATGGTGGACTTGGGTTCATGATGATCAGGGGGTTCTAAAGCGACCGCGCCCCGTAAACCTGCCAACGCGGATGCGCGCAAACCTGCTGACCCCCCCCTGGCGAAGAGCCTGCTCGAAAGGAACAGCACTTGGATCACCTCCCTGCGTCTGGAAGACTGGGACCAGGACCCCAGGCCCAAGTTAATTCCCTTCCCCAAAATCAAACAACAACTCCGAAACGGGCAAGCCGTGGAAGGAAATGCCACTGAACTCTGGACGTGTAAAGAAATGGATGAACTGTCCTTGCTTTGGAAATCTTTGACGACCCCGCCCCATTGACCGCTTTATGATTCGGAAAGGATGGCTAATTATTTTTGGTATTTTTTTGCGGCAGGTTTTGGAATTATTTTTGGGTTCCTGGTTCTGTGCTTTCCTGCTTCTCTGCCTTTCTGCTTCTCTGCTTTTCTGCTTCTCTGCTTTTCTGCTTCTCTGCTTCTCTGCTTCTCTGCTTGTCTGCTTCTCTGCTTTACCTGCTTCTTTTCTTTTCTGCTTCTTTGCTTTCCCTGCTTCGCTTTTGTGCTTTACCTGCTTCTTTCTTTTCTGCTTCTCCGCTTTTCTGCTTTTGTGCTTCTGTGCCTTTCTACTTCTACTATCCTACTTACAGTATTCTTTTCTTCAGTCATGTGTTTTTGCTGCTCTACTTCCTGCTCCTCTGCTTCTCTGCTTCCTGTCTTTGCTGCCTCTTTGTTTTTTTCTTTTGCTTTATTCTCTCCTGTTTGTAAACACCCTAGGTGAAACCCAAAGAAACCTGAAAGAGTTCTAGGAAATCCTGATAAGAACTCCTGATAAGAAACCCTACATAAAACCCTACATGAACCCTAAAAAAACCATTACTTGACCCTGAAGAAACCATGAATGAAACCCTAGATGAAACCCTAAATGGCATCCTAAAGAAACCCTAAACGACACTCTAAAAAACCCTAAATGACACCCCAAAGAAACCCTAAACGAAGCTTAAAGAAACCCTAAACCTTAAGAAACCCTAAACGAAAACCTCAATGAAACCCTAAATGAAACCCTAAAGAAACCCTAAATGAACCCCTAAAGAAACCCTGAATGAAACCCTAAAGAAACCTTAAAGAAACCCAGATGAACGCTTGAAAACCCTGATAAGAAATCCAGATAAGAAACCCTAAATGAATCTCTAAAGAAACCCTAAACCGAAATAAACCTTAAATGAAACCCGAAATGAAACCTTAAAGAAACCCTAAATGAAATTCTAAAGAAACACTGAAAAAACCCAAAATGAAACCCTACATGAAACCCTAAATGAAACCCTAAAGAAACCCTAAATGAAACCCTAAAGAAACTCTCAAGAAACCCACATGAACGTTTGAAGTACCAAAATGTAGCAATACCATGCAAATGAGAGGTTGAAGTGCCAAAGCATGGCAACTGGAAGGTGAACATGGCCAAATGTAGCAAATACAATGCAAAATGCAAAGTGACCATGCCAAAATGTAGCAAATACCATGCAAAATGACAGATTCTAGTTCCAAACTGTTGCAAGCACAAGGAAGATGGTACCAGGAAAGAAAGGCAACAAAAATTCCAAAACCTGAGCAAAAAAATCAAAAAACTATTCTGCACCCATTCGGAAATGCCAGAGATTACCCTGCTCTTCTTCACGCCCGTTTTCAGCACTACCCGAGGTAAAAATGGGCCGCAAACTGAACATGTTGCGTTTTTTCAGGTCAGCCAAAAAAGATACCCTTGAATTCACAAGAGTACCAAAATCGCACAAGAAAAACTCCCCAAAGTGGAGCGAACTGGAGTCAGGATTTGTGCGCCTTCAGAATTTCGCAGTCCTTATCTGCCCGAAGGTTGTTCACAAGATACTCCTGTGTCGGTTATTCAAGCCCTTGCTACGGCCACACAAAAGAGGCCAGAAGTCCCAGAAAAGAGCATGGAAGTCTGCCGCAGCCCTATAGGCAAACCTTGCTTTTGGACCCTATAGCGTTACACGTCTTAAACCTGGAAACTTCCGCCACCCGCCTTGCGCGGGTTCTATTTGTAAATGGGGATAAGTCTAGGAATCGCGGACTTACGATCACCAGGGGCCCACCAACCAGCTACAATTCCTGTCAGATCCGGACCTTTTTTTCAAATAGAGTTTTCCAAGGTATGGCACGTCTGGGAAACAAGTCGAGGGAGACATCTCACTGACCCAGCTGTTCGCTCGTAGCTGGGCTTTCGACCCAGGGATTATCATCATGGTACACAAATAAGACCAAGGGACCATGGATTTTGGTCACATGGATTCGCCATCGAATTATTGGGACATCCAATTTGGACAGGAATTTAGCAGCTTCTCATCCCAACAGAGGTGTGTTGACCATTGGATGTTCTGTTGCGATAGCATTGGCAAACCCTCCAAAAATGCTGGGAGAGGGAGAACGCAGATTGCGGAGTTCAGTTTCTGCCTTTGCAGTTGATAGCAACATGATAGCGACGTGGCGACAAACATGGGAATAGCTTGCCATCCTAACACTTCACTTCGGAGTCAACGGGTGCAGGAATTCCTGAAGCACACAAAGGGGATGATGCTGTATAACACAGGTATATACGGTATACTTACTGGAGAAAAAATTGAGATCTCTTAGTAGAAATATGTTGAAATTTAGAATTACTATGAATTACTGTTAATGAATTACTATGAATTATTTTATATACTGTGAATTATTAAAGAGTATGAATTGCTGGAGTATTTTTTGTTGTTGTTCCCGTGACCTTCAGTGGCGGGTCCCCTCGGTTTCCTACGCAGATACCATGCAAATAAATACCATGCAAATGAGAAGGCCAGAAATTACAACACATGAGCAGTGACCATGTGTGAATGCCCTGCAGCTGAGATTACCATACCATGCACCTCAAAGGTTTCAGGTTTCAATCTCAACAGCAAAACTGCTACCAGCAGCAACAATACCAGCAACAGCACCAGCAACATAGCAACTGAGCCGCGACATCTCACCTTTTCAAGCTGAATAACATGCAAAGTTGAGGTATAGAATCCAAAATGCTGCAGATGTGATGCAAATATCATGCAAGTACTTTGCACATAGGCCAGAAATGAGAAGGTCTTTTGGTTTGTTTACATGATTCCGACATGCTGTGAAATACACAAATTGGAGAATTGTTTGTTCCAAGATCCTGCACATAGCCTGTCAAGGCCAGTGCTACAACGTGCTATCATGTAGTATGAGCCCAACATGTGTGCAAAGCGCACTCGATCTGCAATTTGCAGCTATACATCTCTGGCCTTGCCATGCATATGCTTTAAATAGTCTGTCCAGTGCTGGTTTTCGATCCAGGAAAATTTTGGGTCAGTCCTCTTAATTATTTTGTTCCTATTGAAAATGGTCATTTATAGTTGATTTTCCCATTAAAAATGGTGATTTCCAATAGCTATGTTAGTTCACCAGAGGGTACTTTGTCTCTCCCAGTTAAAAAGTACAGCTCCACCAGCCCGGCCTGCTGACGCCGCATCATTTTCCAGGTTTGTTGCGCCGCATTCCGTGCGGATATCGGGCAGAGATCCTTACAAGGAAAACTCCACGATCAACGGACTCTTGGAGCGTTTGTTTTGTGCGTTTGTGGCGAGTTTTGGAGCAATTTCCGACACCAAAAGGATGACAATGTGACGAAGATGTTCAAGATGTTATGTTCGATCTTCGATGTTCTGTGCTTGGAGTGTGGAAGATGTGGTTTTAAGTCTGAGGCTGTAACCATTCTGAAATTTGATCTGAGAAACAAGAAAAAGAAAAGACCCTGCGATATATGATAGGACATGGTGTGTCCAAACATAGGGTACCCCCAAATTTCATGGTATCGTGAAGGGCCGTCATTTTCTCGGTTAAAGTCGCCATTTCACGATATCCCCTATTTTCAGACATTTCAGACAGACCTATATTTTTTCAGTATGTTTTTTGCTCAAGAGTTCCAGCGTCAGCCGTCCTTGGTGCGTCACCGTGAGGCGACTATGAACTCGTTAAAATTGTGGAGGGGAAACCTTCGTACAAAAAGGCCCGGTCAATGGGCCGGGGCCGCTGCATGAGCTGATTTTCATGCACAGAATGGAAACCAACGCCTGGAAGTCCTTGAAGATCTTATGATCCTTCTGAATCCTCTGGATCTAGTCATGAAATGTGACGAAAACACGCCAGAATTTTCATCAAGTAGTAGTGATTGATGATTTCCCATATATTTTCCCCAGATTTCCTCATCTTTTTACCGGTTTTCACCATGGAACCTTCTGGGATTGTCCACCACCCAGGTGGAGAACGACCACGTGATCCGCTTTTGGCCGGCGGAAGAGCGATGGATCATCGACCTGGAAGCCGGCACCTGGGCTTAAGAAGTAAGAGTTGCTGCCCCCCCTTGAATTTTCGTTGGTGAAACTCATGTAAACCCCAGTGACTGTATATATATATATAGTTATATATATATAGTTATATATATATATATTTAGTTATATATATAGTTATATATATAGTTATATATATATAGTTATATATATAGTTATATATATAGTTATATATATATAGTTATATATATATAGTTATATATATATAGTTATATATATAGTTATATATATATAGTTATATATATAGTTATATATATATAGTTATAT
>Ga0126342_10021414_pt1 | contig 10781 bp, 8 predicted proteins | sample Cyp1metagenome_FD_92528 | JGI IMG/M metagenome (GOLD analysis project Ga0126342, IMG submission 92528) | Coral microbial communities from Lord Howe Island, Old Settlement Bay, Australia - Cyphastrea 1 metagenome | ecosystem: Host-associated > Invertebrates > Cnidaria > Coral ... | reverse complement strand
TCAACCACCTTTCAGTCCATCAGTGGCTTCGCTCTGCCATCCCTGATTCACAACAACCAATCTCTCCTATAGGTTTCCTATTTTTGAAACTTCCGCCACCGCCTTGTGCGGTACTACTGGTATTTCAATGGAATTACTGATATCACCAACGATATGGGCATATAGGTTTCCTGAAATGGAGGTAGCCCGAAATGGGTTGATAATGGAAAAGCCTCTTATGAATAGCCATTGAGCAAATAGAAAGTCAAGCCCAAGTTCATTTTGATCATCCCACTCGGCTTGTTACAATTTTCTGTCAGAGTTTGGCTGTCAGAGTTTGCCAAAGGTCCACCGAAGGTTTGTTCAGTGGAGAGAACACCGGATTTGCGGGTCCCAACTGGTAAGACATACCGAAGTTGTGGTTCTTCAATCCTACCCAGTCACGATTCTGCTTACATTCACCATCAACGTATTGGTGGCGAATTCCCAACCAATTTTGGACCTGCGATCCCACCATATCTCATTTTGGATTACATAGTGATGACTGACCCATCTTTGTTGGCTGAATTCCCGATATTTTTCTTGTTTTACATCGGATCTCACGGGAATACCGGATTTTCGCACAAACCCACATGCAATTCAAATCTTTTCCGTAGTTTTGTAACCCCAAGATGTTTGACCAATCCCTGATTTAGCTGCTTATGTCTAGATCCAATCGTATCATATGGTTGGCTATATCTCTAGTACATCTCCATCTACTATCCAAGTATCAAGGCCCAAACTTCCCCAACATATCGCAGAAAATCCAATCAACTGGTTCTTAATATGTCCATGGTGCATTGCCATACATTTGGTGCTCTACAACATCTATAAAGACCCACAGCTCATATGCCCTACCCTAAAACACCTGGTTAATGGATGATCATTCCCCCAATCACATTGTAATTTCACAGGGTTTTGACCCAACCTCATAAGCGTTCCTGAACTAGGGGTACACCACATCATTTATTTTATGTATCCTAGATATCTGCATATGTTGGTACTTGCGGGTTTGAGAATCTGAGACCACAGACCCAGGATTGCGATGTTACAAACATAGTTTTTGAGGTGCTTTCCCTCTGTGGACTGATATGAGTCCTCCTTTTCCACTCTAGCAATCATCTTAGCCCTGCCATTCGATGGGAGCTTAGGCTGGCTTTGCCCGCAAGTCCGTGTGATTCTCAACAGATGTAGCATTTTGGGAAAAATCTTGGAGGGGTACTTTCGTACTGTAATAGTTCTTTTGCTATGGGGATATGGTAACCAGCAAATGACATTTTGAAGGGTATCTACGGTCCGGTTTTGGAAAAAAGTCTGACACTTTGATTTTGAGCTGGTTAGAATTCGATGCATCAGAGACGAGCAATTTCCCTGTGGGTTGTAGCGGTGTTCGGTGGGACTGAAACTCTATGAAGTTTGATGGGCTTGGACATTCACAGTCAACTGAGCCTGTGAAGTGAGCTTCAACCATGTGGATGATTTGCTCTATGCATACCTACCCGAAGGGGAGGATACAGGGCACAAATTTTTATCGAAATTTGATCTTGGATCATCCGAAACAGACAACTTCAGATACTGTGGAAAGCAATTTGCTCGAGATCCCGATGGGACAATCACACTTGACGCACGTGACAACACGAGAAGAGTGAAGGGAGCAACAATCGACGCATCGCGTCGAAGCACAGATCCCCTTTCACAGGGGGAGCTCACTACACTTCGCTCGATCACCGGATCTTTGTCTTGGATCGCGAGACAGGGGAGACCTGATCTCGGATACAGCGTGTCGCATTTGCAGAGCGATGTGTCGCATTGGCCCACCAGAATGCAGATGAGGTGAAGTTGCGATTTCCCATGAATCACTTGAAATGGGAAGAGATTGCGCTTCTCAGAGTGACCGATGCAAGTTTCTCCAATGAGGCCAACTACAAGTCGCAGCAGGGAAGATTCCACTTCGTGATCGACATCAATGAGGCGAAGAATCCAAAGAACACTGTGTATTTGGTTCTACCACTTTCGTTTGGCTCCACGACAATTCGTTGAGTGTGCAGATCTACGTTGCAGGCGGAAACCTACTCACTACAACATGGTCTCGAAGCTGGTGACAAACTCAGAGGAGTGATCGCTGAGCTGAAGGGGCAGATACGGAGCCGACAGCAATGGGAAGATGGTTCGAGGATGTGCATTCCACACCTCGCCTTCACAGACTGTCGAAGTCTTGCTGACCACCTTGCCGCCGAGATTCCGGCTCGCGTGCAAGACAAACGTCTGGGCATCGAATTGACTGCCATCCACGACAATCTGTGGCGTGACGGTCAGAAGACCTGGAACTCTATGAAGAATGGAGGAGACTGCCTGGAATGGATCTCTACGTCCACGATGGTTTCGGACTGTCTCACCAAGTCTATGAAGCCAGACTTCTTGCTGCGAGTGTTGAAGGAGAACTTGTATAGAGTGCAGAAACATGCACAGCCCAAACGCTAGACTATGACCCTAAGCTGATTAGTTCAGCAGCCCAGCATGAAACAGCATGTTTTTCCTGTACCGGTGTATGTCACCCGTAGAACAGGTTGAGTGTCAATCTGACGTCATGTTGCACTCTTTGAAGCCCGGGTTGACATGTATATGCTGTTGTCGTTTGGATCTTAGGGCCCTTGAGTCCTGCCGTTGCTCGTGAAAAGTGCGGGCTGTTGACGATTCCGTACCAAACTCACATATGTATATGTGCAATGTACCTACTGAACCTTGCTATGAGTTGAGGCAATAGTTTTGGCTGCTGCTTTGGATTCCGCAGCTAATCCCCTGGGATTTCAAAGCCACCAAGCCTGGGACGAACCACCAGTGAACTATCATTCCATTCATGGTGCCTGGGTCAACAAGGGGCCTTTTCGTTTGCTTATCACTGACCAAACGTGAACATTCGGATAGCGCGCCTCATTGTCAATCAAACTAGTAAGTATGTCTTCGCTCCAGGGGTAGCAAAAATCGCTCAAATCCAAAATTTGGCTGGTTACACCCTTTTTGATCCCATTTGTCAGTATTTGCAATGGACATCCCAGGGAAAGATCTATCAACATTTTTCACTTGACGAGTCAAGATTGGAAGGCCATCACCTTGGCGAACTCGACGAATCCTCAGGCACTTTGGCCCGGGCAGGGTTAAGGCCCAAGGTATTGAGATTGATAAATCTGCATGACTATGGTTATAACTATGGTTATTACTATGGTTACAACTACGGTTTTCATAGGAAACCTCGGGAGTTCACCAACAAACAAGGGTTTACCATCTTATAGAACCCCCAAGCTGAAAGATAATCTCTTGGACAGCTGGAAATTATGGAGGAAACACCACGAAATCGGCATCTTTTTCGGGACCCCTTGTAGTTGAGATTGATATATCTGGCTGGTGTTGTCGGGGTATGATGAGAGAGAGAGAGATATATATAAATATAAATTTATATGATATATTATTATTTGTATACATACATGAGAGAGAGAGAGAGATATATATACATACGCGCAAAGGCGTTGCAGCGTAGAGGGTCTTCAACTCTGCATTCCATTGGGAAGACCAACAAAGGTATTAGGGAATATTAAAATCCCACCCCTGTTAAACTCTGCATTCAAGTGGGAAGATCAACAAAGGTATTAGGGAATACATTAAAGTCCCACCACCGTTAAATTTTACATTGAAGATCTTCAATAAGGGTTTAATTCCCCCACCCCCGTTGAACTTCTACATTCATTGAAGATCTTCAATAATGGTTGAATTCTCCCACCCCCGTTGAACTTCTACATTCATTGAAGATCTTCAATAATGGTTGAATTCTCCCACCCCTGTTGAACTTCTACATTCATTGAAGATCTTCAATAATGGTTGAATTCTCCCACCCCCGTTAAACTTCTACATTCATTGAAGATCTCCGATAAGGGTTTAATTCCCCCACCCCCGTTGAACTTCTACATTCATTGAAGATCTTCAATAATGGTTGAATTCTCCCACCCCCGTTAAACTTCTTCATTCTTTGAAGATATTCAACAAGGGTTCGGTGATGATGATGTTGATGATGATGATGATGATGATGCGTTGCCTGTCGTGGTTGCGGTTCCGGGCAAAGCCCAGGCATTTGCCGTATATATATATATATTATCACATGGTACTCGTATCACCCCGTACCCACATACATACAAAGACACATATATGCATACCTACTTACATACAATCCTACCTACATACATACCTGCCTACCTACATACCTTGGTATGTATCAGTCGATGTCTCTCTTGACATCACTTCTTTTTTACATCTGTTGGCTGGACAGCTGGTGGATGTATGTATGTATGTATGTAGGTATGGTATGGTATGGTATGGTATGGTATGGTAAGGTAAGGTAAGGTAAGGTAAGGTAAGGTAATGTAATGTAATGTAATGTAATGTATGTATGTATGTAAATATATATATAATGGGATATAATGGGATATAATGGGATATAAAGGGGAAACGATCTGGAGAAATGATGACGACGTCATTGCGACCTCACTAGAAGTCATGGTTACTAGCGAAAACTATCCCAAATGGCATTGGGAACATTTTCAGGACCCTACCAAAAGCGGCATAGACCCACAGTTTTCCAAAATTGTTTACTCGAAGACTAATGGGTTTCCTGAAATTTCTCAAGGCGAGGAGCCCACGTGACAAGTTGCATACGGCATAAATGGGTGGCTCAACCCCCAGAAGACCAACCATGCAAGATTTGGTTGAGGGGGGGGGAAATGGGACAAATTTTGGCAGCACCCCCCAGTATTTGATGGTCAAACATGGTCAAACCACGGTTTCCTGCAGGTTTTGCCTTGAAAAAAAACCCAGCGAAACTATCCAGTGCCAGGCCGTTTCTGCGGCGTTGATGTCGCTGCAGGAATGGCAGGGAGGGAAACAAGTGATGTCTGGTGAACGGTAAAAATGGTTTGATGTTCGATTCAGATGGAAAGACACCGTGAATCCCATCAGATTCATTAGATGTTTAGCGCAGTATTTCTCAGACTAGCCGTGAATTCCAGTCATTCACCAGGGATTTCAAAGATATGGGCCTTTAGGGCCAGAAGATCACTGTCGGTCCATCATTCACCCGGAAACGGATGGTTTCGGGTGGAAAACAAAACCGTTTTTCGTTTGCGAAAAAATAACCATTTGATAAGTCGTAGGGCTTCAAAATGCGAGTCTCACTCTTTTGAATTTGACAGGGCTTGCCTTTCTATCTTTTTGGGGCAAAGTGTATAACTCCCAAAATTGGAGGGAAAATGGAACCTGGAACCCTTCGATCGATTTGGTTTGTCAAACTTTGGAAAATCCACGGTACATTTTCCGACAGAAAAAAAATCCATTGAATAACATCCAAAAGTCTGCAGGACACTCCTACATGTGGAGGTAAAAACTATATGACTATATGGTTTCGTTTCTGGTTCATCCTTGAACAACTATGGTTAAACAACTATTGTTAAAAACTATGGATTCCATAATTATCCCCAATATATATAAATATATATATATATATATCATATTATAGATAGAAAAAACTAGAATACATTGTAAATATATATATATTGGGGATAATTATGGACATATATATATATATCCATTATATATAGTTGTTAATATATAAATATATAGGTAAAAACATCGGTTTTTAGGGGAAATCATAAATCCAGAGTTTCCAACCAGATGGAATTTCCCAAGCATCAGAATCTGATCTGGACAGCGTCCCGCCAGATGGACAGCGTTGTGGGACATGTGACCTTTGATGCCACAGGTGCGGCCGTTGGACCTCAGGAGTTGGTGGCAAATCACCAGAAATCCACCATCAAAATCAGTGATTTTTGGTTCTCTGAAGCTGGATTTGAATTTTTGGGTCGGAAAAAATGACATGAATTGACTTTGTTTGATCTTTTTTTGGTCAAGAATTGCGAAAAATCATACAGCAATGGATGCGGAAGTGTTTAAGACCTGTGAATCGATTCAGCGGTTTCGATCATCTTGGTACCCTTAAACGTGTTCCCAACAACGTGGCGATGGCGATGGGAAATTCCCAACAACCATTGCCATGGGGAATGGTCCAAATGGTCCATTGCCATGTTTGATTCAGCGGGTAGTTAGGTCTACAGATGCCACTTGGATGGTCTTGAGATTGGGGCACTTGAGGTTGCCCAGAACGCATTTTTCTGATTTGTTTTAGGGACCAAATCCCACGGTGAGTTGATGTAGACCAGGGATCGCTGTTGGTTAGATCCCTCATTTCCGCTGTTTAGACCCCTGTGTTTCCCATCTATGCTGGTTCAATTCAATTTCAGGCGGTTAGATCCAAATTTCAGGACAGCTTTTGGTTGACTCAGTCATATTACAGTCTTATCGAAATCATATCAAATAATATAAGATTCAGAATATTTATGATAATTTTTCTCTGATTCAATATTCTTATCATGAATCAATGAATCATATCAAATCAATCCTTTTAAATGTGTATTGAATCAGATCAAAATCTGCATTTGTCAATGGATTGGTTGAAGGGAACATCTACAGGAAAGCCCCATATTTCATGGGAAAATTGATGGTTTCGTGTAGATTTTCCCTTAAACCAATCCGTTGAATTTGTTGGCTGAAGCAACCCATCACCATGCCAGGGCATCGCGCCCAGCCGAGCTCGGTAGTTCAGTTGGCCGTGGCGGCGGAATGGCTGCGGCCACCAGGACGGACTGAAATGGGGGGGTACCCCAATAGCTGGATGTTTTTTTTTTTTGGTGGAAAATCCGAACATGCCATGGATGATAACTGGGGGTAGCCCTATTTAATAGGAAACCTTCATATAATTGATATAATCTATAAATGATGGAACCTTGTCACATAATGTTGAGCAATTCCCATTTTCCCATATAACTGAGATATCTATATTTATTGATATAATCTATAAGTGTTGGAACATGTCAACTAGCTCAATTGTTTTGGAAGATGTCACATTTCTGAAGTTCATCAGCAACATTTTTGTTCAAAGTCATGGGTACCCCCAAAAATCATCCAAGTCATAGATGATCATGACTTAGTAGAAAATCACCCAATTGGGCACTGTTGAACATCCCTGTCGGTTGATTCCTATTTTGGGTTATACTATATACTATCCAATATCTTGAAAATTGATCACCATTTTCAATGGGCAATCCTATGACAAAATAACATAGATGTGGACAGCCCATGGGAACACCCATTCGGACAATTATCTACATTCATGATGGGTTTTCCACATCGAACTGTTAGTCTATAGGAGGATATCATTACTAACCACTATTTCATTTCTTTCCATCTTTGGAACTTGGATCTTCCAAGGGCCGTAATACGGGGCCGGAGCCGTAAAGGACCCCCTTTCGGTCCAGGAATGCTGCGTTTCGACGTGCGTTATCTGCAGCCCCACGGAAGAGACACGCTGAAATATCCTAAGTGCCTTGGCATTTGACCCAGAGATATGCTGAGTGTTATGGGAATGATCCAACTATTAACACATATTAACACCAAGAACGGGCTTGAAAAAATTACTGAAGATGGGTGTCCGAGAATTTCCGTCCTGGAGGACTGTTTTTTTTTTGCAACAAAAATGAGCAATGAATCACTCAAAATGGGCGAGTCTTCCAAATTTCTGCTGGTTGATGAATTAAAAAGGGGCTAGTCCTCCGTCCTCGATCGAACAAGAAAAATCTACAGGATAGAAATGGTTCAGACCTCCAGGTCTAGTTTTCCAAAAAAGACATCATTGGGATATGAATGTGGCCCCTGGGGTTTGGAACAAACAAAAGTTGGAGAGTTTTTTGAATGGGACCGGAGGTGGGATTTGCTGTGGACCTTTGCTTGATTTCAATGAAAATCCATGGAGGAATATGATATGATATGCCAGTGCATCAACCTGAAACAACTGTTCAACGCCGTCCCCGTGGATATGACATTGCAGACTCACCGACCTGCCGTTGCTGCACAAACAAACTATGGCTTTGACAAGTAACCTGAAATCAATAACAAAACGATGGCCTGGAAAGGGCGTTGTTTGCAGTAGGTCCATACAGGTTGCCCTTCGAATTGCTGGAATCCAGCGGAACTCTTACTCAACACAAATTCCTTGGATGAGTTACCTTTTTGTTCCAGCAGAATTTCCTCCTGACTCATGACCCTCAGACATTTCCGGTTGCCCACTGTTCTGTCCAATTGACCATAGTACTTCACTGTGGGCCCCCAAGCTAGGTCAGATAGGTACAGGAAGTTGGTTTATAATTTCAATAACTGGGATTTAGAACACATATCGTGTATATATATATACATATTATATGTTATATGATATATATATTAATAATAATATATATATATATATTATTTATAATAATATAATATGTACCAAATAATAAACGTACCATTGGGGCATGGTTTACACCTGGGAGAGGGCAATGCCTTGTTGAAGCTTATTTTTTTTTGTACCATCACCACATGGTTTCGGGGTTTGTATATGTCCATGTTCTTGATTGAGGTTCATCTATATTTAGCAAATCCTATTATGTGATTATTGCTGTATACAAAATATAATATAATATGATACAATATGACATGATATGATATGATATAATATACTGTGATATGATATGATATGATATAATTATATAATATACTATACTAATATGATGTAATATGATATGATATAGTATTGTATTATATATGTGCATCTAATTTCTCCAATCAACTTATCTAGATTAAGATCATTTAAGATCTCATGGTCTCAAACCCAGGTGTTAAACCTTCAACCAGCAACTAATGGTTTCAACCAAGAGGAACACTTTAATCAACTTAAATCAATCTGTTGACACATGATTTTGGGATACCCTCTGGTAAATGAACATAGACCCTGAAAATAGTCAATTTTTAATGGAAACTAGTCTTCCAACCCCTATCTGCCAGGGTCTATGTTAATTTACCAGAGGGTATTTACAAGTTTATTATTATTTTTTTAAACAAGGGATTCATAGAGATTTCTTTTAAAACGGCCCCACTTCGCTCACTGTGCGAGGCAGACTTGGCGTGAAAGTTACTGCTGGAATCAGCATCTCACAGCGCCGGATGGGTTGAACTATGGCATCTTTGCGCAAACAGTGCGAACGCTGTGTGTGTGTGTACCCTCTGGTCATTTACTGTAAGTGGCATAGGCATGGATCGTTTTTTAAAACCCTTTCAAAAAACGATAACCGGGAAATAAATTCGAACTAAATCTGCCATATTTTTTTCCATAGCTATGTTAGATTGCCGGATGGTGTATATGTACATATATATATACATACATATACGGTGATTTAGCCAACAATATGGCAATATCATAGGGATATAGTGGGATCATATCGGATAATTGGGTGTACAAGCAACAATATGATATTCGGGTGTGTCTGACAATGGTGATTTAACTCCCGAAAATTGGCTATAATTATGTTCTCCTCTATAGTTTATTCTGATGATTTTTAAACTTTAAAAAAAGTAAAACAAAAGGAAAACAAACGGACAATCAAAAAACAAAACTTCAAAACTGAAAAAAACGGAAGCAAAATAAATGGGAAACAAATGGGAATTCAAAAAGGAAAAAAAGGGGAACAATTGGTGGAAAAAAACAAAAGCAACAAAAAAACACAAAAAAGGAAAACACATGGAAAACAAAAGGAAAAACAATGTAAAAACACTAGAAACACAACCTCTCTATGAGCTTTTCAAATTCTACTGTATTTGGTCACTATAACCAACAACATATATATATATAATATAATATATATATATAATATAATATATATATATACATATATATATATACATATATATACATATATATATACATATATATATATACATATATACATATATATATATATATACATATGTATATACATATGATGTTTCGATATGTCAAGAGCGGGGTTTGGGACCCCAAGTTTTGGGGGGTTGTTTCCAATGATGATTTACCGGTGGATTTTGGGGGTACCCCAGCAGCACTGAGCTGTTCACCACTTGAAGAGCTCTGGTGATGAACCTAGCACTACTAGCTCTGGTACGTGTGTATGTATGTAATACAATGTAAGTGTAAATGTAAATGTAAGTGTAAATGTAAGTGTAAACTTAAATGTAAATTTGCATGTATGTAATGGAATGTAAATGTAAATGTGAATGTAAATGTAAATGTAAATGTAAATGTAATGTAACGTAATGTAATGTAATATGTGCGTATATGTGTATATATAGACATATATACATAACATGTATATAGATGTAGATTTGTACATGTATGTATATCTATATATATATACATACATGGTATGTCAATATACATATATGCTTATATGTATATACATAAGTGTAGGTAGATGCGCACATATATCTACCTCTTGGTTCCTGCCAGGGGCACCCGAAAAAAAGACTTAGGTTTGGTGCTCAACAACGACACTGGTCTGGAGGAGCAGCTGGTAATGGTGAGGCGTTCGCTTGTGCCGCTTTTTTTTGCGTCGCTTGTGCCGCTGTTGTTTTTATCGCTTGTGCCGCTTTTTTGTTGGTATCGGCATTTTTCCTGTAAATTACCGTATAAAATTGTGTTTTCACGTGTTGCTTTTTTGACGTCGCTTGTGCCGCTTTTTTCTTGGCGTCGGGTTTTGACCTGTAAATTTGCGTACAAAGTGGCGCTTTTGCGCGTGTTGTTTTTGATGTCGTTTGTG